>Ga0209641_10004483_pt1 | contig 11524 bp, 10 predicted proteins | sample RifCSP16_1_FD_184022 | JGI IMG/M metagenome (GOLD analysis project Ga0209641, IMG submission 184022) | Soil microbial communities from Rifle, Colorado - Rifle CSP2_sed 16_1 (SPAdes) (version 2) | ecosystem: Environmental > Terrestrial > Deep subsurface > Rock core/Sediment | place: Rifle...
TGGATCGGCGAAGCGGCGTTCGAAAGCGACAACTGGTACTGGCCCGTGCGCCAGCTGAAGACCCTGGCCCGCTTCCCGCACAAGTACGACACCTGGCTCGCCGAGGGGCACACGGTCACGAACGACTACCCGCCGCAGCCGCTCGCACCGGGGACCCGCCTCTGCGGGGCGCTTCTCCTGCCGCCGCAGCACGTGCCGCAGGCCTTCCGCGAGCTCCGGATCGACGGCAAGAAGACGATCCGCTTTCTCGCCGTCGTACCGCTCTACGAGGAGGAGATGGCCCTGAAGATGCGCGACGGCACCGCGGCGCTCCTCAAGCTGCTGGGCAAACACCGGGTGACGGACGTCATCGAGCCCGCCAGGAAGAGCGTCGCGCGGCCGATCCCGAAGTGAACGCGGGCGCGGCTCGCCCGCGCGCCTTCAGCGATGCCGTTCGAGGAAATCCTCGATCGCGGCGTTGACCGGCTCGGGGTGCGTCAGCGGGGCGAGGTGGCCGGCGCCTTCGACCTCGACGAACGCGTGCGCCGGGAACCGGTCGCGCAGCAGCTCGACCACGCACCGCGCCGGGTGCGTCGTCTCCGCGCCGCGAACGAGGAGGACCGGAAGCCCGCTCGCGGCGAGATGATCGTACGGATCGGCCACGTCGAACACCATCCGCCACTCCTGCGCGATCTTCGGCATCGTCTCGACGAACCGCTCCCGCAGCTCCGGCGGTGACTGGCGCCACAGCTCCGGGCCAGCCCAGTAGCCGAGGAAGAGCTCGGCGCAGGCGGTGAGCTCGCCCGCGGCGGCGAGCACGATGTGGCGCGTCGCAAGACGCTCGATCTCCTCCCACGCTGCCCGCTCGCCGAGCAGGCGCAGCAGATGGAACGCCGTGGGCTCGATCAGCGACAGGGTGCGAACCCGGTCCGGGCGCAGGCTCGCCGCCCGCAGGCAGAGGGCGCCGCCATACGAGTGCCCCACGAGGTGGACATCGTCGCCCGCCAGGTCGATGAGCGCGTCGATCAGCGCGACCTCGTCGTCCATCGACAGCGTGGCGAGCGACGGCGGGAGCGGCGTTCCGCCGTAGCCGTGCAGATCGGGCGCCAGCACCCGGTAGCCGGACACGAGCCGGAGCGCGAGGGCGTGCCACTGGCCGCGCGAGCTCGCGCTGCCGTGCACCAGGATCACCGGCGGACCGGCGCCGTCGTCGGTGTAGGCGAGCGTCGTTTCGTGCGCGAAGAGCTCGGCCACCTTACCGGGCGAACTCTGTGCGCAGCATCCTGGCTGCCGCGACCATTGCCTGCAGCTTGCCGAACGCGACGTCGCGCGGGAGGTACTTCATGCCGCAATCCGGCGCGAGGATGACGTCCTCCTTGCGGACAAACGGCAGCGCACGCCGGATGCGCGCGGCCACCGTCTCGGGCGTCTCGACGTTCATGTCCTCGAGGTTGATGCACCCGACCATGATCTTCTTCCCCTCGAGGTTCGCGAGCACCGCGCAATCGAGGTTCGACTGCGCGGTCTCGATCGAGACCTGGCGGCACGCGCAGCCCGCGAGCTCGGGCAGGAACGAATAGCCGGAGGGGCGCTGATGGATGATCGCGGCGTAGCCGAAGCAGATGTGCACCGCGGTCGTCCCGTCGATGTCCTGGAGCGCGCGGTTGAGCGCCTTGAGGCCGAACTGGCGCGCCTTCTCCGGCCGCGCCTGCATGTACGGCTCGTCGATCTGGACGATGTCCGCGCCGGCGGCGAAGAGGTCGCGGATCTCCTCGTTCACCGCGACCGCGTAATCCATCGCGGCCGCCTCCTCGCTCGGGTAGTAGTCGTTCTGCGCCTGCTGGCTCATCGTGAACGGCCCCGGCACCGTCATCTTGATCGGCTTCGACGTGTGCGCGCGGAGGAACTTCACGTCGTCGACCTCGACCGGGCGCTTGCGCCGGACCGGCCCGACGATGCGCGGCACCGGGTTCGGGTGACCCGAGCGGTCGAGCGCGGTCCCCGGGTTGTCGATGTCGACGCCCGCGAGCGCGGTGGCGAAGCGGTTCGAGTAGCTCTCGCGCCGGATCTCGCCGTCGGTGACGATATCGAGCCCCGCCTCCTCCTGCGCCTTGATCGCCATGATCGTGGCGTCGTCCTGCGCCCCGGCGAGCAGCGGCTCGGGGACGCGCCACAGTTCCCGCGCCCGCACGCGCGGCGGGAAGCGGCCCGCGAGCCGCTTGCGGTCGATCAGCCACTCGGGCTGCGGGTAACTGCCGACGAGCGTGGTCGGGAAGAGCACCGGTTCCTCCGGGTCAGGGCTTCAGCCCCTGGAACATCTTCTCCCGCCCGACCTTGACGTCGAACCGGCCGTCGTACATGAAGACGTCGGCGGTGGCGAAGGTGTCGCCGTAGGCCTCGGGGATGAACGAGCCGGTGCCGATCGCGTCGACCGGCGCGCGGGCGTTGCCGAACATCTTGCACTTGAACGGGTTGAAGCCCGACGACGCCACGATCCGCGCGCCGTTGAACCCGGCCGCGTCGAGGGTGCCGCGCATGTGGATGACGGCGGCGAGCGACACGCCGGTGCCGAACAGCACCTTGCGGACGCGGTCCTTCACCACGTTCAGGGTGTCGGCGTCGAACGCCTCCTCGCCCATCACCATCCGCACCGCCTCGTACTCGTTCGGCACGTGCAGCCAGTTGGCGACGATGTCGACCGACTGCTCGTAGCTGAGCCCCTCGGCGAAGCGATCGCCATGGGTGTCGATCCGCAGGCTCAGGGTCCGGGCGCCGCGGGGGTCCTTCGGCAGGTAGTCCTGGAACCACCAGCGGCAGACCTCCAGCGCATCCGTGTACTCGCGCGCGTAATAGTCCACCAGCACCGTCAGGTTGTCGTCCGGGTGCTCCTCGACGAACATCTGCGCTGCCCGCAGCGTCGCGCCGGCGTAACCGATCAGCGCGTGCGGCATCGTGCCGACCCCGTGCTCGGTCCCGTAGAAGTGCGCCGTCAGGTCCTGGGACGTGCCGACGAACCCGACTGCCCCGGCGAGCTTCGCCATCCGGCTCCCGACCGCCGCGCCGTACGCGGCGAGCTCGGTCATGTCGTCGCCGGTCGCGTGGCGCGCGTGCATGTCGATGAATGCGGCTTTCGGAAGGTTCATCGCCATCTTGTAGGCGTTGTACGCCGACACGCAGGCGACGCCGGTGCGCTGCAGGATCAGCGTCTCGAGCTCGAGCAGGCTCGCGAGCGAGCCGGTGTAGGTGAGGAGCGGCTTGCCGTCGGGAACGAACGCGCCCTCCTCGTAGGGGCGGGTGATCTGGAGCGGTGTCCCGGTCGCCGGGTAGTACTCGCGCAGGCACTCGATCGCCGGGTTGATGGCGCAGATCACCCGCCGGCGCATGAACACCCCGTAGGTGACGGTCTTGTCGCCGAATTTCTCGACCACCTCGCGCGACTTGGTGAAGTACTTGTCGGTGCGGGTGCGAACGTACTCGGCCTTCTTGGCCGGGACGATCTCGAGCGGTTTTTGCATTGCGGCCTCCGGATGCGGGACCCGTCCACGAATTGTAACGCCTACAATAACCAGTTACGCTTACGCGTACGACCTCAGGCTCGCAGTCCGAAGTCATGCATCCCCGTGTCCGCTCGCTCGTCCCGGCGCTCGCCGCCGCCGCGCTCGCCGGCTGCGGCGGCAACTACGCCGCCCACAGCGCCGCCGCTGGCGCCTCCGGGAGCAGCGGGTCGGTGGTGAGCGACGGCGGCCTCCACGCGTCGGTGACGATCAGCATCAGCTCGACGGCGGCGAACGTCATCGCCGCCGGCGCGCTCATCGGCTTCCTCGTGGTCGGAAACAACGTGCTGCCGCTGCGGCCAGCGCTGATGCGGGAGGACCGCGCGATCAACGAGCAGGACTGCGCGCAGCCAATCGCGAACGGGTTGGCCAACCTCAAATGTCGCTGACGATCAAGGAGGCCGCGTGACCATCCATTTCGTAGTCCACGAGGAGGGCGACTCGGTCGGCGTGGTCGTTGTCGAGGGCGTCAAGGCCGGCGACGCGCTCACCGGCTGGATCATGGAGCAGGACAAGACGCTCGCCATGAAGGCGCTGAACGACATCCCGATCGGCCACAAGCTCGCGATCAGGGACCTGAAGAACGGCGACACGGTGATCAAGTACGGCGTCGACATCGGCCGCACGGTTGCACCGATCAGGACCGGCGAGTACCTGCACGTCCACAACGTCAAGACCAAGCGCTGGTGAGAGGGGTGACCCCGATGGCGATGGATCTGAGCAAGGCGAGCTTCCGCGGCTACCGGCGCCCGAACGGCCGAGTCGGCGTGCGCAACCACGTGATCATTCTTCCGGTCGACGACATCTCGAATGCCGCGGCGGAGGGTGTCGCGCGGAACGTCATGGGCACGATGGCGCTCCCGCATCCCTACGGGCGGCTGCAGTTCGGCGCCGACCTCGACCTCTTCTTCCGCACGCTGATCGGCATCGGCGCCAGCCCGAACGTCGCGGCGGTGGTGGTGATCGGCATCGAGCCCGGCTGGACGAAGCGCGTCGTGGACGGAATCGCCGCCACGGGCAAGCCGGCCGCGGGCTTCTCGATCGAGCACAACGGCGACACCGCCACGGTCATGAACGCCTCGCGCAAGGCGAAGGAGTTCGTCCACTACGCGACCGCGCTCGAGCGCGTCGAGTGCCCGCTCAAGGACCTGTGGGTGTCGACCAAGTGCGGCGAGTCCGACACCACCTCCGGCTGCGGTGCGAACCCGGCCGTCGGCAACGCCTTCGACAAGCTCTACCCGCACCGCGTGACGCTCGTCTTCGGCGAGACGACCGAGCTCACCGGCGGCGAGCACCTGGTTGCGGCGCGCTGCCGCACGCCCGAGGTGCGGGAGAAGTTCAAGATGATGTTCGACCGGTACCAGGAAGTCGTGAACCGCCACCGGACGGACGATCTCTTCGAGTCGCAGCCGACCAAGGGCAACATCGCCGGCGGGCTGACGACGATCGAGGAGAAGGCGCTCGGCAACATCCAGAAGATCGGCAGGCAATGCAAGGTGGACGGCGTCCTCGACAAGGGGGAGACGCCGACCGGCCCCGGGCTCTGGTTCATGGACTCGTCGTCGGCGGCCGCGGAGATGGTCACGCTGTGCGCTGCCGCGGGCTACGTCGTGCACTTCTTTCCGACCGGGCAGGGGAACGTGATCGGCAATCCGATCCTCCCGGTGATCAAGCTGGGCGCGAACCCGAAGACCGTGCGCACGATGTCCGAGCACATCGACGTCGACGTCTCCGGGCTGCTGCGCCGCGAGTTGACCATGGACCAGGCCGGCGACAAGCTGCTCGAGTGCATGTTCGCCACCGCGAACGGCCGCTGGACCTCGGCCGAGGTGCTCGGCCACCGCGAGTTCGTCCTGACCCGACTGTACGAGAGCGCCTAGTGCCTGCGACCCTCGAAGCTCCGGGGGGAAGGACCGTGCTGTTCGATCTGCCCGAGGACCTGAAAGCTTTCCAGGAAAGGGTCCGGCACGTTGCGCGCTCGGAGATCGCGCCGCACGCGGCCGAGACCGACCGGACCGAGCAGTATCCGTGGCACTGCGTCGAGGTCCTCAAGCGCGAGGGTTTCATGGGGATGACGATCCCGGTCGAGTACGGCGGCCGCGGCGCGTCGTACCTCCGGGCGGTCGTCCTCATCGAGGAGATGGCGAAGGCCTGCAGCGCGACCGGCCGCATCTGCGTCGAATCGAACATGGGCGCGCTGGGTGCGATCATGAAGTACGGGAGCGAGGCGCAGAAGCGCCTCGCCGCGGCGCTCGTGCTGTCGGGCGACAAGCCGGCGATCCTCATCACCGAGCCCGAGGCCGGGAGCGCGGCGACGGAAATGACCACGCGCGCCGACCACGAGGGCGACCGCTACGTGCTGAACGGCCGCAAGCACTGGATCACCGGCGGCGGCGTGTCGCGCCTGCACCTCGTTTTCGCCCGGCTGTATCGCGACGGCGCCGAGCAGGGCATCGCCGGCTTCGTCGTGGTGCGGGACCCGGACTCGGGCTCCCCGAAGGGGCTCGTGATCGGCAAGCGCGAGCCAGCCATGGGCGTGCGCGGCATCCCGGAGACCGAGGTCCTCTTCGAGGGTCTCGAGGTCCCGGAGGACATGGTGCTGACCCCGCCGCAGGGCGTGCGCAAGGGTTTCGCCGGGCTCATGGACGCCTACAACGGGCAGCGGGTCGGCGCGGCGACGGTTGCGCTCGGCATCGCCGAGAGCGCCTACGAGCTCGCGCTCGGCCATGCCCGCAAGCGCCACCAGTTCGGCCGGCCGATCGCCGAGTTCCAGGGGATCCAGTGGATGCTCGCCGACATGTCGATCCAGCTCGCCGCGGCCCAGGCCTTGATCTACAAGGCCGCCGCGCACGCAGGCGACGGGTTCCCGAATAAGCACGAGGCTGCCGCAGCGAAGATCTTCGCTTCCGAGACGGCGGTCCGCGTCACGAACGACGCACTGCAGATTCACGGCGCCATGGGCTACTCGCGCAATCTGGCGCTGGAGCGAAAGGTTCGCGACGCGCGCATGTTTCCAATCGCGGGTGGTACGGCGCAGATCCTGCGCACCCAAGTGGCGGGAGCCATTCTCGGCATCAGGACGCCGCAATCACGCGACGGCTATCTGAAGCTCGCCATGGGCGAATAGAGGCAGATGCCATGGCCTCCGTTGCCCAGGTGATTGCCAAGCGCCTCCACGAGGCGGGCATACGTCACGCCTTTGGAATTCCGGGCGGCGAAGTCCTGTCCCTTGTGGATGCATTGCAGGAGATCGGTGTCCGATTCGTGCTGGTCAAGCACGAGAACAGCGGGGGATTCATGGCCGAGGGCGTACATCACCGCTCCGGCGCACCCGCCCTCCTGGTGACAACGGTGGGTCCGGGCCTCGTCAATGCGGTGAACGTCGTGGCTAACGCGCAGCAGGACCGCGTGCCCCTGATCTTCCTCACGGCGTGCATCGAGCCTGCCACGGCGCAGACCTACACCCATCAGTGGCTGGACCAGAGCGCCCTGCTCGGCCCAATAACGAAGGCTCGCTTCATCGCCGACGCCGGCGCGATCGATGTAATGGTCGACAAGGCCGTGAACATTGCCTTGGACGACCCGCCCGGACCTGTTCATATCGACGTTCCGGTGGCCGTGGGCACGATCGACGTCCCCGAGAAGGAGCCTGTGCGCCGGTCCCGCCCGCTGCGCGGCGCGCCGCGTGGAGAAGCGCTGAAGCTCGCACGCGAGTGGCTCGCTGCCGCCCAGCGGCCGGTGATGCTCGCCGGGGTTGAAGCGCTCAACCACGACGCGGTCGTCGATGTGCAGGCCTTCGTTCGTCGGCTCAATGTTCCGTTGATCACCAGCTACAAGGCGAAGGGAATCCTTCCCGAGGACGACCCGCTCGCGCTCGGCGGCGCCGGACTGTCGCCGGTTGCGGACAAGATCCTGCTGCCACTCGTCCGCGCAAGCGACTGCGTGGTGCTCGCCGGATACGACCCGATTGAGATGCGAATCGGATGGCGGGACCCTTGGTCGACCGCGGCGCGCGTCATCGAGCTGAGCGCGGTGCCCAATTCCCACTATGTACACCGCGCGACACTGAGCTTCCTCGGTGACGTCGGGGGTGGCCTTCAGGCGCTGAGTTCGAGCTTGGCGGGTCGATCCGCCTGGACGAAGGAGGAAATCGCCTCGCACCGCGGCAACCTGGCCGCTGCCTATCGGCCCGACGAAGAATGGGGGCCTGCCGCGATCATCGATACGGCACGGCGGGTACTCCCGCGCGAGACGATCGCAACGGTGGATTCCGGTGCTCACCGGATCATGCTGAGCCAGATCTGGAATGCGTACGGACCACGCGAGCTGCTGCAGTCGACGGGACTTTGCACTATGGGTTGTGCCGTACCGCTGGCGATCGGCGCGAAGCTTGCCGAGCCCGCGCGGCCGGTAGTCGCCTTCACCGGCGATGGCGGGCTTGACATGGTGATGGGGGAGCTGACCACCGCCAGGGATCTGAAGTTGCCGGTAGTCGTCGTTGTCTTCGCCGACACATCGCTTGCGCTCATCGAAATGAAGCAGCGTGCGATGGGGTTTCCCAACGCGGCGGTCGATTTTCCGAGGACAGACTATGCGCAAGTGGCGCGGGCGCTGGGAGGCCATGGTCACCTCTGCCGGAGCCGACCGCAGCTAGAGGATGCGCTTGCGCATGCGCTGAAGTCAGACCGGTTCACTGTTGTATCGTGCGAATTTCCGCGGAGCGCTTACGACGGGCGAATCTGACGGACCAGCCGAAGATCCTCGAAGAGTAGTGATGGAAAAGAGGAGGGGCCAGTGAAGCGAGAGAACGTCAACACCCAGGATGCGGTTTCCGTTGAGACCACCCGGGACTGGGTCGATCGCGCCAAAGCGTTGAAACCCTTGCTCGAGGCAGCTGCCCCTAGGATCGAGCAATCCAGGAACCTCCCCCCCGATGTGATGGACGCGTTGCATGAAGCGCAGATGTTTCGCACTGTGCTTCCGCGTTCGGTCGGCGGTGCGGAGCTCAATCCGGCCACCCACGCGCAAGTGGTTGCCGCGATCGCCGAGGGCGATGCCAGCGCGGCGTGGTGTATCGCGCAGAGCGCTTGCGCCTCGATGGCTGCTGCGTATGTCGAGCCAAAGGTGGCGCAGGAAATCTGGGCGAATCCCCGCGCGGTGTTCACATTCGGGTTCACCAGCGGCAATCCGCCGTGCCTGGCGGTTCCGGTCAAAGGCGGCTGGAAGATCAACGGAACCTGGACTTTTGGAAGCGGAAACCGCATCGCGACCTGGCTCGGCGGGCACTGCCGCCTTTGCGACGAGAGCGGAACGCCGCTTCGCCATCCCGACGGACGCTTTATGGAGCGGACGATGCTCATTCCGCGGTCCTCGGTGACCGTGCGAGACGATACATGGGACGTGATGGGGCTGTGCGGCACCGGAAGCGACACCTATTCGGTGAGCGATCTCTTCGTGCCTACCGAGTATTCCGTAGTTCCCCGGGTTTCTGCTCGCGACCACCAGCTGCCCGAGGGCGTGCGACCTGACCCCGAACCCGAACGGCGGGAAAAGGGAACCCTGTACAGGCACTCGATGCAGCTGGTCGCCTCGGCTGGGCTGTCCTCCGTCGCGGTTGGGATCGCGCAGGCGACGCTCGATGCGTTCATCCCGCTAGCCAGGAAGAAGTCCCCATTCAATGCGAATCTCTCACTGCGCGACGACACTTGGATCCAGGCGCGCATCGCACAGGCCGACTCGAAGCTTTCCTCGGCCAGGCCGTGGCTCATACAGCTGCTGCACGAGGCGTGGAACGAGTGCGTGGCATCGGGTGAGGTCAGCTTCCCGCTGCGAATCAAACTTCGGCAGGCGTGCACGTACCAGATCGATGCCGCTCGGGAAGTGGTCACGATGCTCTTTCTGGAAGCGGGCGCAACGGCAATATTCAGGAGCAATCCGTTCGAACGACGTTTCCGTGATGTGCACACGGTGTCGATCCAGGTGCAAGGAAGCGTTGCTCGTATGCAAGCCGCAGGGCAGTACTACCTGGGGCTGACACCCCAGCAGATGATCCTCATACCATGAGGTCGCCCTAGGCTTTTCCCAGCGATGGAACCGAAGGAGGAGGAAACATGAAAGAGCTGCGCAATGCTCTGTTTGGTCTTCTTGCGTCGACCCTGTTTCTTGGTGCGAACGGTTTGGCCAACGCGCAAGACCCGCTGAAGATCGGCGTGCTGACCGTTCGGAGTGGGCCTGCCAAACCCATCGGCGACGACATCCTCGCCGGAATCGAGACTGCGTCCAAGATGTACGGGCCAGTTCTCGGGCGCCCGGTGGAACTCGTCGTCGAGGATAGTCTGTTCAACCCGCAGCAGGCCGTGACCAAGGCGACCAAGCTCATCCAGCAAAACCGCGTGGCGGGAATCCTGGGCACGAGCACCATCGAGACGTTGGCGCTTCTTTCGGTCGCGGATCGGCTAGGCGTTCCGATCGTCACATCGAACTCGGGCTCGGCCGCGATCACGCGCGAGCGCTGCAGCAAGTGGGTGTTCCGGACCAACGCCGAAGACCTCATGTCGGTCGTGTCCCTACAGGAGCTCGTAAAGGAGACACCGCGGCTGCAAAAGGCGAAGTGGTTCACGCTCGGACATGACTACCCATGGAGTCGCCTGGTCGCCGGCTCCGTGAAGGGCGTCAAGAATCTCGAGTATGTTGGCGAGACCTTTGCGCCACTGGACACCACCGATTGGGCCCCCTTCATTGCACAAGCGCGTGCGGCCGGAGCGACTGCAGTGATCATGCCGGTCACCCTGGGAACGCCGCTGCTGCAGTTCATCCAGCAGGCGAACGAGTTCGGCCTCACCAAGGATGCCGTGCTGGTGTCTCCGATCGGGCTTCCCGATTGGGTCGTGGCCAAGCTGGGGCCGACGTCGACACACGTGGTGTCGGCAGGTTCCTGGGCGGCTTGGCGCTACGAAGAGAGCAACCCCGCGACGAAAGCCTTCAACGAGGAGTTCCACAGGATGCACGGCCGCGTGGCCGGCATGCAGGCCCTGCAGTCGGGCAGCGCTGCGCTGATGCTGTACAACGCCATGACCAAAGCGGGCTCTACGGATCCTGCGGCTGTTGTCCGCGCGCTGGAGACGATCGAAGTGAGTACGCCGGTGGGACCGCTGAAGTTCCAGCCCGGCGGCCGCCAGGCGCTGGTCCCGTTGTTCCTCGGCCCATACGAGAAGCTCGACCGACCACGGTATGGCGCCACCTTCGGCCAGCGAGCGCAAGCACTACCGGCGAGCCAATCACTTCCCAAGTCGGCCGTCGAGTACGGCTGCAAGCTCAAGTAGCCGGCTGCTCGCCCCAGACTCGAACGACCGCGACTGCGCAGTCGTGGACGTGAACTTCGTCTTCGTCAGCGTGCTGAACGGCGCCGTCTACGGCGCCTTTCTGCTGCTGACGAGCCTGGGGCTGAGCCTCGTATTCGGTCTCGGGCGCGTGGTCAACTTCGCTCACGGCGCCCTGTATGCGCTGGGCGGCTATGCACTGATCGCTGTGATGCATGGCGCCGGCGCCGGCTATTGGCCGGCGCTCGTCTTGGCGCCGTTGCTGGTCGTGCCGGTCGCGATCGCAATCGAGCGGACGACGATCCATCCGATTCGGAATCGCCCGGACATCTACACGCTCCTCGTCACGTTCGGTCTATCCTTCATCATCATCGGCGGTATCGAGTATGCGTGGGGGACCGGTACCTCGCTGCTTCCGCCTCCGCCACCCTTCGTCGGCACGGTCGACATCTTCGGCAACCAGTATCCACTGTACCGCCTCGTTGCGGCGGCAGTGTCGCTGCTCGTATCCGCCGGCGTGTTCGCTGTGATCCAACTCACGCCAGTCGGACTGCGTATTCGTGCGATTACCGACGACGCAGGCATGGCCGAAGCGCTCGGCGTGAACACGAAGTGGCTCCTTACGCTGGTTTTCGGCTGCGCAGCTGGCCTCGCCGCCTTTGCTGGAGCGCT
>Ga0209641_10004488_pt1 | contig 11520 bp, 9 predicted proteins | sample RifCSP16_1_FD_184022 | JGI IMG/M metagenome (GOLD analysis project Ga0209641, IMG submission 184022) | Soil microbial communities from Rifle, Colorado - Rifle CSP2_sed 16_1 (SPAdes) (version 2) | ecosystem: Environmental > Terrestrial > Deep subsurface > Rock core/Sediment | place: Rifle...
AGTTTCATCATGTGCTTAACCCTCCATTCGATTAGTTTAACAAATATCAGGTTCATTTGTTAATTCTGCCGTTATCAGTTCCGCTAACTTTCTTCTCTAGTTGTACCGCCTTTGTCATCAACTTGTTCAACCTATTGTGATAGCTCATCCTCTTGCGATCCAGCCTCCATTGAACCCAGCGATCATAAAGTCGTTTGGCCATCAGGAGATCGACTTTTAAAATTATCGGGAAGAAGCGCATCCCACACCCACCGACAGCGCCAGCATGTAACGCTCTCTTTTGGATCTTCCTTTTGCAATCTTGCCCCGCATTGCGGACATGCCCGCGTGAAGATCATGGCTTTCTTTGGCAATGAATATGCTTCTTGTCTAGTTCCAACATCACTGTCCACTTAGGCAATTTAGCCTGCAAATAAGATCCGGCCAGTTCACTCTGAGCCAGCTCGATTAATCGTGCATGGTTGCACTGAATTCGTTCATAATGTTCCAGCATATCCTCGCAACATTGCAGTTACACCTATGACCTCCGCTGCACTGAATTCCCTGGAGAAAATTGCTGCAAAAGATTGGTCTCCGTCCAGAATTTGAACGCTACTATCAATATAGTTCGCTACTGGTGCAGTAAGATTTTCCATAGCAACGTAGGCTCCAGCTGAAGTTGAAGTATCATCACGCCTGACTCCATCGACATATATTTTCATACCAGCCTCCGTACCTGATCCACTATATGTCGCAATAAGCACATACCACTGCGAGCCTACTAATGCAGCGCTCCATTGTCTGCCGAGGTTTGCTCCAGCCGATTCATCCCACAATGTAAATGTAAGCAAGCCGAGACCAGTAGCAAAAAATTCCCATTCCTTGTTGTTAGTTGACCGTTTAGATATAAATTCTTGTGCGCTAACAATTGGATCGAGGTGAACAAGCGTAACTAGAGAAAACACCGAATCCGTTACCCCATTGCCAAATGAAAAGGCTGGATTATCCAGTGCAGACCACGAACGAGTAGCATTGAAGTAAAGCGCGGCAGGCCCCCCATTTCGTCTGGGACTGAAAGCAGCGTTCACAGCAGTTGATAAAACTGCGTCCTGTGTGTTAGCCCAATCAGGAACTGGTGTACCATCACCTAGTTGCTGGTGGAATGACCATACAGCTTCAGCTTGTGTTCCATATAATGTGACTAGTTGACCAATTATCATGCCAGCCTGAAACCGCTGATCGTAGTATGGAAGTATTTTAAAACCTGGATTTCTTTCAGCACGGGTGACTCTAAAATTAAGTTCCGTATCGGTGCGTGGTGAAATTACCTCCACGTCTTCTGTGTTTTGAATTCTTATTTCCCCGGTTGTGTTGTCGCCCGTACCCATTGTTGGATGGAAAATTGATACTGATCTCAACAGAGATGTTTCACTGGCTCCTCGAAGATCGACCGTATGTCCGCTAGTGGTTTTATTGTTACTCTCAAAATATGGTGAAATAAGTGTTAATCCAGCAACGCTAGCAATTGAGCTATCAGCAAAAATAGCGGAATTACCATTGTTCTGAAATTGAGCGGATGTGAATCTAAGGTCAGTTCCACCCTTTATGAATAGCCCATAACGAGTATTGGTTTGGAACATGCACTCCTTAAAATGGAAAGTGGTATGTCCAATCGTGGGAGAACTCTCAATAATTACACCATCATAGTTAGATTGAAATGATACCCTGTCAAACACGGGGCCAGTAATAAGATTCGAGCCATTTGCTCGGAGACCATAAGCATTGGTGGCAAGAAAGTTAACTACTGCCATATGATAAAAATAAGTATTGAATTGGGCTGTATTGCCAGTTGGAGCATTCCCAAGTAGTATGCCACCCACCGCAGATGCAGAACCCAACAGAATAAAGTTACCCATCTTAAGATAATTGGATTGTATTGTCATTGCAATTCCAGTCCCAGTATACTTTAGTATTGTCCCTCCTATAGGAGGATCGCCAGATACGGAGGATTCAAATACACCTCCATAGCCTTCTATTCTCACATAGTTTCCGGTGGGATTGCTTATAAGCAGTTCATCAGAATATCTAATAATACCAGTTGGAAGGATAAGAGTCTTCTCTGTGCTTCCAGTTGATACAGCCGCTAAAATTGCGTTAGTTAAGGCTGTATTGTTTACACTTTCATTTGCAGCCAAATCTCCAACCACAACACCAAATTCCTCAGCATAAATCCTCTGTTGGTTAGTTGGAAACCACTGACTGCCTTGATCCATCCATATCCCACGCACATCATCGGTCACCCGTGCCAGCCGCCCAGCGGTGCCAGCAGTGGGAAGGCCAGCTTTGGTGTAGCCTTTGAGGCCAACTACTTCTGCAAGTATTCTGCCTAAATTGGCTTCACTTAAAGTAACAACTTTCCCATCTGCAAGTTGTACCTCAAAAGAACCTGCACCAAACTTTATATCTTCTTCGGCAAGTTTTGAGAACTTGATAGTCTCAGTCATTGCACCTGTCCATATCCGCCGAATGCTTGAGATGGGACTTGGGAAACTTCTGCTTCTGTTGGAGCCATCTGCGCCCTGGAAAATGCTGTGAGGACGGCCAAGCTCTTTTCAGTTAAGGTGCCGTCCTTGGTAAGTAGTTTGCCAAGCAAGACTCTACCTTCCTTCATACTTAGGGCAAAAGCGATGTCTCTTGCCGGACGGCCAATGGCAATATCGGCTACACCTAAACCAAATCCAATACCTGCTCCTATGTCGGGTCTACCGAAAAGAAAACCTACTGAAGCGCCACCACCGCCCGCTGCACCCATCTTTGAGAAGGTATGCCAAAATCTACCAGATCCAAACTGTTGGCCTGCGCCTGGGGATAACGCTGGAATGCGATTAAGTTTATTTAGCAAGCCAATGATTTCTTTTTGTTCTAGGGTTGTAAATGATTCGGTGAAAAACCTATCTGCTTCAACTTTTCTAATAACCTCTGCGGCATTAAACGGCCTAAACTCGCCCTGGCCGCGCACAGGTTTTATAGCTGCCTTCACGTAATCCCACAATTCTTCCACACTCGATGCTCTTTTGAATGTGTCCCGTGCCAGTTTTAGCATATCTGCTCCGGGAACCTTTCTTGTTATTGCCGAATCTAAGTCTTTCATCATTGATTCAAATACTTTCTTTCCGGCCCCATAAGGAGATCCTTCTGCCCTCTCTAGCTTCTGAACCATCTTGCCGAATATTTCGAGTTCTTGTTGGAGATTTTCGGGATCAAGTATGCCATTCCCGCCTGCAATTTTATCCCATAACCTTTGAAGATATTCCACCGTTCCAGGCGCTGTAGATCCTTTCCGCATTTTTGCGATTAAACGCTCAAGATCATCCAGCGTATTAGTCATTTCAATTCGGCCTCCCTGTTGGAAGGCTTGTTCAAATAAAAGGCGATGAGCATGCTCAGGAGCAAGTTTAGAAATAACTCGCTCTGCTTCTTTAGGCCCTAGCATATTGAGTGTTCGAGCAGCCATTTTGCTGGTCATAAATGGCTTTATGACGGAACCACCCCGCTTTATCACAGATGGAACCATTGGCAATCCACCGGCCAATGCAAGCTGGAGATTACTGCGAGGGGATATGCCTAAACCTTGACTAACGGCCTCGCCAATAAACGATCCACCAGCTATGCCTCCAAGACCCAGCGGTATACCTGCAATTCCACCGAGAGTGGGCAATATAGCCTGCTTTGCGATCTCTGGCACCTTAAACGGAGCAGGTGCAAATTCTCCACCCAGTGCAAAACCTCGAAGGCGGGGATCGGAGGGAGCTTGCTCTATCGGTCTTTCTCCAACTTTAGGAGCCGCCCGTAACTGTTCGGCAGTTACATCTTCGGAAGAAATATATTCGTCTATATCCGACTCAGGGGCATTCTGGGCAATCATCTTCCCTATATTTCGTTTTATCCTCTCAAACTCAGGCATCACTCAAGCCCATACTTTGTCTTTAAATCCACCTGGCCTCTTGGCGTAGCCTTTATCTCCGATTCAAAGTCTTCTGGCACAGACAATCCTTTGGCCTTTATGTTCCTTTTGATAATTCTCTCAGCCTGATCTAATACGGCCAAACCACTTTCTAATGAATCGGCAGATGTGAGTACGGTTTTTCTTAAGAAGTTTCTTTCGGCCACCGCAATGTTAGCAGCATCGCCAAAAGCCCTTGCAAATGTGGTGATTGATCCAAATAAAGCACTTAATCGCCTGGCATCATCATCTCCCGCCATCGCTCTAGCAGCAATTTTCGCCTGATTTAGTTTAAGTCTTCCGATATCTTTAACCGTATTACCAGTCCTTTTTAAAAGCAATCTCGGTGCAAGTTCACGATATTCCTTAATCTGAGCTAAGGCAGTTTTAGCAAATCCAGTGGAATCTATGCCTGCCTGCGTAGCTGGGACCATTCCTTTGCTTTTAGCAGAGCGCATTGACTCATTAGGATCAGCATGTTCTCCAGTTTTCGGATCAAACCAGAAAAATGCCTTTTCATTTAATGGCAATTCCTCCTCGGCTTGACCTCTTGCCGTAGCTGCGGCACCAGCTCTGGCCCCGGCAATCTCGACACTTCGTGCTTGTTGAATCTGGTTAACAATGGAACGCTCCTCAGTACCTAGTTTAGAGAAATCCTTATTGTATAATTCGAGTGATATAGATTCCCGATCTGTACCAACACTTGGAATATTTTCTTTTGTTGGCTCCGGGAATAATAGATTCGCTCCTGCCTGTCCTTGACCACTAAGAATAAATGCTTGAGCTAAAGCCTGTTTGCGTTCCTGCTCTGACGGCCCTGTCATTGTGGGCCTAGCCTGCATCGCCTCAAATGCCGCTGGGGGAGGATTCATGGATTGGCGGAGGCTGAATTCGGCAGGATTAGGCAGATAAGGCCCTTCTGGGATATTGGCAGGCTGCATCCTGGATTGGGCAAAGACTTGAGATATAGCCTCCATGATTTTCCGTAGTTTCTCATTTTCAAGTCTTTGTCCTTCTTCCTCAAGCGTAAACTTCTTCTTTTGATAATCAAGTAACTCTTTTCGGTACTGGCGTTCCTCCTTACGCTCCTGACCTCTTGCAAAACCTTGAAGAGCTCCTATTGCTATGCCTGATGGAAAGCCATCACCCATTATTTACCCCAAACCAATTGCCATTTTATTACTGCTTGATTCGCCTACTGCCTGTCCAATAGCGATATCCCTCTGCAATCTTCTGTTCGCACTAGCGCTCTGTAATTGCCCTGCACTTCCAAGACCACCCAAGGCCAATGCTGGCATCTGAGTAGAGAGTCCAAGCGCCTGATTGAATGCCTGATTGATCAATTGGCCCTTGAGTCCGCTCACAGCACCGGCCCTTTCTAGGGCAACATCGGAAAGCATCTGATTTAACTGACCGCCTCGGCCTGGCACACTACTAAGAACCTGTTCTCTGGCTACACCATATTGGCTTTCCAAGGCTTCACGGGCTGGCCTGAACGCACCTTCAAGTACGCCAGTTGGTCTGTTGGCTTCCTCTCCGGGCTGTGTGGTTTGTGGAAATCCTAGAATTGCTTCGAGTTCACCAATAATTCCTTTCCTTAATCCAGTAGACTCTCCAAATAATCGCCTGGAAATATCTGTTTGTGTTGCCGCGGCTTCCTCTGAGCCGTCGCCTTTTTGACCCATTATTCCTCCCTATTTAGCTTCAGGACATAAGCATCACGTAGTTGCCCATCGACTATATAAAGTCCTGGCAGAACCACGATCTTCTCAAATCCAATCGACTCAGCATGCTTTGCTGCCCATAACCATGGCGTAAAAGCCCATAGGGATTTTATCCCTAATCCATCGAAGGCATATTCCTTGGCCAAAATACTAGCCTCATGCGATACTTGTCCGTAGTATTTCCTCCGAAAGAAGATGTTGGCCAACGCCCTAAATCCTGGCACCACATCATCAAACCATATAAATCCTGCAATTTCCTTATCCTCAATACATTCGCAGATTACGAGCAGTCGCGTGGGCTGATCGAAATACTTGATGAACTCCGTGAGATCCCCGCGCCATGTATAAATCATATCGCTTGGCACTTGCTGACCATGAAAAACTAAATGAGCAGCGTTATCCTGTTCCATTGCCGCCCACACACGGTAAAGGATATCCCTTGGATAAAGCCCACGACTATAGGGCCATAGTTTAACTAGCTTACCAGTTAGCCGTGAGATATCGTATCCAGGTTTATGTGATGGTTCCGAAACTGTGGATAAGTTGGCCGTTTCCATCAATCACCCTGATTGCCTTGGTATCCCATGTTTGATTGGCTGTGAAAGTTTTTGTTGCCGTAATAGTCTGAGCCGTGCCAGTCGTCACAAAAGTTCCCAAACCTGCCGATCCCAGGTTAAGCGCATCTAACGAAACTGTCGGATCGCTGACCTGCATACGATCCCATACTAAAGCTCTTCCTCGCAAGCCCTGCATTTCATCCAACTGGTTCTGGATCTGGCGCAGGACATCATTTAACTGGCTAATATCCAGATCGAATACTTGGAGTGGAGCACGGGTAAGATTGTCGCTCATGCCCTGATCCTTTCAGCCCAGAATATTGTGCCCGTAGATTGACTCCCAGAAGATCCTCCATCACCGCCGATGACGTTGAGGGCACCGCCAGAACTTTGTATGACACGAAGTTCAATGTAATCATTGATAGCGAACCGCCTGGTAATAATAGATGGGACCATTGTATCTGTGCTGGCTAGGCTTACTGCCTCTGTCGAAGCAGCACCGAATGTAGTAGTTGTACCATTAAGCCTAAATTCAATAAAACGACTCCCCGTAGCGTTTGCGTTAAAATCAACTGATGCACCAACCAAATAAAGACCAGCCACTGGAAATGTAATCCTGCTGTTATTCGTTACATTATCGTGCATCACATTGGTATCATAAGTTTCGACATCAAATGTAAGTGTCGTTAGCGTGCTATCAGTAATAGATTGCCCAGCACTCTTATAAACTCTCGCCCCATTTTCAGTTGTTCTAACAAGATCAGACCCTTCAACTGTGTCCGATGCTAAAATCTTTCCTGTAGCCGGTGGTGCGGCATTTATTCCTAAGCCCGCATTAATCCGCTGATTGGATGTGAAGATGTTTGCCTTGTTAATATAGGCAAGGCTGGATGTCAGGCTTAAAAGTTGAAAGTTCGTCCCATCATAGATAACGCTCACAATCTGGCTGGCCACGATATCGCCTGTTTCAAGATCGGCATTATTATCCTTCTTGATAGTCTTAACTCCGAGACTATTTACATTGAGCGTGGCTGCTCCAGTATTAAGTGTATTGGCCTTAAAGTGAATAATCATCCCAGTCACGTAAGCTGTCGGCACAGGAGTCAGAGTAATCGCATACGCATCCGAGACACCTGCGTCTGCGGCATAGACCTGGGATGCCAGATCATTAATCAAGAAGTTACCAGTATGATTCAACATCTGGAAATTTGTTCCGTCATAAACCACGCACACAATCTGGGTGGCCCGAATGTCATTATCAATAAGATCCTGGTTAAACTGTTTCTTGATCGTTTTGGCTCCATTGCTGTTGATGTTCAGTGTAGCGGCACCTGTGTTGGCGGTGTTGGCCTTAAAGTAATAGACCATTCCGGTGACATATGGCGTTCCGACATTATCTAGCGTGATGGCATAGGCATCGGTCGTGCCGCTGTCCTCAGCGTATTCTGGCAGATATATCTCATCCATCGTGACTTCCCGATTGTCCGCAAGAGTGGCAAGGAATGTCCCACGACCCACACGAAGGTCTTGACGGCCCAGAACATTGAAGCGAATCGTCTCCGTCATCTCAGGCTCCGCCCATCGGTAGCCATACCCCAGATACCCCATAGATACGAGGCCGCTTAGTACCAGTATAAGTAAAATTAATTCTCCACTGATAGCCCCAAGCATCTTCCGGGAGTTGGTTAAGAACCTTCGTCCGATTGCCACTAATCGTAGCCGTTCTTTTAAGCGTTCCATCCACATAGAAATTGGCCGTAAGATTATCTCCATCTGCATCTGTATCGACCTTAAAATATCTGAATAATTTCCTTAAATCTGTGCTCTCACCAAAATAATCCTTGGTGTCACAATCTAACGCAATGCCTGATCCTGCATCCGATGATCCGTCCTCCAGGATATAGACAAATCCATCCGTTGATCCTCCTACCAGATCATCGGCATCTTCCTCAACAAACAGGCTTCTCATCGGATGATCAAAGAAGTACCATTTCTTGGTGTCGTGGCTATAAACCGCTATTTTATCAGGATTAGTGTTGCTTCCTGAAGGATAAGCCAGATAGTATTTATTCTTATAGGTTGCCGCTGCCATGCGTTCGGCATAGGTCCAGTTGATTGGGTCCATGCCATTAATGGTTTCCCCAAAGAATAGCGGCAGGATCTCCCACGAAAACCCTGTATCTGGAGCGGCAAAGTTGGTCAGGTAAACACCATCTCTAGCCACAAAAATTGCCCCGTATTCAGTCCCGATGGCTGCATTGGGGGCTGGGGTTCCCCTCCTCGATAGCCCTTCCTGGGCAACAAAGCCAGTCACAGAGTTGCCCAGTACCCTGTACTTTGTTTGCCTAGAAAATACCCCTAGCATGCCCGCAGTCGAAACCCCACATTGCAGTGGATCATCCGGGTTGCCTATCTCAAGGAAATTGGCCGCAGGAACAGACTCCGGCCTAAAGCGCTTGGAATACCACAAGTAGTGTTTATTTGAGGCATCTCGGCAGAAAAACACATGTTCTTGATAGGCAACTGCCCAGGAGGCCATGGGAGGCACGTCATTGTCCGTCTCCAGCGCAGAACCAAGGGCAGAATCAGCCTTGCTCAAAGTGGCTGTTGTCGTGGCATCGGCAATCTCGCTATCAAAAAGATAACTTGTGCCTCCTGCCTGTGTCCTATAGATTCTCTTATGTGTAACCTGAGCATCTGAGGAAGCAGTCATCCCAGTAATGCTCAACCGATCATTGGCTGCTGCCGTAACCGAGGAGCTTGCAGGAGATGGATTAGATTCATGGGCTATAGAGGTGCCAGACTTTCTGACATAGGTGAATTTTACAAGATACGCTCCAGCCGATAGGGAGCCCCCGCCAACCGTCACAGAGGCAACTGGCGTGGCCGTAGGAGCAGCAATACCCCAGATTCTTGTGCTTGTACCATCATCCTTCCGCATGAGACTGTCATCTGCGATAAAAACCCATAGGGTGGTATCGTTTAAGGGTCTGAACGGCAATAGAGTGGTAATCAGGTTAGAGGAAAGGCCAGTTAGGATACTGGTCTGATCACGGTAAACAGTCGTGCCTGCGACTTGATACCGCTTGGCATTAACCTTGCCTAACCGCCTGATCACAAGATCGGATAAAGCAGTGGAAAACTGCTTTGTTCGGCCCTTACGCAATACGATAGTTCCAGGAGAGGTATGCAGGTCAGCATTGACGCTTTTTGCAAGCTCCTCATCAGCAAGATCCACCCTGTCCTTGCGGAGATTGACCCCAAGGAAACTTTTAATCTGTTGTTGTACTAATCCCTGTTGTGGCATTCATAATCCCACAAATAGCATTATCGCTTCTTTGCTTTTTTAGATAAATTAAATATTCTTTTAAAAACTGTGTTCTTTCTATCTTTCCAAGGAAAGTATTGCATTTAGTACATAGTAAACCCCTGAGTTTTCCGGTTTCATGATCGTGATCTACATGCAGTTTTCTTTCTCCTGGCAATCCATTACAGATAGCGCATAACCCTTTTTGTTCGCGATAAAGAAGTTCATAATATTCCTGATCAATACCATATGCTCTTTTTAGGTGTTCCTGCCTTTTTTTCCTGTTCCATTCAGCGTGCTTATAAGGATCGCTTTTTATTTTTAGGTATAGCGTTTTCTTATAAATAGATACATTTTCTTTATTTTTAATGTACCATGCCTTTTGTGTTTTTCTATAGTGTTCTCTGTCGGCCATGCGCCGCGCCACACTTGTTTTACTAGCACATTGCTTGCAATAAGAATTTGGATTTCGGTATTGTCTATTGTTTATTGTTCTTGTATAAATATAGTAATCTTCATGTGGTTTTTCTTCTTTACAGTGGCCACAGACTTTATGTTTGGTCTTATTATCCATCAGAAAATTCTCTCAAACGTAGAAGGTAGCCTCACCCTAGACGGTCTCATGTCCACCTCAGCCACAGGGTCTTTCACATAGATCCTATCCTTATGGGCCACATCAGCCAGCTTTTGGAGCAAAACTACTCCACGCATATAGCGCTGGAGATAATGGAGAGCGAGTTCAGGATTTTGTCCTTCCCCGATTCTGCCGAAAGCCCGATGTAGGACATAGTAGCGTAGATACTTCTGTAGCCTGCCAGGAATCATCTCAGGGGTATCAGATTCCATCAGGTCTGAATCAGGCAAAACCGTCTCATAGGCGGTCAGGGCATTATCCGAAGACATGAACTGCCTGATTCCACCGATAAATTGATATTGGCCGGTGCCGCTCCATATCGCTAGGTACTGCCTATCTGGACTCGTTATGCCCCGGATTGCTCCCACGCCGAAACTCACCTCATCTGCCCCAAACTCAGACTCCCACCCATAGGAACCCACAGTCGATCCTGCTGTCAACGTATCTCCATCAAGTTGTTGTTTCTCCCATATCTGTGTGCCAAATCCGTTAGCCGTGTCTGCCGCCGCCTTAGTAAATCTCCAGCCCATGCCTGATAAAACCGCAGGCGTAGTATTGACCAGATGATCGGAATCGCCACTGGTCGTATAGCCATAGGCGTTCGTAGGATAATAGCTTCCCACCGTCATGCTGTACGTCCGGGCCCCCGTGATATATCTAGGGATTCCCTGCTCATAGTTCTGATGCTCATATCCCTGGTTGTAGTCTGTTTTAATCTCATAGATTTCAAATTCTCTGGATCGCCCAGTCCCAGGTGTCCACCATGTGGGATCTCCAACCCGTCGCATCCAGGCATCATCACTCTCGTCTAGTTCTCTGACTGATACTGGGCTAAGTAAGGCATTGTCCCAAGCCAATCTCTTGATTCGTTCATGGTCTTTCTTTAAGCCGAATCTAAAATGCCGATCTGTTTCGCCAGTATAGGCCCGTTCCCACTGTTGAGTAATCCCGACAAGGCTATTAGTTGGGGTGACCCCATCCATCGCCTCAGTCTCCCATTGATATGTGCCTTGCCTCTGGGCATTATAGCTGGCAATAGAGAATTTCCATTGTGTGGTAGCCGTATGCCGATCCTCCCAATCATGGGCAATGGAATACGCAAATCTGCCGGGGACATCGAATAAGGAGATTCTGGTAAATGCCCTGGAGCGAGACAGGAGGTCGCGGTACGCATCGGAATACCATCTGAGCAGTTCAGTTCTTGGCCAAAGCACGCCACTATCATGGAGATTAGCCTGAATCTTATCGAGATCGGTTGCGACAGTAGTCATCTTGTAATCCCATGCCTGAATCCTTGCGACTCCGCAGATGGTGCC
>Ga0209641_10004490_pt1 | contig 11517 bp, 8 predicted proteins | sample RifCSP16_1_FD_184022 | JGI IMG/M metagenome (GOLD analysis project Ga0209641, IMG submission 184022) | Soil microbial communities from Rifle, Colorado - Rifle CSP2_sed 16_1 (SPAdes) (version 2) | ecosystem: Environmental > Terrestrial > Deep subsurface > Rock core/Sediment | place: Rifle...
CGGTATCGAGATCTACCGCTTGCTCGCCACCGCTGAAGGCGACGCCAAACGGAGGGGCATCTTCGAGGAGCTGGCGGCGGTCGAGGAGCACCATGCCTGCGTGTTCCGCGAGAAGCTATTGGAAGCAGGCGTGCAGCCAAAAGAACGTGGGCCGGGTCTGCGTGTGCGCCTAATTGGGCTCGGGGCGAGGTGGTTCGGCGTCAACGCGGTGCTCCCCATCGTACGGAGCATGGAGGCCGGCGCGTACAGCGCCTACATGGCGCAGGACGAGGCGGCGCAGGCGTTGGCGCCGGACGAGCGGGAGCACCGGAAGACGATGTCGCGATTGGAGCGGGGCGAAGTTGAGCCGTCGCAGGCGATAACGTCGCGGGAGAGCTGGCATCGGGGAGGCGGCGGCGGGACGCTGCGGGCCAGCGTTTTCGGTGTAAGCGACGGGCTGGTCTCCAACGCATCGCTCGTGATGGGCTTCTCGGGTGCACAGGCCAAAGGAGACGTCGTGCTGCTGGCGGGAGTGGCCGGCCTCTTGGCGGGCGCCTTCTCGATGGCGGCGGGCGAATACGTGTCGATGCGGGCGCAGCGGGAGCTCTTCGAGCGCCAGATTGAACTGGAGAGAGAAGAGCTGGAGGCGAACCCGGAAGAAGAGGCGAAAGAGCTTGCGCTGATATACCGCGCGAAGGGGCTCTCCACGGAACAAGCAGAGGCGACGGCGGCGCAATTGATGGCGGACCCGGAGATAGCGCTCAATACGCTCGTGCGCGAGGAGTTGGGGCTGGACCCGGCGTCGCTGGGGTCCCCGTGGGGGGCGGCTATCGGATCGTTTCTCGCGTTTGCGGCGGGCGCGGCGGTGCCGGTAGTGCCGTTCTTATTCGCGCCGGGTGAAGAGACGATCTCAGCGGGGTATGTCGTGGTGAGCGCAGCCCTGAGCGGGCTGGCGTTGTTTGGGGTGGGCGCGTCACTCTCGCTGTTCACCGGGCGCAGCGCGTTGATGAGCGGGCTTCGACAGGTCGGGCTGGGCGCGGTGGCGGCTGCTCTGACGTTCGGAATCGGTCGAGTAATCGGGGTTTCGACCGGGGTGTAGGGCGGCCAGGTTTGAAACCTGCCCCTACTCGTGGACGGCCCAGTTGGGCGCAGGGCCGGTGATGCCGTCGCCTTCCAACTGGGCGATCTCTTCGTCGCTTAGGCCCATGAGGTCTCGAAAGACGTAGTTGTTGTGCTCGGCGAAGGATGGGGCAGGAAGGCGGATGTGGGCGGGCGTCTCGCTCATGCGCCAGTGCGGGGCCTCGATCTCAGATATCCCGGCAACTGGGTGGGAGACAGATTCGAAGAAGCCACGGGCGCGCAGGTGCTCGTCCGCGAACACCTCGGGAACGCTGAGTACCGGCATGGCGGGGACGCCGGCGGCCTGTAGCGAAGCGGTGGTCTCCTCCTTCGTGCGCCCTCGCGACCACACGGCGATGATCGCGTCGAGTGGATCCTGATTGCGGTAGCGGCTGACGACGTCAGCGAACCGCTGATCGCGTGTGAGGTGGGGCTGCGCGATTACCAAGCAAAGGGCGGCGAATTGGGCGTCGGTCTCGCAGGCGATGGTGATCCATTGGTCGTCGCCGTCGCAGGGGTAGCAGCCGTGGGGCGCCATCGACGAGTGGCGGTTGCCGCGACGGAGGGATTCGCGTTGGTTCATCGAGAATGCGACCACGAACTCGCCGATGACGTTGATGAGGTTCTCGCGCTGGGCGAGCTCGATGTACTGGCCGCGGCCCGTTCGGCGGCGGTCCCAGAGAGCGAGGGCGATGGCGCCGGCGGCGGCGATGCCGGCCATGGGGTCGCCGTAGCTGATGCCGGTCTTGTGCGGCGGGCCGCCGGTGTAGCCGGTGAGGTGGCAGAGGCCGGAGAGCTGTTCGACGTTGGTACCGTAGGCGATGAAATCGCGCTCGGGACCGGTCTTGCCGTGACCGGGCATGGACAGCATGATCAGCTGATCGTTTCGGGCCGCCAGCAGATCGTAGGTGAGCCGGAGGTTGTCCATCACTTCGGCGCGGAAGTTTTCGATCACCACGTCGGACACTTCCACGAGGCGCAGGAAGAGGTCTCGGCCGTCCGGCTGCGAGAGGTCGAGAGAGCAGCCGTACTTGTTGCGGTTGGTGTGGTTGAAATACGGAGACTTGTCCCAGACGCGCTCGACGTCCGGCGGCTGGCCCGTGAAGGTACGCAGGAGGTCCCAGTTGTTGACGGCTTCGATCTTGATGACTTCGGCGCCCATGTCGGCGAGAAGGCGCGTGGCGTAGGGGCCGGCCCAAGCCATCGTCAGGTCCAGGACGCGGATGTCGTTGAAGGGGAGGCGGTACATGGCTACCCTCCTAGCCCCGCCTCGCCGGGAGGGAGGAAGGACGTACGAGGTACAACATACGAGGTCGGAGGCCGGAGGTCAGAAGTGGGAGGCAGGAGGGCGGTCACGGGAGTTCCTTTTCGTAATCAAAGATGCGGGAGGCGCCCAGGGATCGCTCGCCGATGCGTTTGAAGCCGGCGCGCTCGTACAGGCGGTGAGCGGCGGTCTGTTGCTCGGTGGTGTCGAGGATGACGCGGCGGTAGCCTTGCTCGCGGCAGAAGCGCTCTGCGGTTTCTAAGAGGCGCTGCGCTATTCCCCTGCGACAGTGGGCGGCGGTGACTTGCATGCGGCGCAGCCGCCCGGTCTGCGCGTCGATGCGCTGGATCGCGGCCATGCCGACGAGGGAGCCGTCGGCCTCCGCCACCCAGAAGCTGGATCCCGGAGTCAGGTACTTATCCTCGATGTGGTGGAGGTCGTCCTCGTACTTCGGGGCTACGTCGAGGTATTCGGGGGTGGTCTCCATTCCTTCTCGGTGGAGATTCCAGACCGCGGCGTGGTCGCAAGGCTCGCAGGTGCAGATGGTGACGGCGTCGGTCATCAAACAACCCCGGCGGCGCGGAGGCGCGATAGGTCTCTGGCGAAGAGGCCCATTTCGTCGCAGTAAAGGTGTTCGTTGTGCTCGCCGAGGAGGGGGGCGCGGCCGGGGCGGCAGTCGACGGCGGACATGCGGAAGGGCGGGCCGGGATAGGTCAGCTCGCCGGCTACCGGATGTTCGGTGCGCTGGAAGTAGTCGCGGGTGCGGAGTTGCGGCGATTTGAGGAGGTCGCTGAGGGTGTGGACGAAGGCGATGGGTGCGCGGGCGGCGCCGGCGGTGCGGTAGACTTCGGCAGCGTCCTGGCGGCCGGCCCATTCGTAGACGATCGCTTCGAGCTCGTCGTTGTGCTGGAGGCGGGAGAAGTTGTCCTTGAAGCGCTCGTCGTCGATGAGATCCGGGCGGCCGATCGCTTTGGCGAACCAGGGCCAGTTGCGAGGCATGATGTGCAGGCCGATGTGGCCGTTCTGGGCGGGGAAGACGCCGACCATGGCCGAGAGGACGTTGCCACGGCGCTTCGAGATGTCGCGCTTCAGGTAGGCCCACCAGGGCAGATACAGCTCGAGGGCGGAGGCCATGCACTCCTGCGCGGAGATGTCGATGTGCTGGGGCACCTCCAGCGTATCGGCGTTGTAAGCGGCGACGGCGGCGGCGGCGAACGCTTGGAGGCCGGTCTGGTACTCCGCCTGATAGCCGCCGTTCACCAACGGCTCGCGATCGGGGTCGCCGGTGAGGGACATCTGACCGCCGGAGGCGAAGGACGTGAGGTTCGTCGCCGTCCAGTCCGCGCGGGGGCCGGTCTGGCCGAAAGGCGTGATGGAGACGAGGATGATGCGGCGCTTGACAGCTCGCAGAGCGTCGAAATCGAGGCCGAGTTCACGCATGCGGCCGGGGACGAAGCTCTCGACGATGACGTTCGCTTCTTCGACCAGGCGGCGGAAGAGGCGCCGACCGGTCGATGTCGTGACATCAAGCGTCGCGCTGCGCTTGTTGGTGGCGAGGTAGAGCCAGACCGCGCCCGTCTCGCGATGGGGACGGTCGCCCACGAAGGGGCCATGCTGGCGGAGCGGATGGCCTGAGCGGGGCTCGAGGACGGTGACATCGGCGCCGTAGTCCGCGAAGAGCTTTGTGCAGTAGGCGCCGGCGACGCCGTCTGAGAGATCGAGGATGTGGAGGTCGGCGAGGGTGGTCTCAGGCATACGCGCTATATAGTACCGGAGGCGGATTCAGGCGGCCTGTAGCGGATACAGGCGGATAGGCTCGACGCACACGAGGCGGGACCAAGGTGTTGTAGCCGGGCGTGACACAGAAGCTGGGGCCTGCCCTGTCAGTAGCCTTGCATCCGGTGGCGCGAGAAGAAGCCGGCCAGGCGCTCCGCTGCGCCTTTCGGGTTCATCTGGAGCATGCAATGGTTTGCGTCAGGCAGCTCAACGTTCTCCGCGTGCGGCAGCCAGGCCCGCACCGTCTCGTAAATCTCCCGGAAGTAGGGCTGGGTACTGGCGCCCCTCATGTTAAGCACCGGCTGCTTGATACGGGCCGCATCCTCGCCCGTGAACGACCACGGGGACTGAAAGTCACTCTGGAACAGCGTGTCGGCGGCCGCCACCCAGCGTTCAAAGTGCCCTGGCGAGAGCGTCATATCGAAGGCCGCGAGGGCCGCGCGGAAGTCAGGACCGCCTACCTCCTTTGCGAAGACCTCGACTGCGCCCGCCTTATCGCCCGACGCATACAACGATCCCGCCTTCTCCATCATCGCACCAAACTGGAGCGAGTTGGAGAGCACAGATGGCAACGCCGCCTCCAGCAGGGCGAGAGAATGCACGGCCTCAGGGGCGTCCAGGGCCAGCTGCAGGAGAACGTCGGCACCGCTGGACTGACCGGCCATGTGCGCCCGTTCAACGCCCAGGTGACGCATGACTGCTCGGCAGTCAGCCACTTGCTGCTCCATGCTGACCGGCATCTCGGGGCAGGTGCTGTTTCCCCAGCCGCGCCGATGATAATCGATCACACGATAGTGGTCGACGAGGGCCGGCTCCTTGACTACGGCGGCGCATTCGTCACCCATCCCACCGTGGACGAACACAACGGGCTCCCCCGATCCCCTCTCCCGGACTTCCAATAGCGCGCCGTTGATCTCGACAAGTTGCGTAGCTTCACGGGCCATTTCTGTACCTCCGTCTGGGCTAACGGTTCACGTCCTTCGAGGGCTTAATGCTTGTTGGTACGGATGCGGATATCCTGCCACGAACAAGATAAGAGAACAAGCTGTCACGGCCCGCGATCAAATGCGGCGAGACCAACCGGTCTTACAGGTTCATGCGCCCCTGCCCGCCGTCCACTACCCAGCACGCCCCCGTCACCCACGACGCCCGAGGGGAGCAGAGGAAGGCAACCACGTTAGCCACCTCTTCCGCGGTCCCGAATCGCCCCATCGGGATGTTCTCGGCCACGAAGCGCGCCATCCCCTCCGGGTCCTCCTGCTGTCGCTTCCACCAGGTGCCGCCAGGGTGGGAGATGGAGCCGGGCGCGACGGTGTTGACGCGAATGTTGTGCGGGGCGAGCTCGATCGCCATCGCCTTGGCGTGGCTGATGAGCGCGGCCTTCATGGCGTTATAGCCGGGCCGGCCGCCTGCCTCACGACCGAAGATGGAGCTGAGGTGGACGATACTGCCGCCGCCGGCCTCTCGCATGTGCGGCACGACCAGGCGCGTGAGGCGTGCGGCCGGGAGAAAGAGGATGTCGAACGATTGTCGCCAGACGTCATCGTCATCGCCCGGCGCGGAGAAGTGGATGCTGTTGATGAGGATGTCGATACGGCCGAAACGGTCGATGGCGGACTGCACGAGGCGCTCTGCGTCGGCGGCGATGGTCAGGTCCGAGGAGACCGCGAGCGCCTCAGCGCCTTTCGCCTCGACGGCAGAGGCTGCATGGCGGAGTGTGTCGTCGCCACGGGCGGCGAGGACGAGACGGCAACCCTCCTCGGCGAGGACGAGCGCGGTCGCTTGACCGATGCCGCGCGAAGCGCCGGCGATGGCGGCCACTTTGCCTGCGAGGCCGAGATCCATGCGCTCAACTATAGGCGCTTCGGTGTCGGTGCCGGAAGGAATTCAGTCCAGGAGGTACGTGTTTCGGGATCGGGGTGTAGGGGGCGAGGCGTCGGAAGGGTGACGGCGTTCGTCACGTGGTCTGTACACAGAATCCGGATTCTGATCCGATACGCCTCCCCGATGCCTCGCCCCTACGCCCCCCGGGCCCTAACACCGTTTGCCCGCGGCAACGGGCGCGCCCTACAATTCAGGCACTGTCCCGTGTGTTCGCAGGCTATCTTGCATGACTGAATCCGCTCGTAAAACAGAGATGGCGAAGGCGTACGACCCTTCGAAGGTCGAGGCGGCGCTGTACCAGCGCTGGCTCGACGGAGGTTACTTTCGTGCGCGGATCGATCCCGATAGAGATCCGTTCTGCATCATCATGCCGCCACCGAACGTGACGGGCGAGCTGCACCTGGGGCATGCCCTCGAAGACTCGATTACGGACTGCCTGGTCCGCTGGCACCGGATGCGCGGGGACCCGACGCTCTGGCTGCCCGGAGTAGACCACGCGGGGATCGCCACGCAGAACGTGGTGGAGAAGGAACTGGCGAAGGAGGGGTTGACGCGGCAGGACCTGGGGCGAGATCAGTTCGTGGAGCGCGTGTGGGCATGGGTGCGCAAGTACCGCGGCGTGATCTCGCACCAGCACGCGCGCCTCGGCGCCTCGTGCGACTGGGAGCGCGAGGTGTTCACGATGGACGCAGGGCCGCAGAAGGCGGTGCGCACGACATTCGTGAAGCTTCACAGCGAAGGGTTGATCTACCGCGGCGAGCGGATCATCAACTGGTGCCCCCGCTGCCAGACGGCACTTTCGGACCTCGAGGTGGAGCACGAAGAGCAAGACGGGAACCTATGGTACGTGAGGTACCCGTTCGTGGAGGAAGGAGGGGAGACGCGTCCTGGACAGGCGATGATGCCATCCTCTGAGTACATCGTGATCGCTACGACGAGGCCGGAGACGATAGTGGCGGATGTGGCGGTGGCGGTGAACCCGACGGTGGAGCGGGGGAAGGGTTTTGTGGGCCGAAAAGCGCTGTTGCCGATAATCGAGAGACAGATACCGATCATCGCGGACGGGCAGGTGGAGGCCGAGTTCGGCACAGGCGCCCTGAAGATCACACCGGGCCACGATTCGGTGGACTTCGAGATCGGGGAGCGGCACGGGCTGCCAGCGATTGTGGCGGTGGCGGCGGACGGGACGATGAACGCGGAGGCGGGGCCGTACGAGGGGATGGACCGGTTCGAGTGCCGCAAGGCGATCGTCGCGGACCTAGTGCGGCTCGGGCTCATCGAGAAGACGTTGGAGCACCGCTATTCCGTCGGTCATTGCGAGCGCTGCCATACGATCGTCGAGCCCGTGGTGAGTAAACAGTGGTTCGTGAAGATGGAACCGCTGGCAGAACCCGCGATCGCGGCCGTTAAGGACGGGCGCATCCGTATCACGCCGCGGCGGTTCGAGCGAGTGTATATGCACTGGATGGAGAACATCCGGGACTGGTGCATCTCGCGGCAGCTGTGGTGGGGCCACCGCATACCGGTGTGGTACTGCGAGTGCGGGGACCAGTTCGCTTCGGTCGATGACCCGCAGTCCTGCCCGAAGTGCGGCTCAGCGAAGATCGAGCAAGATCCGGATGTACTCGATACGTGGTTCTCTTCCGGCCTGTGGCCGCATTCGACGCTGGGATGGCCGGAGGAAACGGAGGAGCTGCGGTACTTCTACCCTACAACGATGATTCAGATGGGCTACGACATCCTCTTCTTCTGGGCGGTGAGGATGATCACGATGAGCCTGCGCAACATGGGGGACGTGCCCTTCCGTGATCTGTACCTGCACGGACTGATCCGCGATGCGCAGAACCGGAAGATGACGAAGAGCCTGGGCAACGTCGTGGACCCGCTAAAAGCGATCGACAAGTACGGGTGCGACGCGCTCCGGTTCACGCTGGCGACGGGCGGCGCGCCGGGGAATGATTTCCGCCTGCTGGACGGCCGGTTAGAGGCGTCGCGCAACTTCGCGAACAAGATATGGAACGCGGCGCGGTTTGTGGTGACGAGTCTGGAGGGTGGCGGGTCAGGGATGAAGGGTGAAGGTCCGACTGTTGCGCTGGAGGACCGATGGATACTGTCGCGGCTCGGGCGGACGGCGTGGGAGGCGGACAGGCTGCTGGGGGAGTTCCAGATAAACGAAGCGGCGCGGCTTCTCTATGAGTTTTTCTGGAGCGATTACTGCGACTGGTACCTGGAGATGGCGAAGGTGCGGCTGAAGGCGGGAGATGGATCAGCGGTGCCGGTGCTCGTGGAGGTGCTGGAGTCAAGTATGCGGCTGCTGCACCCGTTCATCCCGTTCGTGACAGAGGAGGTGTGGCAGCATCTGAGGCAGCGCGTCGAGGGTCTCTCCGAAGCGCTGATAATAGCGCCGTGGCCTGGGGTAGATGGTGAATTCGACACGGAGGCGGAAGAGCGGATCGAGACGGTGATCGACGTGATACGCGCCATACGCAATATACGTGCGGAGCGCGGCGTGGACCCCGGCCGCTACATCGAGGCGTATGTCGCCGCGGATGGCCCCCTGCCGGCGCTTGAGGTCGCACGCCCTATGGTCGAGGCGCTCGCGCGGGTGCGGCCGCTGCACCTCGTGCCGGACGCGGGGGCGACGCCGAAGACGGCGGTCGCATCGGCAGTGCTATCCGAGGCGCAGGTAGTGGTGCCGTTGGTGGGGATGATCGACGTGGAGGCGGAACGGGCTCGGTTGTCGGCGCAGCTGGTGGAAGCAGGGAACGATGTTCTGCGGTTGGAGGGGAAGTTGGGCAATCAGGAGTTCCGCTCGAAGGCGCCTCAGGAGGTGGTGGCGCGGGAGGAGGATAGGCTCGCGGCGGCGCGCTCGCGGGCGGAGGGGTTGCGGGGGCGGTTGGGGGAGCTGGGGTAACAGCGAATGGGAGCGAATTTGGGGGCGAACTTCACAGCGGATTTTGAGAACGGATAAACGGATGTGCACGGCGGGGAGCGTGGAGGCCTGAAGGCACTCCGCTACATTCGGGCGCTTGATTAAGTAAGCGTATGCTTTCTAAATTGACACTGGCGTGGGCCGGTGCTAGCATCCGGATTGTGGCGATTGGAACAATCTCGTAGCTTTCGCATCTGTGGAGTAGCGCCGGAGTGATAAGCGAGCTGTTCGCCGACTACATCGCGGTGCTCATCGCCACCATTCTCGGTTTCATGCTGGTCGCAGGCGCGCTCATCGGCAACCGCCTGCTCTCGCCGAGGCAACCGACGCGCACCAAGGGCATAACGTACGAGTGCGGGATGCTGCCGATCGGCCGCAGCCGGACGCAGGTACACTTTCGCTACTACCTGTTCGCGATCCTCTTTCTGATCTTCGATATCGAGGCCGTGTTCCTGTTCCCGTGGGCGGTAACGTTCGTGGAGATCGGCGAGCAGGCGTTCTGGGAGATGGTGGTGTTCATCCTTATCCTGGCGTTCGGGCTGCTCTACGCCTGGAAGAAGGGGGTGCTGAGTTGGAGGTAGAGTGGTAGAGGAGCAAGGAGCCAGGAGCCAGGAGCAAGGGATCGCGCCCCGCCCAGGTAGGCCTATCATCGAGGTGTACGAGGTGCGGGACGACCCGCAGCTGAGCATCAGCGATGCGGTGGCGGCGGAGATCCGTCACGGCGTGAAGTCGCTGGAGCCGACGGCGGCCGACCCGGCGCAGGGAACGGCCGTTTACAAGCAGATCTTGCCGGGGATAATGCAGATGCCAGCGGACTGGCTGATCGCCTGGGGCCGGAAGTCATCGCTCTGGCCGCTCACGTTCGGGCTGGCCTGCTGCGCGATCGAGATGATCTCGACGTTCATGGCGCGGCACGACCTGGACCGCTTCGGCATCGTGCCCTGGCCTTCACCGCGGCAGTCGGACGTGATGATCGTGTCGGGCACGGTGACGAAAAAGATGGCGCCGGCGGTGAAGTTGCTGTACGAGCAGATGCCGAGCCCAAAGTGGGTGATAAGCATGGGCGCCTGCGCCACGAACGGCGGGCCTTACACCCGCTATGACCGGGTGCTTCAGGGCGTGGACAAGATAATCCCGGTGGACGTATACGTGCCGGGGTGCCCGCCGCGCCCGGAGGCGCTGATGGATGCTTTTCTGGCGCTGCAGAAGAAGATCATGGAAGAGCGCGGGAAGATTGGGAGTGGATGATGCCGGAGCGAGAAGCATGACGTTATTCCGAGCTCGAATGCCGTTCACACCCCCCTCACCGCCAGATTCCTTCGCGTTATTCGACTCGCGCCTCCGGTATGCTACGGCGCGGCTCAGGATGAGCGCGGATAGAGGATGTGGTCGGCGCTCAGAATGACACTAGGGCGGGGCAAGATCGGCAGCCGGTAAATGGTACACGAAGCTGCGTCCGCCGCTCCCGCAGAACCGGTTGAGCCCGGGCCGGTGGCGCGGCTAGTTCAGACGGTGCTGCCGGAGGTCGAGCTCAAGGTCGGGCAGTCGCCGATGGATGAAGTGGTTACGATCCGTCGCGACGACTTCGTCCAAGTGATGGAGGCCGCGAAGAAGGACGAACGGTTAGCGTTCGATTACTTGCGGTGTCTTTCGGGGGTCGATTACCTGACCGAACTGGAGACAGTTTACCACTTCTACTCGTTCAAGCACGGCCATTCGCTGGCCATCAAGGTGCGCTGTCCGAATGAGGACACGCACGTGCCGACGGTGAGCCACCTCTGGCAGACGGCGAACTGGCACGAACGGGAAACGCAGGAGCTCTACGGCATCGTGTTCGATGGGCATCCCGACATGCGCCCGCTGCTTACGGAAGAGGGTCTGGGGTACTACATCATGCGCAAGAGCCACCCGTTGGCAGACATTGAGGAGTGGCAGGAAGACTACCTGCAAACGATCGAAGAGGCGAAGGCGCAGATGGCCGCCGCGACCGGCGTCGCGGCGCCGCTGGACGAGAAGGCGCTGAAGATACAGATGGCGCAGCAGAAGGCCGCCGTGATCAAGAGGGTGCGGGACGAGGCGCGGGCGAAAGGGCTTTCGCCTGAGGACGAGAAGGCGGTGGTGCAGGAGGCGATCAAGAAATACGAGGAGGAGCATGCAGCAGCGCAGGCAGCGACTGCGGCGCCTGCGGCGCCGGCCAAGCCGGTGGATGAGCGAGCAGCGAAGATCCAGTTGGCCCAGCAAAAGGCGGCGCTGATCACGAAGACACGGGAAGAAGCGAGGGCGAAAGGGCTCTCGCCGGAAGATGAGCGTCAGGTGGTGGCGGAGGCGCTGAAGAAGTTCTCGGAGGAGCAGGAGCAGGCCACGACGGCGACCGCGGCTCCGGCTCCTGCTGCGGCAACGCCGGCAGCGCCCCCTCAGGACCGCGCGGCGAAGATCCAGTTGGCGCAGCAGAAGGCGGCGCTGATCACGAAAACGCGCGAGGAGGCGCGAGCGAAGGGGCTGTCGACGGAGGAGGAGCGGCAGGCCGTGGCCGAGGCGCTTAAGCAGTTCGCGGAGGAGCAGG
>Ga0209641_10004492_pt1 | contig 11516 bp, 7 predicted proteins | sample RifCSP16_1_FD_184022 | JGI IMG/M metagenome (GOLD analysis project Ga0209641, IMG submission 184022) | Soil microbial communities from Rifle, Colorado - Rifle CSP2_sed 16_1 (SPAdes) (version 2) | ecosystem: Environmental > Terrestrial > Deep subsurface > Rock core/Sediment | place: Rifle...
TTGTATATAATGTTATTAATCAATTGAACCTTCGAGAATTAAAACAATTAGGTCGAGAAAACGGATTTAAAAAATCAGATAAGATGACCAAAAAAGCAATTATACATTATTTATTAAATAAACAAACCTTAATATGTGGTGGTGGTTTGACATCAACGAATGAAGTGTCAACGAATGAAGTGTCAACGAATGAAGTGTCAACGAATGAAGTGTCAACGAATGAAGTGTCAACAGATGAAGACTTATTAAAATTTTGGGGCTATAGAAATTATTATTCGTCTTGGATTGGTAAAAGTGATCCTAAATTACCATTTAAGGTGAATAATGCAATCAAATACGACATATTTAATCTAACAGAGCACCGAGAAATTTACGGTCAAGATGAAACGGCTTGGATGGGTCCAGATGATGACCTAATCATCATACCCAAAGGCACTCGATTATTTCATGGTACGTGGATCGCTAATCCAAGTCACCCAATTACGGATTATCAATTCCCCACAAAAGAATACACTCACTTTGGTCTATATCCAGTGATTAGCGCATTTATTTTACTTGAAACTTTAAAAAAATATAATTGGAAACATGGAACCGATATTCCAGTTATTATTGTAGCCGAAGTAATTCAAGATATTGAAGTAACTTATACATCAGCCGGTGGCTGCGACGTTTTTATACGTGATCTGGTGCCGGAATATAAAACCACTATGAGTGGTTTCGGGATTACTTGCGCTCCACGATATTCCGAGACAGAAGATTGCTCATTTAATGAGTCAGTGCCACATTGCAATTCTGCGCACTATGAAATGTGTCTTTATAAAGACGATATGAAATGGGTAAAACCCACACACTATGCCATCGTTGACTTTAACAAATTAATGAAAAACTGCGCTAAGCGTGAATTTGATGTATTGGAGGCAATTTTCCCTCCAGAAGAATTATAAATTATTGATATTTGCCAAATAAATTTTTAGCAAAGCTAAAAATTGACTAACTTTTCGAAGTTAGCCGAATTGACTTTATTCTATTGAATAAAGCCAAATAAGTTTTTGTTACTAAAAATTTTTGGTAGAACTTTTTTGCAAAAAAGTTCTAGTGGTCCGCGTTTATTCGTTAAAAACGAAAAATAGTAATATTTATGAGTCGTTATAGTGCCAAAATCGAAAACCGGCCAACCGAAAGGGCGGAGGAGGCGTGAGCCGACGACGCCCTTCCTCGTTTTTTAATATTACTTCCTATTGACAATGAGTCAGCTTTTTGGTCAAGCTTTTTTTTGCAAAAATCTTAAAAATGATCGTTCCCAAAGTATACAATTTTACTTACTCAAGAATTCAGAATGCGAGTCATTAAACGAAATGGCCATTCAGAACCGGTGTCTTTCGATAAGGTGACGCGTCGGATTCAATTGCTCTGTCAGGGCTTAACCAAGGAAGGCCAAAAATTTGGTCCTGAGTTAGAAAGCGTTGATGCTATGTTGCTTTCTCAAAAGGTAATTAGCACCATTACTGACGGGATTCGAACTGAGCAATTGGATGACTACGCAGCTGAGACTGCGGCTTCATTGATTTTGGAAAACCCGGAATATGGTGATTTGGCCTCGCGTATTGTGATTTCCAATATGCACAAGAAAACACTTGGTAGTTTCAGCGACATCGCGCGATTCTTCTATGAGCGCAAGGTTAATGGAGCTTCAGCTCCAATGATGGCTCATCAAATCTACAAAATCATTAAAAAGAATGCCAGTCGCTTGGATGATGCCATTGATTATAACCGCGATTTTCGTATCGATTATTTCGGTTTTAAGACCTTAGAAAAATCCTATCTCTGGCACTTTAAGACCGATCAACATGAATTTTGGGAACGGCCTCAGCAAATGTATATGCGCGTGGCCGTAGGCATTTTTCAAGACGACATTGAATCAGTTTTAGAAACCTATGAATATTTAAGTTTAGGTAAATTGTCTTGTGCCACTCCTACACTTTTTAATGCTGGTATGTCTAAGCCACAACTGAGTAGTTGTTTTCTATTAGATATGGGTGACAATCTGGATGATATTTATGATATCTTAAAAGAAGCCGCCAAGATTTCCAAATACGCCGGTGGGATTGGGATTTCAGCCAGTAAGATTCGCGCTAAGGGTTCGGTAATTCGCGGTACTAACGGAGTTAGTAATGGCTTAGTACCAATGCTGCGAGTATTCGATGCTTCTTCCGCCTATGTTGACCAGGGTGGTGGTAAGCGAAAGGGTTCAATTGCGATTTATTTAGAACCTTGGCACCCCGATGTGTTTGATTTCTTAGAAAGCAAGGTGCCCCATGGTGATATGAATCAACGAGCATTAAATTTGCTTTATGGACTATGGATTCCGGATTTATTTATGAAACGAGTTCAAGAAGCCATTGAATATCCCCAACGAGAAGTCATGTGGTCGCTATTTTGCCCGGATGAATGCCCGAATTTAACCGAAACTTATTGTGGTGAATTTGAAGAACTCTATTGTCGTTATGAACGTGAAGGTCGAGCTCGACGCCAAGTAAATGTGTTGAGTCTCTGGCAACGAATATTAGATAGCCAAAAAGAAGTCGGATCCGTTTATATGTTATATAAGGATGCTTGTTGCTTCCGTTCAAATCAAAAGAGTCACGGAATGTTACATTCAAGCAATCTCTGTTGTGAAGTTTTGACCAATACATCCGAAGATGAAACTAGTGTTTGTAATTTAAATTCGATTCCACTGGGCAATTATGTCAGTAAGGATGTTAATGGAAAGACAGTTCCTCTCGAGGAACTTTCATCTGAAAGTTTAGTTGGTCGCAGACCAACCGGTTTGTCTGAAGACAAACTGATTTGTCCGAAGGACAAACCCGTAGGGGCTCCGTTTTTTGATCACATGGCTTTAGCGGAAGGAGTAGCCTTATCAACGCGCCTTTTGAATCGAATCATTGATATTAATTATTATCCCTCGGAAAAGGCTCGACAGTCTAATCTTCGAAATCGGCCGATTGGAATTGGAGTTCAGGGTTTTGCTGACGCGTTGTATCTCATGCGCTATCCATTTGAAAGCCAAGAAGCTCGAGACCTAAATGTCGAAATATTTGAAACAATTTATTATGCAGCTTTACGAGCTAGTATGGAATTAGCTAAACGCGATGGTCCCTATGAAACATTTGCTGGTAGTCCGGCTAGTCAAGGTTTATTACAACCTGATCTCTGGGCTATGTCGCCGAATAAGCAACCGGAAATGCCAGAAATCAAGTATAGCGGGCGCTGGGATTGGGACGGACTCAAATCGGATATTAAGAAATTCGGTTTACGAAATAGTCTTGTGACGGCATTAATGCCGACGGCTTCTACCGCTCAAATTCTAGGTAATGTCGAAGCCTTCGAATGTCCGACTTACAATTTGTATGTGCGTGGAGTTTTGGCTGGCGAGTTCATTGTTTGTAATAAGTATCTGCAAAAGGACTTAGTGGCTCGCGGGCTCTGGACACCAACAGTGATTCGACAATTGGTTAAATATGAGGGTAGTGTGCAGGAAATTGCCGAAGTCCCAGATGATCTGAAGATTTTATATAAAACGGCATTTGAAGTTCGCCAAAAAGCTCTAATTGATTTAGCAGCTGAGCGCAGTATCTTCATTGATCAGTCACAGAGTTTCAATTGGTTTGTGAAAACTCCGACTAATGATATTATGACTTCGATGCATCTTTATACTTGGAAACGTGGTATGAAAACCGGTATGTATTATTTGCGAAGACAGGCCATTCATCGGGCGCAACAATTTACGGTTAATCCGACCGAGACTAAGCCCGAAGTTAGTGCACCGAATATGGTTGGAGGTGGATTCCCTACGGGTTCCGACGCTACTCCAAGCGAAGCCGGCGAAGTTAAATTATGTCGATTAAATGATCCCGATTGTTTATCGTGTCAATCCTAAATATTAAGGTGGTAGAAAAATCAATTTTTAGCTTTGCTAAAAATTGACTATGGTAATAACTTTTAGTTATTGTCATTTTGATAGGATTTTTAGAGGATTATCCCTATTTTTTATAGAGACATTCGATCCGCAAAATTACATACACCCACCATTCCAGATGCGTATTTTAAAATTATCACCGAATCATAACGCATACTCATACAATGAAAAGTCTGCGAATTTAATTGTTTGACAACTTCAATCGATGGTATGCTAATTACACGTTCAAGTGTCACCGAACTAGGTTGACTAAACTCAACATCAAGTCTAAGATCATGGTATCGATGCGCAAAGGGCGCTAAAAAATTAGGTAGTCTTAAATGATAATTGCCCTCATTGTCACATTTAAAATTAGTGGAAACCACCTGACCACCAATAGTTAGAGAAATTAGACTGACGTGGTTTGCCTTAACAATCAGATCATGATAAATAACTTCTTCGGCTACCGGAAATTCGTAAGAAAAACGCCCGGTAGTTGTTTGATCAGTAACAAGTACTTGAGTTTGAGATGAAATCGGATCGATTGAATCGACGAATGTCATGTTAGTTAGATGGACTTTGTGAGTCATCTAGATATATAATTAAATTTATATAAAAAAAAACTAATTTAAACGCATACCGGACACTAGAATAAAAAAATTATCAAACGCACAAAAATGTCTTAAAAAGTTCAAAATTGATGATGAAATTTTTTTCATTTTACCAACCGATCAATGAGCCACCTTAATTATAAAAATCAGCTCCAAGAATTTTGTCAGAAATATAATTTAGAATTACCGAAATATCAGATCGAAGAATTACATCGACCTGATACACAAAATTGGTTTACGGCCACAGTTGACGTTAATTTGCACTTTTATCGTGGTCCTGTGCGAAACAGCAAACGTGAAGCTGAATTAGCCGTGGCCGAAATAGCTTATTTGGATATTCAGGATAAGATCACTCATCGAAAAATAGTTTATAAAGGCCCGGTAACATCGATTTTGATTGATGTTGAAAACAAACCCAAAATTATCGAAGAACTTTATGAGTGGGTTGAAATCAACAAATCGCCACATTTGATTGTGATTGGAGTCATTTCGGCTAATCATCCACTAGTGCTTAGTGGATCTTTATTTAGAAGCACTTCTGGTTATTGGCAACCGAATGAAAAGACTAGTATTATTAAGGTTAATTCTACGCGGGCCGACGCCAGTGATACTTGGTTGAGTTTTCTGGCCGGGAAATTATTGGGGCAAGGTATGTTGGGTAGTCGTTGCTTGATAATCAGTCATGATCATTTTGCTCATAGTTTAGCAGAATGTTTACAAGAACATGGAGTAAAATGTCAGGTCGTGGTGACAGTTCAACAAATTTTAAGCTTTTTGCAAAAAACTTGAAATAAAATTATTTTATTGATTTTGAATTAGAGTTTCTATAAAGAAACTCGTTCTTTGATCATAAAGATTCGGTCGTCAAATAATCACGGGGGTATTTATAACGTTCTGCCAATAAGTTGGAGCAGGGACATCAAATAAATTAACGAATATAATGTTATCATACGCCACACCGGCATTACCAACGGATGCATAGTTATTAAACCATTTGTTGTTAGAAGCGTTAAGATCAATAAAACCTGTACCACGGTTATTGCGCGAACGAGAACTGGCTACTAAATTATCGTAATTATCGACCATTACACCGTTTTGTTCGTTTTGATTGCTATCACATTCCTGGACTAAATGAAGTGTACCTTTAAGGTTAAATCCATGTCTGCGATTTTTAGTGGCTTGACATGATTTATAAGTGAATCGTTCATTTGGTTGAGGGTCGTTCGGTTGAGAGTCGTCTGGTTGCTTAACGAAGAAGCCATCTAAATTGCCAGAGGCTGAGCATTGGTGATACTGAATATCTTCGGAGCCCGGAGCACCGGTTGAATAGTATCCGGCTCCGAAACCGGCTTCCTGATTATCGCACGCTTGACAATCAGTGACTTTGATCTTTTGACAAGATTGGAATCGGAAGCCGTGATCCTTGGCTTTATTTACGATTAGTTGAGTGATCGTGGCGCCTTTAACTTTAATCAGATTAAGACCGGAACCGCCCGGGCAATTAATTTGGCCATTTTCAATGGTGATATCTTGAAGTTGGCATCCGGCTTTATTGACCAATATGGCATCGGTGGTTTGTGCGCTTTGGCTTGTAATGCTATGATTCTTGAGATCAAGTCGCACATGACAGGCGTCAATTAAAATAGCGATTTTACAACAAAACGTCACGTCCTCCGTTAATTCGTAATGACCTGGTTGACAGAGAATTAGTTTATCGCCTTGACCGATGTCATTTTGGCAAATTGGAATAATTAACGGATAATATGTCTTGGGTAACAAAACTTGGGTCGGGCAGATTTCAAAACGCGTTAGTTCGGCATGATTTTCGGCTTGGCTGGTAAAGCGAACGCCAACAAATGTGCGCGGAGTGATGGCTTTAAACTTAAAATTCAAACAAAAATTATCGTCGGTGGTTAATTCTGGTGTGGTTTGACGATGTTGTAGCGTTTCGGGGCATTCCTCTTTAGATTCAACGAAAAAACAGAGACCATCGCTGGAAATCAATTGACCAGTAACTTTAATTTGATAATAACGATTAACCTCGGTGTCAAGTAGGTATTTGAGTTTCGGGCGACTAGGGCATTCGTCTTGACTTATCTTGAGAGCACATTTGACCACCTTAACTGCTAAACAGCATTCCAGTTGCGCTTGATCAATTAATTCAATTAAATTTAGACAACCGTCGCGGGGCATTGTATATGATTGGCTAGATTTTTGTTATTGAATTAAATTTTTGAAAAATGATCGAAAAAAGTTACATAAAAATAACATGACTACATACAAGATACTCGTTGTTGGAGCAGAAGCCGTTGGCAAAACTACTTACATTCGCAGACACCAGACTGGGGAGTTCATGAGTGAACGCATGATTCACGGTAAAGGCGTCACAACTAATATATCCTTCTACACTACACGAGGACTCATCGTTCTTAGCATGAGAGAGTCTGATGACATATTGGACTCTGGGTTCGATAACGAACTAGACGGACTGTTAGCAATGTATGATCTGACGAGACCGCATACTAAACAGGTCGCTGTTGACGCACAAAAGGTTCGTGCGTTATCATCTGTTCTCGTTGGTAACAAGGCTGATTTGGTGAATATGCATCACGACGATGGTGTGGTTTACATATATTCCAAGACCAACTATCACTACGAGATTCCAATTATTAATCTCATTCGCAAGTTGACAGGTGATGCGACTGTTAATTTTATCGATTGCCCTCCGATTACGCCTCCTTTAGTTACTCTTCGTCCTAGAGTAACTGCATCATCTAAGCGAATTCGCATCGAGTGATGCTCTTTCGTCTAATGTCCTAATTATTTCTGATAAATCTAATTGGTTTTGTTGGCACCATTCTTGAAGCAAATTTTTCGAAAGCTAAAAATAAATTATCTTTCGATAATTTTTGATTAGATTTTTGTTATTCTAACAATTCGAATTTAATTAACTTTGGTGGCTGGGATGAATTGACTGAATTAGTGGCTGTGGCTGGATAGACTCTTAAATTGGGCTTATCACCTGACCAAAATTTTAAAACGTATTCGCCATCTGGTTTTAAATTAGATTGATATCCACTAGATTCAACTTGATAAGTAATGACTTGATGACGCCAGGCTAATTGAATTAGGCGTTCGAGACAGGGTCTAGACCAGCCTCGACTGATCTTCGATAATTCAGTCACTAGGCGACTGCGACCAATTAGCGGAGACTGCTCGACAATTTGCCAAATAGCTTCAATGAAATTAGTTACGGGCACGCATTTAGATTCGGGTCGGCGACAATTATCACATTGTTCACATTCAGCTAGATATGGTTCTCCCAGATATTCAACTAGCATTCTCATCCGGCAATCCCAACGACTCTCGGAGTATCTTTGAATAGCTTCAGTCATTTGCGCACTTTCGGGGTTAATCATTTGCCAACGATGAACGTCCGAGCGACAATAAAGTAAATAGCAAGTGGCTTTTTGACCGTCTCGTCCGGCTCTTCCAGCTTCTTGATAATATTCTTCTAAACTGTTAGGTAAATCACGATTAATGATAAACGAAACTGCCGTTTTATTAATGCCGAGACCAAAGGCCGTAGTAGAAACGACGACTTGAATTTGATCAGTAAGCCAATGATTGAGAATTCTGGTTTTTTCAGCTGCCAATATACCGGCGTGATAAAAATCGGCTCTGATACCTTGTTTCTGAAGTTCTTGACAAGTCTCTTGACAATCTTTACGCGATAAGCAATAAACGATTCCACTTTTCGGTCCATTTTTTTGATTAAGCGTTTTAATTAATCTGGCCACTTGATCAATAGGATCAGGAGTTTTAGTTTGAACTTGAAAACGCAAATTAGGTCTAAGATAACTAGTTTTGAAAATGCGATGACTTGGCCGAAATGTCAATTGTTTGATAATATCGGCTTGGGTTTCTAAACGTGCAGTAGCTGTCAATGCCGTCATTCCGACTTCAGGATAATCACTGCGAAGTTGTTTTAAATTGAGATAATCGGGACGAAAATCGTGACCCCAAATAGAAACACAATGAGCTTCGTCGATTACAAACCTGGCTAATTGTTGGTTTTGATGTAAAACTCGAATGGCGTCGATTAAGGCTTGATTAGTTTGAATTGATTCCGGGGTGGTGTAAAGGAGTTTGAGATTAGATAGACTAGTGAGAACTTTTTGCCTGGAATTGGGTTCCATTTCTCCGAAATAATGATCAACCGGTAATTGACATTTTTGAAGACTATAAGTTTGATCTTCGATTAGAGAAATTAAGGGGCTAATAACAATCGTTAGTCCTTTTGAAATTAAAGCTGGTAATTGATAGCAGAGACTTTTGCCGCCGCCAGTTGGCATTAAAACCAGGACGTCTTGGCCGGTTAAGACAGTTTCGATAATTTCGCGTTGTTGCGGGCGAAAACTATTTAATTTAAATTTGTTTTGAAATGTTTCGAGTAAACGATCAGGTTTTTGAGTCTTTAATTTGGGTGTTGTCATCTATATATTACAATTGGAATCATTTGAGATAGAAATTTTTGCAATGACCTGAAGGTTGATATGATGTAGGTGTGAGTGTAAATGTTACAGGATTCGTTATTCTGGACCAATTTACGTGTCCTCCGTTTGGATATTCTAGTTCCGGGTGGAGTGTGAATGTTACATCGTTTACAGAAACATTATGTGAAGGCCACGGTTCTGGTGCGAATTTCATTGTATTGACTCGATGGTCTGCTAATAATAGTTTTACCACTTCATGATTACCATTTTCCATCGCAATTATTAATACGAAAGTATAATTAATGTCGTCAGGATTAGTGTTGAGCCACAAGACTGTAGCGTTAACACTGCCTTTCCGAACGTAATATGATAAAAGTTTACGATTATTACTATCGCTTGTTAGATTCAAACGCTTTATTTTCTCGTTGTATAGCTCGACAATCCAACCTAGAACACACTCCACCGTAGGATTGTACGCTACGTCGTCGAAGATGGCGAGGTCAATCTTACTATCCCATGATATGAATCGTTGCAACAGGGGACTATCACTCTCCTTCATATGACTAAACACATCCTTTCCTCTAAACATCTCGAGAAATGCTTCCAGTGCGTAAATATTGTTCATTGCCACTGATAATATCTTTAAAGTTATTATTTGAAATGACTTTAAGCTTTTGAGAAAAATGAAACTTTTCGGCTAATTTTATGAGTTGAACGATGACCACTAAGAAAAAAATCGAGTTTGTTCGTAAAGTTTCAGCCGAATTGCCTATTGAATTAGCATTGGGAGCTACTGTGCAATTTGAATTTCTTTATCAACTTTCGGATATTCATTTTCAGCCGATCAGAAGGCATGCGGAATATCGTGCAGTCTTCAATCGGGTTTATCAGCAATTACGAGCTAGTCCACCAGGGTTAATCGTCTTAACTGGTGACATCGTTGATGCTAAAATTAAAGTGACCAATGAACTCTTAATTTTTTTAAATGAATTTTTAAGTAATTTGGCCGCCATTATGCCTGTTGTATTGATAGCCGGTAATCATGACTTGAATATCCGAGAGCAAAATCGTATTGATACCTTATTGGGTGCCTTACTAATGTCCGAAATTGAGCCTAATATCGATTACGATCAAGTTTTAAAAACAATTGAAAAGACAGGTTATTTGATGGGAAAGCATTGTCGAGTAGATAATTTAGTTTACTTGCGACGCTCTGGAGGATATCGAATCGGAAATTTAGTGTTTGGTTTATCGAGTTTCTTAGATGATCAAGTTTATCGGGCTCGGCAAATTATTAAACCACCTGGTGTTGATTACATTATTGGTTTAGCCCATCTTTCACTCTACGAAGCTCGCTATAGTACCGGTATCCGCCATAGTTCTCGAAAGTATACCGTTGATACCTTCCGAGGTTACGATTTCGTTCTATTAGGGGATATTCATCAAGCTCAATTTATGAATCGGGAACAAACCATTGGTTATCCGGGGAGTTTATTACAAATTAATTTCGGCGAACCGTTGACTGGTCATGGATATTTGAAATGGGATTTGAAAGCGGGCCTCGGACATTTAATTCCGGTTAAAAATAATCAAGGCTTTTTAAAATTGCGATTTGAAGCTGGTGAATTGGTTGATCGGCAGCAAGTTTTGCGTGAATTGGCCGAAGTGGAGGCCGTTAGTTTGCGAATTTATCACGATTTAAAAACCAGTCGCGCGGTGGTAGATAAATTTTTGAATGACCTTCCGAGTTTAGGCGTTCAGGTTTTGGATTATAAGAGAATTGCCGATCGAATTCCATTAGGCGAAGTTATTGGTAAAACTACTGAGACTGCTGTTGAAGAAGCGAAAAACAAAATGGAATTTGAAAACCTTTATCAATTAGAAACTCAAATTAATTACTTGCGAAGTTACTTGGAACAAAAGCATATTGACGCGAATCAGATTGAAGCGATTTTAAATATTCATCGAGATTATCATAAGGCTATTCAGAATGATAGTTTATCTGAAACCGGTCGTGTCAATGATTTTGAATGGAAACTCAAATGCCTAAAGTTTGAAAATATTTTTTGTTATCGAGGCCCAAATCTAATTGATTTCAGTCAGTTACATGGCTTGATCGGGATTTTAGGCAATAACAGTTTGGGTAAATCGACCATTATGGATATCATTCTATTTGCCATTTTTAATAAGTGTGATCGGGTCGATCTAAATAATCGCGCGGATTTACTAACTAAGGGCACCAATAGTGGTTGGATTGAATTAACGATTCAAGAGAAAGCTAATCAAGAGTTAATCTTTTTTTTGGAAGTTAAACGACAGGTTAATGGCAATGTGCGTATGAATCGGAGTTATTTCCGAAGAATGATTGACATTGACAGTAAAAGCGAAAACGTAATTCAAATTGGAGGTAATGGCGAAGTCACTAAAATGGCTAGTTTGTTTGGTGATTACCAA
>Ga0209641_10004493_pt1 | contig 11515 bp, 13 predicted proteins | sample RifCSP16_1_FD_184022 | JGI IMG/M metagenome (GOLD analysis project Ga0209641, IMG submission 184022) | Soil microbial communities from Rifle, Colorado - Rifle CSP2_sed 16_1 (SPAdes) (version 2) | ecosystem: Environmental > Terrestrial > Deep subsurface > Rock core/Sediment | place: Rifle...
ACCGATGAGACCGCCGATCACCGTGATGAGCGATGACTCGATCAGGAACTGGTTCCGGACATCGGTTTTCTTCGCACCAACCGCGCGCCTGAGCCCGATCTCCTTGACGCGCTCGCCGACGGAAATGAGCATGATATTCATGACCACGATCCCGCCGACCACCAGCGAAATGAGCGAAACGAGCCCGAGGAAGAGATTGAGTGTTCCCGCCATGCCCTTGGCCATCTTGCTGACGGACGAGGCCCCCCTGACCCTGAAGTCATCCGGAAATCCCGACTGGATATGGTGCCGCTCCCGGAGGACCGTGGCGACCTCCCGTTCGATCCTCTCAACCTGGTTTGGATCTGCCGCAGCCATGCGGATCAGACTGATGTAGGTCGTGTTGAACACCCGGTGCGACGCCGTGGTATAGGGAATGACTATCCGGCTGTCCATGTCCATTCCCATCGGGCTCGTGCCCCTCGGCGCGAGCACGCCGACCACCCTGAAGTTCACGTTCTCGATCTTGATATTTGTTCCGATGGGGTCGGTATTGCCGTACAGCTCGCTCACGACCGTCTTCCCGACGACCGCAACTCTGGCCATGCCCGCCATATCTTCTTCGGTAAAGTAGTCCCCGCTCTCCGTAGACCACTCCCAGGCATCGCCGTAATTCGTCGTCCCGCCGTAGATCACGGTGTTCGTGTTGTTGTCTTCATATTTCACGGTCCGGCCGAGGCGCAGGAGCGCCGTATCCATGGACCTGATGCCGTGGACTTCCTGCATGATCGCCTGGGCGTCTTCGAGCGTCAACGTGTTGGTCTTTTCATCGGGCGGCCCGAGCACCTTGCCGCCGCCGGCGAACACCATCACCGAATTTGTGCCGAAATTCTTGACGGTTTTCATCACCTTGGCGCTCGCGCCCTTTCCCACCGAAACGATCACGGTGAGGGTGGTGATACCGATGATGATGCCGAGCATCATCAGAAATGTCCGCATCTTGTTCATACCCATTGCCCGGAGGGCAAGTTTAATCGTCTTTGCCGGCTTCATTATTGCGCCCTCCTTTCATCGCTCACGATCTTCCCGTCGCGCATTCTGACAATGCGGCCCGCCTGCTGCGCGATCTCTTCGGAGTGCGTGACCATTATGATAGTCCTTCCGGCCTTGTGGAGCTTGTTGAAAATCTCCATGACCTCGGCGCTCGCTGCGGTGTCGAGGTTTCCCGTTGGCTCGTCCGCAAGCAGGATGCTCGGGTCGTTGACGAGGGCGCGCGCGATGGCTACGCGCTGCTGCTGACCGCCGGAGAGCTCGCTGGAAAGGTGGTTCATTCTGTCTCCCAGGCCCACTTCTTCGAGGGCCGCGGTCGCCAGCGCGGCCATGTCTCTCTCTGCAGAGCTGTAGATGAGCGGGAGTTGCACGTTCTCCAGCGCCGTGGTGCGCGGCAGCAGGTGGAATGACTGGAACACGAAGCCGATCTTTTTGTTGCGCACTTCAGACAGGCTGTCATCGTCCATCTTCTCGACCTCCACCCCGTCGAGACGGTACTCGCCCGTCGTTGGCCGGTCGAGGCAGCCGATGACGTTCATAAGCGTGCTCTTGCCCATGCCCGACGGGGCCATGATGGCGACGTACTCGCCCTTTTCTATCTTGAGCGAAACGCCCTGGAGAACCCTTACTTCCCTTCCGCCGTTTTTTCGGTACGTCTTGGCAATGTCTTTCAACTCGATCATTCTTTCCTCCTTCATAGCGTCGCAGGCTGAAGCCTGTGGCTGCCAATTGGTCAGACCTCTGCCATCGGTGCTCTGTTTGTGTTATTTCTTCCCGTTCGCCTCGGTCATTACCACCATTTCACCCTCTTTCAGACCGGAAGTGATTTCAAGATAGTTCCCGTCCTTCCACCCTGTTTTAACCTCGCGGCGCACCGGTTTGCCGTTTTCCAGCACGGTGACGAACTTCTTGCCGCCCTCCCGCCTCACTGCCGCGCCGGGGACGGCGAGCACGCCCGTCTTTTTCTTGAGGGTGATGGTAACATTCGCGGTCATGTCCGGCTTGAGCTTCCCCTCCGTATTATTGATGCTGATCAGCGTAATATAGTTCACGACGTTTTCCTGCAGCACCGCGCGGGGATAGATCGCGGTCACCTTGCCCTTGAAATCCTTATCAGGAAACGTGTCTACGGTGAAGAACGCATCCTGTCGGACGGCGATCTTCCCCACATCGGTCTCATCCACATATGCGTTCACTTCAAGCCGGCGCAGGTCGATAATGGTGATGAAGGTCGGCGCGTTCATCCCGGCCGCCACCGTCTCGCCCTCCTGAGTGGTCACGGCCGCAACGGTGCCGCTGATCGGCGCCTTGATCGTGGCATATGAGAGCTGCGCCTTGCTGTAGTCCAGGTCCGCTTTCGCCTTGTTGACGCGGGCCCTGGCCACGTCGTAGGCGTTCTGATAATCATCGAGCGCCTGCCGGGAAATATAGCCCTTATCGGCCAGGTCCTTATTGCGGCTGAAATCGTTTTTTGCCTTCGCGGTGTTGGCCACGGCCTCCTCATAGCTTGCCGCCGCCTGGTCGACCCGCGCCTGGAGGTCGTCCTGCTCCAGACGGACAAGCACCCGGCCCTTCTTCACCACGTCGCCGATGTTCGCGTAAAGGTGCTCTACCTTGCCCGTGATCCGCGCGCCGACCTTCACCTCTGCCCCGATCTTGGGCTTGATGACGCCGGTGGCCTGGACAAGAGAACCCAGGTCACGCTTCTCCGCCACTGCGGTCGCCGCAGCCCCCTTGGTCTCCTGCTTCCCGTCGATGGCTGCAATGAAGACGGTAATTACAACGATGAATACCGCGGTAGAGACGGCAATATAGATTTTTTTCCTTTTGGTCACGCACTCCTCCCCATTCCCTGCGACCTCTTAGCGCCCGGTGAAAATAAATTACTGGTAAATACTCAGGTGCTCAGGTCAGCCATGACCACGCCGCTGGCGTCGTGTAAGCGAGCAGGGTATAGATACTTTACCGATGCAGGCGCCGCGGACAAAAGCACCGGCTCTGCCGAATTTCAAGGACTTATAGCACGCTAAGCGACAGAGCGAGTGGCTGACCTGAGCAGTTACAATTACTGACTTTGTTCGCCGGGCGGGGGGCCCGCGTGCCCGCCTTTTGTCATGGCATTTTCAATCAAGTCGAGAAATTTCCCCTGTTGGCCTTTATCCAGGAGGGCCTTTTCTTCGAGCATATGCGCGGCGATCATCCTCTGCATCTCTTCCTGCATCCTGCTTATCTCGCTGATCGTCGCGTCAAGGCCCTTTTTGTCGGGCTTGTCGGCGCGCATAAGGGCGACCAGGGTTTTTCTCTTTTTCATTATCTCGTGCCTTCGCCTGTCGATCTCCGCGCGAAAGGGTATTGCTTTTTCTTTCATCGCCTTCAACTGTTCGGGCCTCAAAGACAGCTCTTCAAACAAAAATCTGTCCCTCTCCATCACCTTGCCGAAAGGGGAAACCCAGTACCGGGACTGCATAGTGTACCGGTATCCTGCGGTAACAAGAATTGACAGATTTAAGATGAGGGAAGCAACGAGGGCAAATTTGAGCAGATTGTTATTTTTCATTTTTGGTCTCCAGCAAGGCAAGATACGCGCCGCCGAGCGAATCCGGCGGCGTGGGCTCAAAGATTTCAAGGGAAAAAGAAGATGAAATAGTCCCCGTCCTCTGCCCCATAAAGCTGCTCATTAAAAATCTGCCTGAAATAACGCCGACGATTATCATCGCAAGCACGACGGCGACCTCGGCGAATTTCACCCAGAGCGGGAAAAGCGAAAATCTCTTTGTTTCTCCTTCGGCCGCCTTCGCCATGACGCGGGCCGAAAAGCCGTAGGGCGCCTTGTAGCGCTCTGCGTTCGTGAACAGCGTGCGGGTCGCCCGGATCCCTTCAATCCTGCGGCTGCATTCGAGACATCCCCGGAGGTGAGCCTCGAAAAGGGTTTTTTCCTCGCCTTCCAGTTCGCCATCAATGCAGGCTGATATCAGTTTTGTCTTTCTGCATTTCATTTCCGTCACCTATTTAATTAAACGAAGCATTCTTATTTTTGTTCCCTGAATTCTTTCATTAATTCCAGCAGCTCCTCCCGTGCCCGTGCGATCCTCGACTTGACCGTGCCCAGAGAAATATCCAGAACCTCGGCGATCTCTTCATAGGAAAGCCCCTCGACCTCTTTCAGGATAATGACCGTCCTCAGTTTTTGCGATAACTTTCCGAGGCTTATCCGCAGGGCGAGTCCTATCTGCTTCGACTGATAGAGTCTTTCCGGGGAGGGCGCATCCGATGGAAGGTCGTACACCAGCTCTTTTCCTTCCTCGGTGTGTTTGAATATCGATTCAAAAAAAGGTTTTCGCCGGTAATCGATACAGGTATTGACGGCGATGCGGTAGAGCCAGGTATAGAGAGAGGCGTGAGGCTGGAATTTGTGCAGTCCCTGGTAGGCCTTGATGAATACATCCTGGGCCGCGTCCTCTGCATCATGGGCGTTCCCGAGCATATGCCTGCAGAGATTATAGATTTTATCCTGATGCTTGAGAACGATTTCCTCAAACGCGGCAGCGTCTCCGCTTTTGAAGCGGTCTATGAGCCTGAGGTCGTCCTGATTCTGTACGGGCGATTTCATAACGATTTTAGTTGGCATTGCTCCAAACATTGTTTCACGACGCCGGCCGAAACGAAAACTCCTGCCCCTTCGAACCGAACGGGGCAGGAGCTGAATTCTTTAAAGCTGTTATATAGTATCCCGCAGCCGAAGTATTTGCAAACGCAAAACATCGACGTGGTGTCTGCCGCAAGCGAGAGTTCTGTTACTATCTCAGCAGCATGAAGAGCAGGATCACAAAGCCGATGAACACCGCGGCAGCGGTCTCGTGCTCGGAATTCTCCTTCACCACGTCGAAGCTCCAGCGGTTTTTCCCTCTGCCCGGATACGGCGTGAAGCGGGGAAGGTAATCCGGCACCGCCTTGTCATACTCCGTCCATGCCTTTCCGAAGCTGTGGACGAGTTTCTCGTTCTCCTGCTTCTTCTTGTACGGGGCGTAATAAATGAAGAACCATACAAAACCGCCGATCATGATCCAGGGGTTCATCGCCATGGCGCTGTACCCGACAGTGATAAGGAGCGTCCCGATATAGAGCGGATTTTTGACGTATGAATACGGGCCGGTGGCCGTAAGCTGCTTGTTCTTTCTGAGGTGCCCCGCGGCCCAGAGCCGCAGCCCTTCACCGAATAACGTGATGAACGCCCCGGGAACGAACCAGGCAGGTTCCAGCTTCTTGCCCTTTGCCAGATAGAACAGAACGATCCCCACCACTGCCGCAGCCAGGGTCCTCCCCGTCACTTTCGTCAGCTTATATCTCAATGTGTCCTTGACCGCCATGTATTATCTCCTTTTTTCTTTTTTAGCCGCGAATTTGCGCGAATGAACACCAATTAAGTGTTTGATCTTTTAATAGCAACGAATTTTTGTGAAGCGCTAAGGGGTGTCATTCATTCCGCATTCCGCAATGATCTGCCTACCACTTCGTCGGCATAACAAGGTTTCTTGCCTTGAGCCACTTTCGTTCCGCCCTGGTGAGAGAGTCCGGGGTATAGATATTTTTCAGCTTGATCAGCGACAACCGGTCAAAAAATCCCAGGAAACGCGTCAGTCCCCGGCCGATCAGCGGGATGCCGCCGGGATGGAAAGCGGATGCGAGGTCCACGACAAAAACCTTTCCGTTCACCAGCAGGATGTTCGACCTCCTCTGGAGGTCGAGGTGGACCCAGCCCCGGGAATGAATGGCATTGACGATGCGCTCAAACTGTTCTATCACTCCCCGGCCGATCTCGCCCCGCGTGAGCCCGCCGAGATCAATGCCGTCGAGATATTCCACGGCGAGAGAAAAGGGGGTGAGCCTCTTTGCCGCAGCGAGCAGTCCGTCAATGCCGGCAAGGGCGCGGTATGCGCGGAACTCCCGGCTGATGACCATACGGCCGATGAGGTTGCGCTCCCAAAAACCTTTCGAGCCGAAGTCCTTTACGACAATCCTGCGGCCGCGATGACGGGCGATGAACACGCGGGCCTTGGCAAAACCGCCCTGCGCGAGGACCTTTTCGATGTTCGCTGTCGCTTCAGCATATGTGAGATCCAGATTCATAACCCGTTGTCAGCCGTCATGGTCGAACCATTGTAGAGGCGCAAGGGTAAAGAGTCAAGGATTTTGTACCGCCAAAATAAACACCCCTTGACGACCACCGAGCACGGGCAGCCCCACGTCAACTTGCAACTCACAACGTATAATTTCAGGCAGTAGTCAGTTGTTTGTCATCAGTTATTCGTTGGCGAAGCCCGTGATACAGGGGGTCTTAGGGAAAGCGCAGAATCATGCTTTTGACCTTCCCCTGCGCCGGTCGGCTCCGACGAAAAGCCGTGCGTCGACAAAAAAAGGCCTTGTGCGTTATCCTGCACAAGGCCCTGGTCCGACCTCTTTTCTGTTGACCCTACTTGGCCTGATACGGCCGCGCCCCTGCCCACAGGGGGATGCCGTTCTCGTCACGCAGTTTCAGGACCTCACCGCCCTTTTTCACCTCGCCTGCGATGAAAATGTCCTGGCCCATACGCGCGGCCTTCACGCCCTTGATCTCCACCTTGTCACCCGCCGCGATCTTCATATCCTGGCGCTCAATGTACCACGTTGGCCCGAGATGCACGATCAGGATCTCTTTCCCCGTGTTCAGCTTGAGGCCGATGCCCGCCCCCATCCTCTTCATGGGAGTGACCTGCTCAACGGAGACGACCTCCCCGCTCACGGTCTCCACCCTGGACGGGTCATACATCCGGTGATACCCGCCCTGCATGCCCCAGCCGCCGCTCCCTTTCCATCCCTGCCAGGGCTGCGCGGCAGCGAGCGCTGCAACGAGCAACAAAACCAAAAGCGAACTGACAACCATCAACTTTTTCATGTCTGGTTCCTCCTTCCGTTTTTAAACGGTGATTTTAGGACTCATGATGAGACACGAGAAATGGTGCTTGGTTTAATTTCGGGAAAGAAATATTTCCGTACTACTTCTGCTTTCCCCGAAGCAGGAAATCAAGAAAGGTCCTGCAGAGCGGGGAGCGGCTCCTGCCCTTGAGCAGGATGACCGAGAAGTTCCGTTCGAACGTAACGCCTCTCAGCCGCACTGCTGCGAGGCGGCCTGCGTCGATATCGTCCTGCACGGCCCTGATGGAGAGGATGGAGACGCCGAGCCCGGCCTTCACCGACTGACGCACCGCGTCGCTGCTTCCCATGATCGCGACCGTGTTGAGATCGGACAGGGAGAACCCCGCTTTTTCGAGCCGCTCTTCCATGATGCGCTTCGTGCCGGATCCTTCCTCGCGAAGAATAAAGGGAACGCCTTTTAACGCTTCAACGGGGATATTTTTCCGCTTCGCCCACGGATGTCCGGATGGAACAACAACGACCAGTTCGTCTTTGACGAACGTGTGCGTCTCGAGCCGCGGGTCCGCTATGCGGGCGCCGACCACGCCAAGGCTGAGGTCGCCGTTCAGCACGGCCTCGGCCACTTTGGCGGTATCTGCGATGATAAGCTGAATGGCGATCGAAGGGTGCCTCGTTTTGAACTTCCCGATGAGGGAAGGAAGTATGTACGCGCCCGGAATGGTGCTGCCGCCGATCTTCAGGAGACCCGTCACCTTGCCGGAGACCTCGCCGAGCTCCTGCCGCAGCTCATCCCTGAGCGCCAGAAGCTGCAGGCCGCGGCGGAAGAGCACCTCTCCTTCCCCGGTCGGGATCACCCGCCTGCCCAGCCGGTCAAGAAGCTTTATGCCGAGCTCGGTCTCGAGATTTTTGATGTGGCCGCTCACGGTCGGCTGGGTAAGATACAGGACCTCCGCCGTCCTGGAAAAGCTGCGGAGCCTGATGAGGGTGCAGAATATTTCGATCTGGTGTAAATCCATACGGGGAAATTCCAAATCCCAAAAAAACAAATCACAAATAATATCCAAAATTCGAACTACAATTTTCTAAACGGTTGACCTTTCGAGCTTGATAATTGGAATTTATTTGAGATTTGGTGCTTGTTATTTGACGATTGAGGTGTAGTCTCTCAAAAACTGCGTCAGCAACCGCACGCCCACGCCCGTCGCCCCCTTCGGCGTGTAGGGCCTGTCCTTTTCGGTCCACGAGGTCGCGGCAATGTCGAGGTGCACCCAGGGGTATTTTTGCACAAACTTCGACAGGAGCGCCGCGGCCGTGATCACGCTGCCTGTCCTGCCGCCGGTGTTCTTCATGTCGGCGATGTCGCTCTTGATCTGGTCATGGTACGCGTCCCAAAGCGGGAGTTCCCACACGCGCTCCCCGGTCTTTTCGCCTGCCTCGCGCAGCTTCTGCTTGAACGCATCATTGTTCCCGAGCATGCCGCTGGCCTCGTTCCCGAGGGCGATGCCGCATGCGCCGGTCAGCGTCGCGATATCAACGATCACCGCGGGCTTGTACCGGCAGGCATAGGCAAGGGCGTCGGCGAGAATAAGCCTGCCTTCCGCGTCGGTGTTGAGGACCTCTATGGTCTGGCCGGACAGGGTGTGGAGCACATCGCCGGGCTTGTACGCGCTGCCGCTCGGCATGTTTTCCGTTGCCGGCAGCAGACCAACGATGTTGAGCGGAAGTTTGAGCTCCGCGGCCGTCCGAATCGCGCCGAGCACCGCCGCGCCTCCCGACATGTCGTCCTTCATCTTGTCCATGTTCTCTGCGGGCTTGATCGAGATGCCGCCGGAATCGAAGGTAATGGTCTTGCCCACGAGCGCGATAAAGGGCTTCTTCCCTCCGCGCCGGTATTCGACGATGATGAACTTCGGCGGCTGTACGCTGCCCGCGGCCACGCCGAGGAGCGCCCCCATCCCGAGCTTTTGCATCTGCGCCCGCTCGAGGACCTGGACCTTCATCCCGTAATGCTTTGCGATCTCCTTCGCCTTTGCAGCAATGATCGTCGGCGTCATGTCCGCCGAGGGATGGCTCACCATGTCCCGTGCCATAACGGCAGCTCCGGCGATGACCTCCCCGGTCTTTGCCCCCTTCTGCACGGCCGCGCGTGAAGCCGCGTTCTCGGTGAGCAGGGTCATTGCCTGTATTTCCTTGCCGCGCCCGTTCTCATCATTCGTCTTGTATTTAAGGAACCGGTAGAGTCCGAGCACGCTCCCCTCGGTCAGCGCCTGCGCGACTTCCTCGGCGTCCGGACCAAGTCCGTCCGCGACAAGCACGATGTCCTTCGCTCCGCTGTTCCTCGCAAAGGGCGCCGCCTTGCCCGCCGCCTGCCTCAGCCGGTCAGGCGTAAGATCGTCTTTCTTGCCGAGCCCCGCGAGCAGCAGACGCTCCGCGGCGATCTTGCCGTCGGGATACAGGAGGCTGACGGCCCCGGCTTTCGGCTTGAAGTCGCCCCCTTTTATGAGGCGCTGGACAGCGCCGTTGAGCGCCTTGTCGATCCGCCCGGCAGCCAGCCCCAATTTCCCGTCCTCGAACACCGGAATGATCGCGGCGCCGGTCTTCTGTTTCTCGATCTTGCCTGCGACAATATTGATCTTCATAGGCTCCAATAAAACATTCAGAAAAACAGCTCATCGCGGATGACGGAGAAGGCTGCCCCTGAGCGAAGGACGAGCTCGGGAGCGCCGGCATGTCGCGAGTAAAAACCGACCGTATTCCGTTGATTGCCTTCGGCGGCCCGCCCGGCAAGAGTGCTGGGTCAGCGCGATTGCGCGTCCGAGCGAGGGGGACGCCTTCTCATGCTCCAAATTGCCGGATGAACAAAAATTATCCGCGGAGCTCGCCCGGGGCGCAGAGAACAGCACAATGAAGTGGTTTTTTCTCAGCGTTCTCTGTGTCCTCTGCGGTAAAAATTATCTTCAGTCTTTTCTCACCACGATCGGCTCAACACCTTCAAGCATGACCCCGCCCGCGACACGCTCGGCCTTTTCCTCGGTAGCGTAGCTTCCCACGCGTACGCGGAAGAACTTTCCGGCGTTCGACTCAAAGGGTACGATGTATACCGTATCATATTTTTTCGAGAGCCGCTGTTTGAGCATCCGCGCGTTCTCTTCTTCTATAAAGGCGCCCACCTGAACAGTATAGGAGGGGGCCGAATCGCGGATCTCTTCGAGGGTCTCGATCCTGACCTTTACCGTACCCTGCGCCACGAAACCGAGTTCCTTCGCCGCGCCGTAGGAAAGGTCGAGGATCCTGCTCTTGGCAAACGGGCCCCGGTCGTTCACTTTTACCTTGACGCTCTTGTAATTGTCGAGGTTCGTGACGCGTATGTACGTGCCGAGCGGCAACGTCCTGTGCGCCGCGGAAATGCCGTACATGTCGTACGTCTCCCCGTTCGCCGTCTTCCTGCCGTGGAAGTCCTTGCCGTACCACGACGAGACGCCCGTCTCCCGGTATATCTGCCCCGGCACCGGCGTCGGAGAGGGAGACGGCGTGTTCAGCAATTCGGCGGTGGTCGGCCTGGCGGGCGAGGCTTTTCCCGCGCACGATGCCGACAGGACCGCTATCGCAAGGACAACACCGAACCTGAGGACCTGCGTCAGGGGACGCGCAAAAATGAATTGCGGGCTGCCGTCCATATTACGCCGACGCCTTTTCCTCTGCCGGCTTGGCCTCAGCAACGGCCGCTTTCTTTCCTGAGGATTTATATGCCTTGGCGGAACGAAGCTTTCTCTGCGCCCTTTTCACTTTTTTACGCGCCGCGCGCGCCTCCGGCTCGGCTCGCTTTCCCGCCGCCTTTGCGACCTTTTCCACAGCCTTCTGTTTCAATTTTTTGATCTTCTCCTGAAGCTCTTGCTGATTCACTTTGATCACCGCGTACTCCTCCTTGGCCCTGCAAATTTCAGTTCATTTTTTACTTGCCTCACTCTTCTTGAAGAACAATAATATAGCAAACTCCCGCTCAAATCAAGACATTTCCTTTACAGGTCCTTTCCGGTGACAGATAATGCTCGGTTCAGCGATATGCATGAGAATGAAGATATTTCAGAGGGAACGCCCAGCGTCTCATACGGATAATTTTGAGGAAGAAAAAAGATGGATGAAAACGGGTGAGTTTTTTTGCGGTCGAACAATAAACAACTCGGGAATCACCTCATCGCAGGTGACTCCCGAGAAATGACTTTTTAGCAACCGACTGCGGGCTTCTTCTTCGCAGCCTTGATCTCTTTCGCGGTGTTTTGATCAACCATGATCTCCACCTTGTCGCCTGCTTTCACTTTGCCGAGGTCCACTGACTTGTCAGCCGTGAGCGTCATATCCGCGCCGCCGTCAACGGTAAAGACGATCGTGCCGGCCTTCGCATCGACGGACTTGATGGTCCCCTTCTTCGCCTCTGCGGCAAAAACCATCGATGCCATTGCTACTGCCAAAACGACTACCACTAAGATTGCTGCTGCCTTTTTCATGTGAAGCCTCCTTATGAATTATTGTATTGTGTGCCAATACAGGCTTATACAATACCACAACTTGATAA
>Ga0209641_10004498_pt1 | contig 11509 bp, 9 predicted proteins | sample RifCSP16_1_FD_184022 | JGI IMG/M metagenome (GOLD analysis project Ga0209641, IMG submission 184022) | Soil microbial communities from Rifle, Colorado - Rifle CSP2_sed 16_1 (SPAdes) (version 2) | ecosystem: Environmental > Terrestrial > Deep subsurface > Rock core/Sediment | place: Rifle...
GATCCCTCAGCGGGAGCCGCATTCGATCGGGCTCACGGTAGCGCCCACTAAAAAAGCGGATCGTGTCGAGCCCGGCCACGGCCCACACCTGAAGCCGCATCGGGAGGTCGGCGCCGCCGTGGCAATCAATGCAGTGAACACGGTTCTTCGCCGCGTGATGATGGGCGCCGGCCAAGTCAGCCGCTGTCGGCGCCCCGAATCGCGTGAACTTCTCTTCGTGGAGGTGACAGGCGATGCAGAACCGGTTGTCCTGTTCCTTCTTGGCCAGGGCCCCGAGAAAGAGGATCGGGAGTCCGACCGCGCAGAGACAAAAGAGCCCTCCTCGCCAGAGGAGGTGGCGCCGATTCATTCGGCTGGCGAACGCCTATTTCACAGTCACCGTGACCGGGCGGGAGAAGAGAATGCGCCCGGCCGCGCCGAGGCCGCCACCGCGGGGAAAGACGCTGCCGGCGCGTTCCACTCTTCCAGCCGGAGAGGCCTTTTCGGTTCCATAATGGAATGCGGCCGCCAGGGTATACGTCCCTGGTTCCCGGGGAGCCCGGAGTGTCCAGGTGGCTTTGGACTCCGGAAACTCTTTTTTTTCCAGATCAGATTTCACGCCAAACACGATGACGGAGTTCAAGTTTTTCTTTAGCCCTTCCGCCCTGGAATCCAGCCACCGCGTTTGCTCTTTCCCGTCCGGCCCCCAGACCTTTGCCGCCCCCACAATGAACCATCCGTCAGAGGCCGGTGTGCGGCTCTGGAAGCGAGAAGGGGTATCGAGAAGGAAGAGGCCGACCACCGGCCCGGCGCCGCCCTTCGCCGTTACCGTCACCGTGATCTCCTGACCTGGACGGGCAGACCCCGGGGCTGTCAGGGCCACAGACGCCGCCGCGTCCATTGCTCTCACGTCCTGCAGGAGACGCGACCGGTCTTGAGCGCTCATCTCGCGATACGCCCGTTCGCCCTCCTCGATCGCCTTGTAGTGCCTGTTTTCGACCATATAGGCGTCGACCACCTCGGAAGGGAATTCCTTCAGGGTCTCTCTCTGCATCGAGGAGTGGCAATCCGCGCACGTGGGTGAGAGGTCAGTGACGTTGCGGAGCGGCCCGTTGGCAAAGCCAGATGCGACGTCAGTTGGGGCGACGGCGAAGCACACGAGCATCGCGGAGCAGATGAGTCGCCTCATATCACCGGTCCTCCTGGAGAGCAAAGTGGATGGAACTCCGACTCACGCTTTTTTAACCCCAAAGCCGGATTGTTTGTTCCCTGCGGGCCAATTCATAAGATCCGCTTCCATGACCAGCGCGTCTTCGCCGGTGTCAAAATAGTAGCCCTTCCGGTTCCCGATCACGCGAAACCCGAAGCGCTCATAGAGCGCGATCGCCTCACGGTTTGCGGGTCGCACCTCGAGGATCGCCACTTTCGCCCCCCGGAGGTGAGAGCCTTCCAGTCGCTCAGCCAGCAACCGGCGGGCAACCCCTTGCTGCCGGTAGGCCGGATGAACCGCCAGGTTCGTAATATGGAGCTCCGGGCCAATCTCCCAGACGCAGAGATATCCAATGACGCGTGGCAGCGAAGGATCGTCGGGCCGCGCCACCCAGCAACTTGCCACCTCGTTGTCTTTGAGCTCATACAGGAACGCGCTACGACTCCAAGGCGTCTTGAACGAGAGCCGCTCCGTAACGATCACATCATCCAGATCGTCCGGGTGCATGAGGTCAATGTGGAACGGAAGCACGCCGCCTCCTCAGCTCGGCCTCAGAGGAACGGATGTAGAGCGGCACTACGCCGTCCGGAGCCACGCCGTTCCCCGCAGCCAACAGCTTCATTCCCAACTCAGCGACCGCGGCCGCCGTGGGGAGTTGACGGGCTAACGGAGCAAAGTGCGCCTGTTCGCCCAGCCGCTCGGAGAGAAGATGGCGAAACGGCTGAACCGCGTCGCCCACAAAGATCACGTCTGTGCGCACTCGGTCCACGAGCTCTTCGAAAGAAATCGCAAGATACTCCCAGCAACGTTCAAGCTCATCACCGCGCCGTTCATACAGGCTCGTGTAGACCTCGCCTTTTTTTGCGTCCAGAATCGGACAAACCGGAAATGCGGCCAACGGAAGCGTGGAGGCGAGCGCATCGAGCGTCGGGATTGGCGCGATGGGAAGATCGGCGGCAAGCGCAAGCCCTTTGGCTGTGCTGATTCCGATCCTCAGTCCGGTGAACGATCCGGGACCAACCGCGACCGCCAGGCCATCAAGCCCAGCGAGCGCGAAGCCCGTGTCCACGAGGAGACGATCGATCATGGGCATCAGCCGCTCTGAGTGAGTGCTTCGAAGATTCAGCGTATACTCCGCGATCAACGCGTCTTGATCGAGGATTGAAACAGTTCCAACTTGCGTGGAGGTGTCGAGGGCGAGGACACGCACGGTCCCCAGTCTATCGGAGGGCCAGGAGAGCGTCAAGGCGGGATTTTTCGAGTGCTGGGTCAATGTGCTTCGCCATACTTCGTTCTCGGTCGTCGCTAGCCCTCAACGTACGACCATGTACGCCTCGGGCGGTCGCTCTCGCTTGTCTATCGAATTGCTCAGCTCGCCCTCGGCTGCGCTTCGCCCTCCACTCCTCGGGCCTCGTCTGGCTCGCAACTTGACCCAGTGCTGGCGCCTACCTTTTTCGAGTTGACAAGCGGAAATCACACGCGCCAAGATGAAGCAACTCCGGGAGGACCCGCGCGATGTCCGAGCTTCGTCGTCCGCTTCAAGTGGCCACGGGACCGATCCAGGGCCTGATCTGCACGGATTGGTTCAGGATCGAAGGCGCCACGCGCATCCCCAAAGACGGACGGCGCACGGACTTCGCGAGCGGGTTGGTCCGTGGCGAGGATCGAGCGCAGTCCCCCGCGGTCACCAATATCCGGTGCCGGCGCTTGAGTGACGAACAGCGAGTCTTCACGATCGATTTCATCAACCTGAACACGCAACACGTTCACCTGATTGCCCATCAACGACCCGCAGACTCCAGGTAAGAGCCGAAGCGCGGCAGCCGTTCTTCGCTGGTGTGCGCTGCCCATGCTGTGTGCCGTGTTGGGCGTTCTCGTCCAAGCGCCTCCAGCGGCGGCTGAGACCGTCATCTCTCAGATCCGGGTCAGTCCTCGGGACGGGCAGACGGAGATCGAGGTCTTAGCGTCCGAGCCGTTGAACTACGTGATCTTGGAACGCGCTGACCCTGCCGGGATCACGCTCTTCTTCCTGAACGCCACCTTTGCCTTTCCATCGAACGACGCGGCAGGGGTGCAGGGGGCGCTGCGACGCATGGCCACTCGGCTGATCGAGAAAGATGGCAGCAGGCTGGCGCAGCTCGATCTGGTGTTCAACCGACACGCCGAATACAAGGTGGCTCTGGACGGACGCCGGCTCCGTGTCACGGTTGAATTGCCGTCGCGGGAGGGAGAAACTGTCTGGGGATCCACTCCTGGTGCGAGACCTCCGCTTGCGACGTCTCCGGCGACGCCTCCGTCAAAGCCTCCGCCCGCGCCTCCCCCAATGCCTGAGCCTCCCGCCAAAAGCGAGCCCCCGGCGCTGAAACCACGAGGCGTGAAATTGCTCGCTGTGCGCGCCGCATCGTCGGCTGGAGCCACGACCGTCTCGATCGACTCGAGTGGGCCGGTGACGTACGAAACCCTCACGCTCGAACAGCCGGCACGGATCGTGATAGACTTTCAGGAAGCCCGATTGGAGCTTGAGAGATCGCCTCAAGCCCCGGCCGGCTCCATCATCCAGGACGTGAGGGTGGCCGAGTTTCGGAAGGGGACTATTCGAGTCGTGATCGAGCTACGCCGCGCCACCCCCTACTGGGTTGAACGGAAGAGTCGTGGGATCGTGGTTCACCTAGGGGAGACCTCGCCCCGAGCGCGATAGCGCTTGAGCCGACCGCATGATATCGAAACGGCGGCCGCGCGGGCGTGGTCCCGCGCTTTGCTCCGCGAAGCGAAGCAGGGGCTCCAGTGGAGGGTATGACTGCCAGCCGTGAGATCCACCTGAGATTCTGCAACAACCCGACGTGCGACCTCTGTGACATGATCGTCCGGCCGCATGAGATCCTGAAACGCGCAGGCCAGGAGATCTGCCGGCAATGCTTTGAGCCGCTGACCATCAACCGGGTGAGACCCCGTCCCCCACTTCTTCCCGCTGCGCCGCGCCACCCAGAGAGCGCTCCCACATCCTACTCTTCAAAGGAGACCTAGATGACGCCCCCGCCGAAAAAAGACGAACCCTCAGTCGACGCCGATGTGCGAGAAAAGATCCATCTCGAGATCCTGAAGCGAACCGGCGCCTACCTGACAAACGACCACATCCTCCTGCCATCCGGGCACCACGCGGTCGAATACATTGATAAAACGTTGGTGACCACCGAGCCGTCGTTCACAGAAGGGCTCGGCGCGGTCATCGCCAAACACTACGCCGAGTGGCCGCTGGATGTGGTGCTCTCCACTGGCAATGTCGCATCGGTGCTCGCTCACTGCGTGGCGCGGGCTCACCCTTCGAAGCCGATCTTGCTCTACGCCACCAAGAATCAGACCGGCAGCACGCGACAGGTCTCTCTCCACGCGGAGTTTCATCAGTTTGTCCAAGAGGGGACAAAGGTCCTCATCGTCGAGGACCTCATCACGATGGGCGCGACGTTGAGGCTGTTGGTCAAGCTCGTCGAGCAGCTCGGGGGGAAAGTCGTCGGGATTGGCTGTCTCTGGCAGCGAAACGAAAGGCTCGACGTGGGAGGGAAGCCGATCTTCAGCTTGGTGAAGCGTCGCTTTCCGATCTACGAGCCCAAGGCGTGCCCACTCTGCAAGGCCGGCATCCCTCTTCGCGAAGAGTTCGCCAAACGACGCCAGGAGCGCAGGCCCTCCTCAGTCAAAGAAAGTGAAAAGTGAAATGTCCTAAGTCTTGCCGTCCTTCTTTCGCTTCACGCTTCACGGTGTTCATGCGGTCTCCCACAGTCCCTCGAGCACCCCGGCTTTCCGGTAGGCCATTCGGATCTTCTCGAGGTTGTTCGTGAACAGAAGTCCGATCTTGGCGAACGACTCGAACACCGGGCCCTCACCGTCCACGAGCGGGAAAGCGACCTTCGGCAGCTTCTCCCATTGCTCGTGAATCCGCTGGGTCACCTGGGCCAGTCGCTGGTAGGCCTCTTCCTTTTCTTTCGCAGCGCGCTTCACGATCGGGGCGATCAGGCAATCAACGGTTTGCCTCAATCGTGACGGGTGTTCGGAGGCCGTGGCCTCAGCAGCAGTGTCTGGCGTCACCGGCACAATCGTCACCCCGAGCTCTCCAAGGAACCGGGTGAGCAGCTTCCCGGGCTGCTCCTGAAGCAGGATCTCGGGAATTCCGACGGTGCGCCATTGCTTGTGCCGGTTCGGGGCGAGCTTCTCAGCATCTCCGTAGAGCTGCTCCTTGAGCCAGGCGACGTGGTTCTTGTTTTCCTCGTCCTTCCACCACTCCCTGATCATCTTCTTGCCCCAATACCGGATGGTGGCGTAGTACACGTCACGCTTCAGGAGCCGCTTGGTGATGCCGCCCCACCCGTAGAAGCTCTGCATGGCCTTGATCGCGGCCATCTGAAGCTCGTAGGGCGAGATGCGGCGCGGCTGGTGCACCACGTGGTGGCCGTCGTACAGCGTCCAGTTTTTGCTGATGACGTATTTTTTGCCGTGATCATAGAGGGTGTCGTAGTCCGGGGAGCCGGGGATGGGGGTCATGATCATGAACTGGACGGAGTCGATATCCCACTTCTTGGCAAACTTGGCTGTCTCCCACACGGTCTCGACATCGTCCTCGTCGGACCCCACGACGAACATCCCATGGATGCTAATGTTGTTTTCGTGGAATCGGCCGATGGCGCGCTCGATCTTCGCCAGGTCCTGCTTCTTCTGGAAGAGCTTGAGCGTCCGAGGGTTGATCGACTCGAAGCCGACGTAGACGTTGAAGCAGTTCGAATCCCTCATGAGCTTCAAGAGCTCCGGATCGTCGACCGTCTCCGTCCTGACCTGGGCCCCCCACATGGGCGTGAGTCCGGTCTGGATCATCCGGCCCAGAAGCTCTTTCACCCGCTTCTTGTTCGCGGTAAAGATGTCATCGGCGAAAAAGACGTAGTCGGTGCCCTTGTGGACCTTCAGCTCCTCGATCACCCGGTCGATCGAGTGCGTGCGGAAGGCGTGGCCGTACATCCCCGGGACCGAGCAGAACGTGCACGAGAACGGGCAGCCTCGCGACGTCGCGATCGACACCACCCCGCCCGGCTTCCAGCCTCTGATCATCGTGTAGTCCGGAATCGGGTTCACGTCGAGGTTGGCGATCTTCGGCCGCTCAGGGTTATGAATCGCCTTCCCGTCCCTGATGAGGGAGAGGTTCTGGATCTTCTCCAACCCCTCGCCGCTCTCGATGGCGTCGACGAGCTCCTGAAACGCGAACTCCCCTTCCCCCTTCACCACATAGTCGGCGTGCTGAAGCGCTTCGTCGGGAAGGAAGGTCACATGGGTCCCCCCCATCGCGACAGGGATTCCCGCGGCGCGCACCTTGTCCGCGAGCCGATAGGACTGTGGCGCGGTGGAAGTGATGGCCGAGATCCCGACAAAATCGGCCGACATCACCTCGCTCATGTCGATGGCGCCGATGTCTTCGATGTACACCCGGACGTCGTACCCCTTGTTGCGCATGATCGTTCCCAGGAGCACTGACCCGAGGCGCGGAATGCACACGCGGCTATAGATATGGAGGTGAGTCGATTTTGGCTCGACGAACACAAGCTTCTTCAGCTTTCGCTGCATGAGTTGGCCTCCTTAAAGAGCGCAGGCAGGGCGGGTAAAGATCAGCGTGACCTTAGCACTGGACGGCACACCCTGTCAATCTTCTCGAAGGGGGGTACTGTTTCAATTTGCTTCGCCATACGTCGTTCTCGGTCGTCGCCGGCCCTCAACGTACCACCACGTACGCCTCGGGCTGGCTCCTCCCTCGGGCCTCGTCTGGCTCGCAACTTGACCCAGTACTACCGGAGGGGGGCACGCCCCCCTCGGTCGAATCTCCTTTTTATTGCAGCACGGGTGCCCGGGGTATCGCCCGCCCGTGCTCGCGCGCATTCAGAGCCTTGTGCCTGTGGCCCGGGCTCTGCCACGCTTGCGCTCACGCAAAGATCAGCAGGACAGGCTTATCAGGGGGTCGGCACGTCAGGAGGGGGGTGGAAAAAGTCGTGGATCTTTTGGGCGAGCTTCGGGTTCACGTGAGGGACTGCGGCCAGCTCAGCCACGGATGCCTCGCGAACCTTCTTGGCAGAGCCGAGGTGCTTCAGGAGCGCGGTGCGGAGCAGAGGCCCGACACCGGGAATCTGATCGAGCACGGACTGAATCGTCCGGCGACTCCTGAGCTTCTTATGATAGGTCACGGCGAAACGGTGGGCCTCGTCCCGGACCTTCTGCAAAAGGTGAAGGGCCGGCGACCTTCGATCCAGCAGAATCGGATGGAGGCTTTCGGGCTGGTAGACCTCTTCCTCCTGCTTCGCCAGCGCGATGATTGGGATGTAATCAAGGCCCAACGTTTCAAGCGCTCGGACCCCGACGTTGAGCTGGCCACGTCCGCCATCCAGCAGGATCAGATCAGGGAGCACACTCCCTTCCTCGAGGGCTTTCGAAAAACGCCGGGTCAAGACCTCTTCCATCATGGCGTAGTCGTCAGCGCCTGGGACAGTTCTGATCTTGAACCGCTTGTAATCGTCCTTCTTCATCTCGCCGTTCTCCCAGACCACCTCTGAGCCGCACGCCTCGGTGCCCTGGATGTTGGAGATGTCGTACCCCTCGATCCGGTTGGGGAGGCTCGGGAGGTTCAACGCGCGCTGAAGCTCTTCGAGGACGAGCTGCTGGCGGTCGTCTCTCGACAGCAGATGCGCTTCGAGCGCGAGTGTTGCGTTCTCCTCAGCCATCGCGACGAACTCGCGCTTCTTCCCCCGCTGGGGCGCGGCGCACTCCACCCTTCCACCTCGCCGCTTCCTGAGCCACTCGGCAATCAGCTCCTGCTCAGGCAACTCGACCGAAAGCAGCAGCTCGGGCGGCGGGATCACGTTCTTCGCGTAGAACTGACGCACGAACGCGGAGAGGATTTCTCCATCACGCCAGCCGCTGATCTTGTCGAAGAAGAACGACTCGCGGCCAAGCAACCGCCCTTTTCGAACGAAGAAGAGCTGGACGCAGGCGTGCCCAGTCTGGCGGACGAGGCCGATGAGGTCCTGGTCCTCCTGGCTGGTAGAAATGATCTTCTGGCGCTCGCGCACCTTGTTGAGCGCCTGGACCCGGTCGCGCAGGAGAGCCGCGCGCTCGAACTGCAGCGCGGTGGCCGCGTCCTCCATCTCGCGGGTCAACTCCTTCGCGAGGTCGTCTTCTTTTCCCTCGAGGAAGCGCTCCACGTCGCGGACAGTCTTCCAGTACCCGTCTTTGGTCTCCCAGCCCGTGCACGGCGCGTGACAGCGATGGATGTAGTACTGGATGCACGGCCGCTCCAGCTTGCCGTCGATCTTGATCCGGCACGTCCGCAGCGGAAAGAGCTGCCTGACCAGCCTGAGCGTCTCGCGCATCGCGGTGGCGGGGTAGAACGGCCCGAAGTAGCTGGCGCCATCCTTGGCCACCCGCCGGGCCACGACGAGGCGGGGAAACTCCTCGTTGGTGGTGAGCTTGAGAAACGGGTAGTGCTTGTCGTCTCTCAGGATGATGTTGTAGCGCGGACGGTTCTTCTTGACCAGGTTGGACTCTAGGATCAGCGCCTCAAGCTCGTTGTGCGTGACGATGTATTCAAGGTCCTTGATGTGCGAGACCAACGCGTCGGTCTTCGGATCGCGGGTCCTCGACTCCTGAAAATACGAGCGCACCCGACTTCGAAGCGAGGCCGCCTTCCCGATGTAAATGACCTGCCCCTTGGCGTCCTTGAAGAGGTAGACACCCGACCGGTCCGGCAGTTGATCAAGCTTTTCCTGAGTAATCATCTGTTAGTTCACCCTAATCCGAAAATAAATCACGCAGTGACGAGGCTGTGGCCCACGGGTGGCGTCGGGGTGGCCCCCGCAGCGCCGCGCGGGAGTGGGACCCTCGTCAGGGTGACGGAGCGCGGCGGGGCGGGGGACGCCCCGACGACAGGCCCTGGGGGCCTCGGCCTCGCCTCTCAGCGAATTCATTTTCAGATTAGGGTTCATTATACCCTTGCCGGTTGATATGGCTGTGAGAACGAAGACAGGCGAAGCGAACAGGGAGGATGTTGATCGCGTCTAGAACAGGGAGAGCTCTTTTTTCTTCAGGGATTTGATGCGGTCGCGGAGCTCGGCGGCGCGCTCGAAGTCAAGGCGTTTCGCCGCCTCCTGCATCTCGGCGGTCAGCGCTTTGATCTTCTTCTCAAGGGCATCGACAGAGTCGTACGCCTCTTCCGTCTCTTTGACCACTTCCACCGTATAGTAGTCGCGCTCATACACCGTCTGGAGCAGCTCGCGGATCGACTTCTTGATCGATTCCGGCGTGATCCCGTGCTCGGCGTTGTACTCCGCCTGGACTATTCGGCGTCGGTCGGTCTCGTTGATCGCGGCCTGCATCGACTCGGTGATCTTGCCGCCATACATGATCACCTCGCCGTTGACGTGCCGGGCCGCCCGCCCAGAGGTCTGGATCAGCGACGTGGCTGAGCGAAGATACCCTTCCTTGTCGGCATCGAGGATGGCGACCAGCGACACCTCGGGGAGATCGAGCCCTTCCCGGAGCAGGTTGATCCCGATCAGGGTGTCAAACTTTCCCAACCGAAGATCGCGGATCACCTCGATTCGGTCGAGCGTGTCGATGTCTGAGTGGAGGTAGCGCACGCGGAGCCCCATCTGCTGGTAATACTCGGTCAGATCCTCAGCCATGCGCTTGGTCAGCGTGGTGACCAGCACGCGCTCGTCTTTCTCCGCCCGCAGCCGGATCTCGTGCAAGAGGTCGTCCACTTGCTCTTTGGCGGGACGCACGCTGATCTTCGGATCCGTCAGCCCGGTGGGACGGATCACCTGCTCCACCAGGGCCTTGTCAGCCATCCGAAGCTCGTATTCACTGGGAGTGGCGGAGACGTAGACCGTCTGCCCCACAATTGCGGTGAACTCCGCAAAGGTCAGCGGCCGGTTGTCAAACGCTGAAGGGAGCCTGAAGCCATATTCCACCAACGCCTCTTTTCTCGACCGGTCCCCATGAAACATCCCGCGGAGCTGGGGCACCGCCACGTGGCTCTCGTCCAGGATCACCAGCGTGTCTTTCGGCAGATAATCCATGAGCGTGGCTGGGGACTGCCCCGCTTTCCTGCTCGAGAGGTGACGTGAGTAGTTCTCGATCCCGTGGCAATACCCAAGCTCCCGCAGCATCTCGATGTCGAAGAGCGTCCGCTGCTCCAGGCGCTGCGCCTCCAGCAGACGGTTCCGGCCCCTGAGGTAGTAGAGGCGCTCCCCCAGCTCCTCAAGGATCCCCTGGATCGCGATCTCCTGCTGATCGGCTGGAGTCACATAGTGGCTGGCGGGATAGATCTCTGCCGGGGTGAGGCGCCCAAGGATCTCGCCGCGGAGCGGATCGATCTGATGGATCGCGTCCACACTATCACCGAACAACTCTACTCTGAGCGCGACCGCTTCTTCGGCAGCCGGAAAGATCTCAACCACATCGCCCCGCACTCTGAACGTCCCCCGATGGAAATCGTAGTCGTTTCGCTCGTACTGCATCTCCACGAGATGCTTGATGATCACCTCTCGGTCTATCGTCGCGCCCTCGGCCAGGGAGAGGTGCATTCCTTGATAGTGCTCCGGCGAACCGATGCCGTAGATGCAGGAGACAGAGGCGACCACGATCACGTCACGGCGCTCCAGCAGCGAGCGCGTGGCCGAGTGGCGCATGCGGTCGATCTCGTCATTGATGAGCGCGTCTTTCTCGATGTACGTGTCTGACTGAGGAATGTACGCCTCAGGCTGGTAGTAGTCATAATAGGAAACGAAATACTCGACCGCGTTCTCAGGGAAAAACGCTTTGAACTCGCTAAAGAGCTGGGCCGCCAAAGTCTTGTTGGGAGAGATGACCAGCGCGGGCCGCTGCAACTCCTCGATCACCTTGGCGATCGTGTAGGTTTTCCCGCTTCCCGTCACCCCGAGCAGGACCACGTGCGGCCGGCCGTTGCCCAGATAGCGCGCCAGTCCCTCGATGGCCTGAGGCTGGTCGCCTTTGGGGTGAAACTCAGAAGTGAGTTGAAAAGCTGCCACTGTTGCTGACTTCGATTGTGTGAAGACCGGGCGCTACGCGGAGGGGACGGCGATGAGGTACTTTCGCCACGACTCGATGAAGAAGGGCGCGTGCGGGTGACGTAAGAGGTGCACCGAAAAGAGGAACTTCGGGTGAATCGGCTCCCGGACCAGCGCCATCTTTGCCTCCTGAAGGGTGCGGTTCCCCTTCTGGAGGTTGCACCGGAGACAGGCCGCCACCGTGTTGACCCAGGTGGTCTCCCCACCT
>Ga0209641_10004502_pt1 | contig 11502 bp, 10 predicted proteins | sample RifCSP16_1_FD_184022 | JGI IMG/M metagenome (GOLD analysis project Ga0209641, IMG submission 184022) | Soil microbial communities from Rifle, Colorado - Rifle CSP2_sed 16_1 (SPAdes) (version 2) | ecosystem: Environmental > Terrestrial > Deep subsurface > Rock core/Sediment | place: Rifle...
GACCTTTGGTTTATCGCTTGATTTACCGCAAACGACACGATGGACGCAAAGCAAGATTCTGAATTTGCGCGGCCAAGGTCTTTGCGCTGTGCTGGACGCACAAATGTCGCGAGAGCAGGGAGGCACTGGAGCGACGGTCTTTACAATGTGAAGTGGTGTTTTGGGAGTTAATCGGAGTCTTTTTTGGTGTGGTCCCGATCCTTTTTTTAAAATCTCCCTAGGCCGGATCCGGCGCAAACGCGACGGCCTGGAAGCCGGCGTCGACGTAGGTGATTTCGCCGGTCACACCGGAAGCGAGGTCGGAGCAGAGGAACGCGGCGACGTTGCCGACTTCGTCGATGGTAACGCCGCGCCCGAGCGGCGCGGTGCGTTCGTTAACCTCCATCATCTTGCGAAAGCCGGCGATGCCGGCGGCGGCCAGCGTCTTGATCGGCCCGGCTGAAATCGCGTTCACCCGTATTCCCTCGCGCCCGAGCGACGCTGCCAAATATCGCACGTTCGCCTCGAGACTGGCCTTCGCCAGGCCCATGACGTTGTAGCTCGGCAGGGCGCGCACGGCGCCAAGGTAACTCAGGGTCAGTAGCGCGCCGGCACGACCGCGCATCAACACGCGCGCGGCGCGAGCGAGCGCCGTGAAACTGTAGGAGCTGATATCGTGCGCGACGCGAAAGCCTTCGCGCGTCGTCACGTCGACGAATGATCCCTGAATTTCTTCGGTCGGCGCGAAGGCGACGGCGTGGACCAGGATGTCGAGTCCGTCCCAGTGTTTTCCGAGTTGATTGAAAGCATCCGCGATCTGCTCGTCGCTCGCGACATCGCAAGGAAGCACGATGTTGGAACCCACACTCGCGGCGAGCTTGTCGACCCGTTCCTTGAGCCGGTCGTTTTGATAGGTAAACGCGAGCGCCGCGCCCTCGCGATGCATGGCCTTGGCGATGCCCGAGGCGATTGAGCGCTCGCTTGCAACACCGACGATCAATGCGCGTTTGCCGGCAAGAAAACCCATGGATTATCTCCTACGTTATTTTAAAGTTCGTCGTTGCGCGCATAGGGCGTGCAGGTCGCTACAGTAGCTAAATTCAGCTAGAGCGGAAAGGGGCAATGGAACCGAGGTTTGCCGCTCACGGTCTGATATAGTTTGCGAGCCCAGACAAAAGTGGCGCCGCCGGTGATAGTACGACACGCAACACTCGACTAATTTCGGTCCGCGACGAATGCTACTCAAACGATTGCTCATCATCGCGCCCATCGTATTGGCGCTAGGACTGTTGCAGTCGTATTTCTGGGTTCCGACCTACGATGCGCAGACGCGCGGCAATCCCGATCGCGTCGTCAAGTTTATCGAGGGCTCGATCGGCGACGCCAAGATTCTGAATCCGATTCTGAACGCCGATGGCTCCAGCAGTCGGATTACCGGGCTCGTCTTCGAAGGTCTGCTCGATCTGGACGAAAACTTGAACTTGCGCGGGCGCCTCGCGACCGACTGGTCGATCACCGAGTCTGCCTATCTGACCGTGATCGACGGCGCGCGCTTTCCCGATGGCCAACCGGTGACGCCGACGGCGCTGCGTGCACGGGTCGGCGCCGCGGTCGCTGCCGATTCGCACTTGCAGGGTCTAGTGACACGGATCGAGCCGCTGCCCCCGCAGGAGCGATCCGAAACGCTTACGCTGCCGGGCAAGCCACCGCGCACGGTCACCGTCCGCGTGCGGCTACCGGCGCGCCTGCAGATTTCGCTCACGCGCGTCGATCAGGATTTTTTCAAGCGCCTGGAGCGCGTGCTTGGGCCGAGTTACGAACGCGCCGCGCCGCATGAGCGGTGGATCGACGTTACCCCAGTTGAATTGCGCGCGGAAGTGCAGCCGCAATTTTCGGTGCTGGCGCCGATTTTCGAACACAATCCCGAGATTCTGTTCAAACTCCGTCGCGGTGTGCGCTTCCACGATGGGCACGAGGTCGACGCCGGTGACGTGAAGTTCACCTATGAAGCGATTATGGATTCGAAGAATCTATCGCCGCGGACGTCCGATTTCGAACCTATCAAGTCCGTTGATGTAATCGATCCCTACTCGGTTCGGATCGTGTACAAGCGTTTATTCTCGCCGGCGATAACCGCCTGGACCATGGGCATCCTGCCCGAGCATTTGCTAAACGCCAAGGCTTTGGCGGCGGAAGCGCAACGCCGCGCGTTGTCGCAGGCGGCGCGCGAGCGTTTCGGCATGCGCGACAGCCAGTTCAATCGCAACCCGGTCGGCGCGGGACCGTTTCGCTTCGGCGAGTGGCGCAGCGATGAGCTCATTCATCTCGCGCGCTATGACGACTACTGGGAAGGCCCCCCGAAGTATCGCGATTTTTTCTATCGAATTATTCCCGATTATCTGACTCAGGAAGTCGAGTTTCGCACCGGTGCGATCGACGCCTACGGTCCGCTTCCGCATCAGGCAGCGCGCTATCAGGACGACAAACGCTATCAGTCGTTCAGCCGACTCGGTTTCAGTTACTCCTACATCGGCTACAACCTCGACCATCCGCTGTTCGGCGACAAGCGCGTGCGCCGCGCGCTTGGGATGGCGATAAATACCGATGAGATCATCAAGTATGTTCTGTACGAACAGGGCGAGCGCACGACTGGCCCGTATCCAAAGAACACTGATTGGTACGATCAGGGGGTCCAGACGATTCCCTACGATCCGGACCAAGCGCAGCGCCTGTTTGAGGAGCTCGGCTGGAAGCGCAACGCCGATGGCTGGCTCGAGAAAAACGGCAAGATTTTCGAATTCAATTTGATCACGAATCACGGCAATCCGCTGCGCAAGGCGATACTCACGATTGCGCAGAACGGATGGAAGCGTATCGGCGTTAAGTGCAACACCCAGGTATTCGAGTGGGCGGTGTTTCTCGAAGACTTCATCGACCCGCGTAAGTTCGACGCCGTGGTGCTCGGCTGGAGCATGGGCATCGATCCCGATCTGTTTCAAATTTGGCATTCGAGTCAGACCGGGCCGAAACAGCTCAATTTCGTCGGTTACAAGAGCAAGGAAGCGGATGAGCTAATCGTGCGCATTCGCCGCGAATACGACATTGCCACACAGCGCGAGCTCACGCACCAATTGCATCGGTTGATCGCCGAGGATCAGCCGTATACGTTTTTGTACGCAACCCGCGCCACGACCGTGCTCGACAAGAAAATTGTGGTGGTGCAGGACGACGGCAAGAACACGCCGATTACCCCGGCGCGCAGCGGCGATGTATTTTTCGATTTCAATCGCTGGCGCAAGCTCGAATACACGCCGACCTTTTAACGCAACGTCATGGGCACGTACTTACTGCGCAACCTTTTGCAACGCTTGGTGCTGTTGTTCATCGTCTCGGTAATCGCGCACGCGGTCGTGCATTTGGCGCCGGGCGAACCGAGCGAAGTGGATCCGTCGAATCCGCGCATGAAGCCGGAAGACGTCGCCAAGATCCGCGCCGCGTTTCACTTGGATAAACCGCTGTACGCGCAGTACGGTTATTGGATGCGCGACCTTTTCACCGGCGAGCTCAAATCGTTCAAGGACAGCCAGCCGGTGTTGCCGAAGATCGGACGACGATTTTTAAATTCATTGCCGTTGTTCATCGGCGCTACGCTCATCGTTTGGACGCTGTCGTTCCCGGTCGGTATTCGCGCCGCGCTCCATCGCGGCTCGGGTTACGATCGAAGTACCACCTTTGTCGCGTACGCGCTGATCTCGATTCCGGGATTTTTCCTATCGTATTTGGCAATTCTCGGTGTCGTCGGCTTTTTTGGAGTTCCGGTAATCGGCATGCGCACGTTCGGAATTCAAGACGCGACACCGGTGTACCAAATAATGGATCGCTTTTGGCACCTGGCGATTCCCTCGTTGATGTCGGCGCTCGGCGGCATCGCGGTGCTGTCGCGCTACGTACGCTCGCAAATGCTCGAGGTCATGGGGCAGGACTATGTACGCACGGCACGCGCCAAGGGGCTGGATGAAGACACGGTGATCTATCGACACGCGCTGCGTAACGCGTTGTTGCCGTTTATTACCATGTTCGGCTTCATGTTGCCGGCGCTGATCGGCGGTTCGGTGATCTTCGAGCAGATCTTCGCTTGGCCCGGGCTCGGGCGTCTCGGCTATGAGGCGATCCTGTCGCGCGACTTCCCGGTTATCTTGACGATCAACTTTATCGCCGCGGCGCTGACGCTCGCCGGCACGTTCTTGTCGGACGTACTGTACGCAGTCGCCGATCCGCGTATTCGACTGGAGTGAGCATGAGCGCGCAAGCCGTTGCCAGCGTCCATGCCCAGCGTCCGCTCGCGGAATCGCCGGGACGTCAATTCTGGCGTGTGTTTAAACGCGATCGCCTGGCGATGGCGGGGCTGATGGTTTTGGCGCTGCTGCTCGGCATCGCGCTGGCCGGTAAAGCGCTGACGGCCTGGGTGCCGGCATTCGATCCGGCAACGGTACGCCTGGTCGACAAGCTGCGCCCGCCGTTGTCGCCGCTGTCCAATCTGGTGGCGCCAGCCGAGCGTCCGCTCGGAAGTATCTATGTGCTCGGCACGGACGATCTCGGTCGCGACGTCGCCGCGCGTATGCTGCAAGGTGCGTCGGTGTCGTTGTTGATCGGTTTCGTCGCCGTCGGCATCGCCATGACCATCGGCGTATTGCTCGGCGGGCTGGCGGGTTACTACGGTGGGGTGCGGTTGGGCGTCGTCACGGTCGACACGCTGATCATGCGCTTTACCGACGTGATGCTGTGCTTCCCGACGTTTTTCTTGATTCTCACCGTGGTCGCGCTCCTGCCGCCGAGTATTTACAACATCATGATCGTCATCGGCGTGACCAGCTGGATGGGTGCGGCGCGTTTCGTGCGCGCCGAGTTCCTGTCGCTGCGTAGTCAGGATTTTGTGGTTGCGGCCCAGGCATTGGGTTTGCCGGAGTGGCGCATCATCTTTCGGCACATGCTGCCAAATGCGATGTCGCCGCTGTTGGTCTCGGCGACGATCAGCGTGGCGGATGCGATCCTGACCGAATCAGCATTGAGTTTTCTCGGCTTCGGTGTGCAGCCGCCGTTCGCGACCTGGGGCAATGTGCTTGCCGACGGCAAGGACTACATCTTCGACGCCCCGTGGCTGTTTTTCATTCCCGGCTTCGCGATTCTGGCCGTGGTGCTCGCGTTCAATTTGGCGGGCGAAGGTTTGCGCGAAGCGCTTAACCCGAAGCTGCGGAGCCGCTGAGTGAGCGCAATCGAGCCCACCCGTGCCACGGTCGGCGCGACGCCGGTCCTCGAAGTCGAAGGCTTACACGTATCCTTCTTCACCGAACACGGCGAATGGCGGGTCGTGCGCGACGTGAGTTTCAGCGTCGGCGCCGGCGAAACCGTGGCGCTGGTCGGCGAATCGGGCTGCGGCAAATCGGTCACGGCGCTCGCCGTGCTCGGTCTGCTTGAGAAGACCGGGCGCGTGATGCAGGGAGACGCTCGCCTCGGCGGCCAGTCGCTAATCACGTTGCCCGAGGTGCAGCGACAGCAACTGCGCGGGCGGCGTATCGGCATGATATTTCAGGAGCCGATGACCTCGCTTAATCCGGTCTTCACCATTGGCGATCAAATCGGCGAGGTGCTGATACGGCACATGGGCGTCACGCTACCGGCGGCGCGGGCGCAAACCATGGACCTGCTCAGAACGGTCGGCATCCCATCGCCGGAGCAGCGCATCGACCAGTATCCGCACGAACTCTCGGGTGGCATGAAGCAGCGCGTGATGATCGCCATGGCGATCGCCTGTAAGCCCGACCTGCTGATTGCGGACGAGCCCACGACCGCGCTCGACGTGACGATCCAAGCGCAAATTCTGCGTCTGCTGCAAGATCTGCAACGCGAGATGGGTATGGCGATATTGCTGATCACGCACAATCTCGGGGTGGTCGCGCATTTCGCGCAGCGCGTCGTCGTGATGTATGCCGGTCAAATCGCCGAGCAGGCCGAGACGCGCGCGATTTTTCGAAAACCTCAGCATCCTTACACGCGCGCCTTGCTCAACTCTTTGCCGCGACCGGGCGCGCGCCTCGAACCGATACAAGGCACGGTGCCGGCGCCGGACAACTATCCCACGGGCTGTCGTTTCTGCACGCGTTGCCCGGATGTGATGGCGCGTTGCCGTGACGAAGTCCCGCCGCTGCGAGAAACCGATCGCGGGCATCGAGTAGCGTGCTGGCTCTACCCCGAACCGGGTCGATCATGAGCGAGGCAATGGCGCCGCTACTGCGCGTTCGCGATCTGCGTAAGTACTACCCGGTGCGCGGCGGCGTACTGGCGCGCCCGGTCGCTTGGGTTCGGGCAGTGGACGATGTGTCGTTCGATATTCGATCGGGCGAAACGCTGGCGCTGGTCGGCGAATCAGGATGCGGCAAGACGACCGTTGGCCGCAGCGTGTTGCGTTTGATCGAGCCGACCTCGGGTGAGATTCGTTACGACGGCCAGGATTTGATCGCGCTCGGTCGGCGCGAACTGCGGGCGCTGCGCCGACGTATGCAAATCGTTTTTCAAGATCCGTACAGCTCGCTCAATCCACGCCTTACCGTCGGTGACATTATCGGTGAGGCAATCAAAGTGCATGGGATTGCGACCGGTGCGGCACTGGTAACGCGCGTCGGCGATTTGCTTGATCGAGTCGGGCTCGCGCCTGCCGATCGCACGCGCTTTCCGCACGAGTTTTCCGGCGGGCAGCGTCAGCGCATCGGCATCGCCCGCGCACTCGCGCTTGAGCCACAGTTGATCGTTTGCGACGAGGCGGTGTCGGCCTTGGACGTATCGATTCAGGCGCAGATTCTGAATTTGCTGCGCGATCTGCAGGCGGAGTTCAAGCTGTCGTATCTTTTTATTTCGCACGACCTCAACGTCGTGCGCTACGTCGCCGACCGCGTGGCGGTCATGTATCTTGGTAAGATCGTCGAAACCGCACCCACCGAATCTCTATTTGCGTCGCCGCGACATCCGTACACGCAAGCGTTGCTCGATGCGAACCCGGTTCCCGATCCCGAGGTCGCCTACGCCGCGCAGGCGCTGGCCGGCGATGTTCCCTCGCCGCTCAATCCGCCGACAGGATGCCATTTTCATCCGCGCTGCCCGCGTGCACTGCCCGTGTGCCGCGAAAATTACCCCGAACCGACGCAGCTGAACGCAACGCACAGCGTGCGTTGTCACTTGTACCCCGGGTCGGAAAAATAAGGCCGAACGACTGAGATGGAAACTACGCGTAGACCGTCGGTTGCGGGTCGTGCCGTAGCGCCTGCGGTCCGTCGCCGTTCCAGATCTTGAGCTTGCGGCCGAGTTGCAGCACGTCGTCTTTGCTCATGAGATTCCATTCGGCTAGCTGTCGCACGAGCACGTTGTAGTGCCGCGCAATGCTGCTCAAGGTTTCGCCGTGACGCACACGGTGGATGATCGCGTCGCCGCTTTTCGTGGTGGTGCGCACGGGCTTGGCGCCGGTGGCGGTGGGCGCGCCCGGTCGTACCGATGCTGAGATCGGCAACATCAGGCTTTGGCCGATGCTTAGCGTATTTCCCCGCAGGTTATTCGAGGTCTTGATGACGTCGACCGTCACCCGATAGCGCCGCGCAATTTCAAAGAGCGTGTCGCCGCGGTGCACTTCGTGATGTAGCCACTGCACGCGTTGCTTTTCCGGCATTTCACTCAAACCGGTCACCACCGCATCTCTCTTGTCGACCGGCACCAGGAAATGATGTGGACCGTTGGGATCGGTCGCGCGGCGCGTGTATCCCGGATTGATGAAGTGCAGGTCGTCGACATCCATACCGGTCAGTCGCGCAATCACGCCGAGATCGACCTGCGAGTCCGCCTCGACGCGGGTGAAGTACGGTTCGTTCGGAATGTCGGGAAGCTGAATGCCGTAGCGCGCTGGGTCGGCGACGATGTTCACCATCGCCATTAGTTTCGGCACGTAGTGCTTCGTTTCGCGTTTCAACTGGCGCAAGTGCACGAAGTCGGTCGGCAGGCCGTGGCGACGATTCCATTCGATCGCGCGCATCATGCGGCCTTCGCCGGCGTTGTAGGCCGCGAGCGCGAGTTGCCAGTCGCCGTTAAAATCGCCTTGTAGTTTTTGCAGATAATCGAGCGCGGCGCGAGTCGAGGCGACGACGTCGCGGCGTCCGTCATACCACCAATTATTCTTCAGGCCGTACAAACGTCCGGTGGAAGGAATGAACTGCCACAGTCCGCTCGCGCGCGCGCGCGAGTAGGCATACGGCTTGTACGCGCTCTCGATCGCCGGGAGTAGTGCCACTTCCATCGGCATGCCGCGCTTTTCTACTTCCTCGACAATGTAATAAAGGTAAAGCTTGGCGCGCTCGAACATGGCTTCGCGAAACTCGGCGTTTTCGATGAACCACTGTTCGTGTTGCGCGGTCAGCGCGTGATCGATCGCCGGCAGGCGCAAGCCGCTGCGAATGCGAACCCAGATCGTCGGCGCTGCCAGCGACTGCGGCTCCTCGCCAACCGGGAACATGACTGTTTCATCAATCGACTCGCTGGCTCCGGTGCTTGCGACCATCGTCGTTGGTGATGGTTCGACCGCTGCGATCGGCGCCGACGCGCTGGCGCCGCTGGTCGACTCGGGCCGTGGCGCCGGTGTTTTGGAATTCGGCGAAGCCGCGACCGGTGTGGGATTCGTGGCAACCGTTGTGTCGGCTCGGGTAGCGCTTGCTGTTGGTGCGGTGTCTTTCGTATTCGTCTTTGACGTCGCGTCGTCGAACGTCGGGGTCGACCCGTCGGGCATGGTCGCGCAACCGCCTAGAATCAAAGCCGCGGTTAGGGTTAGAAAAAGGGTGAGAAGACGATTGTTACTTGTTGTCGGTTCCATGCTTCTGAATACTAGGCAGCCACAGGAGGAGCGTCAAATACGGTTTGCCGGCCTATCCGCGGAAGCCGTCCTTCCATCGACGCAGCGCCGCAAACACCGCCACATCGTCGTCTAAGCCGTTCTCAGCGTGTTTTTCCGCCGCCGCCCGTACTGCCGGTTCCGCGGCCCGCAAAAAGGGGTTGATGCGCCGCTCGCGACCGATGTCGGAGGGCAGGGTCGGTTGGTTCGCGCTGCGCAGCGCCTGTGCCTCGCGTGCGAACGCGATGATGTCGGCGTTGTTCGGCTCGACCGCCAGCGCGAAGCGCAGATTGGCTAGCGTGTATTCGTGGCCGCAGTAGACCGCGGTCGATTCCGGCAAGGCCGCGAGGCGCGACAGCGAATGATGCATCTGCGGCGGTGTGCCCTCGAACATTCGTCCACAGCCTGCCGCGAACAGCGTATCGCCGCAGAACAGTAAATCGTCGCCGACGAGTGCGATGTGTCCGCGCGTATGGCCGGGAATTTCCATCACACGCAGGTTCAAACCCTGCGACGGTAACGATACTGTGTCGCCCTCGCGCAACGGGTGCGTCACGGCGGGAATCGACTCGGCGGCCGGACCGTATACCGGAACGTCGAAGCGCTGCCGCAGTGTCGCCGCGCCGCCGACGTGGTCAGCGTGATGGTGCGTGCAGAGCACCGTCGTGAGCTTCATATTCTCGCGCTCGAGAAATTCGAGCACGGGATCGGCGTCGCCCGGGTCGACTGCCGCAACCTCGGTGCGCGATTCGTTGGCGATCAACCAGATGTAGTTGTCCTGAAAAGCGCGGACGTGTAAAACAGGCAGCATGATGCGAAGTCTGAAAGGCTCGACGCCTGACGTCAACCACTTTCTCGATCCGCCGTCGCGCGCGCATGTCCGCGATTGGTTCGATACGCCGCTCGGTCGCTCGGTGCAAGCAGTCGAGGCGCATTGCCTGCGTACCGTGTTGCCGTCGCTGTATGGAACCGTGGCGCTACAACTCGGACATCTCGGCAAGCTCGATCTGCTCGATGCCTGCGTTGTCCCGACGCGTGTTGTCGTCGAGCCAGAAAACGCGTTGTATAAAAACAATTGCGTCACCGAACAACACTTGACCGGAGCGCGACGACTGTGCGTGCGCGCCACCGCCGACGAGCTGCCGTTCGACGAGCGCAGTGTCGATGTGGTGTTGCTCCCGCACACGCTCGATTTCAGCGACGATCCGCATCCGGTGTTGCGCGAGGTGAGTCGCGTGCTACGCCCGGAAGGTTACGCGGTGATTCTCGGTTTCAATCCGATGAGTCTCTGGGGCCTGCGGCGCTTGGTGACGCGCCGCCCGCGCGCGGCGCCATGGTGCGGACATTTCTTTCGGCTCGCGCGCGTCAAGGATTGGCTGGGGCTGCTCGACTTCGAGTGCACACACGGCAACATGCTCTACTACCGTCCGCCGCTCAAGCGCGAGCCGATCATGGAACGCCTGCATTTTCTCGAGCACACCGGCGATCGCTGGTGGCCGATGATGGCCGGCGTATATTTGATCGTCGCCAAGAAGCGTGTATTCGGCATGACGACGTTGCCGGTGGAGTGGAAGGCGCTGAAAACTGTCGGCTTGGGTGCGGCGGCGAAGCCAGCCGTGTTCGGGAAAGTGTCGCGAGGGCTGAGTCGGCGCGTACGGCGCCATGTCTGAACGGGTGCAGATATTTACCGACGGCGCCTGCCGCGGTAATCCCGGCCCCGGCGGCTGGGGCGCTATCCTGCGCTATGGCGATCGCGAGAAGGAAATCTACGGCGCCGAGCGCGCCACCACCAACAATCGCATGGAACTGATGGCGGCGATCCGCGCCATCGAAGCGTTAACGCGCGAATGCGAGATTACGCTAACGACGGACTCCGAGTATCTGCGCAAAGGCATCACTGAGTGGTTACCGCAATGGAAACGGCGCGGTTGGAAAACCGCAGCAAAGCAGCCGGTGAAGAACCAAGATTTATGGGAGCGGCTGGAAAAAGCGATCGAAGGTCATCGGGTCGATTGGGAATGGATCAAGGGGCACAGCGGCCACGAAGAAAACGAGCGCGCCGATTTGTTGGCGAATCGGGCGATTGAGGAGATGTTGAGTTAGTAGTGTTCGCGCGTCCCGCGCGAATTGGTTGTGTGCGTCTGTCGGCGCCCTGTCGATGTAAGAAATTGTACTTGCGGGTGGTTGACCCGCAGCAAGTGACTCTTCTTTGTTCGGCCAAAGAAGAGTCACCAGAAGAAAGGCCGCCCCCGGTCGCTGCGCCGCCCCGCTGTATTATTTTTCCCCTCCCCCGCTTGCGGGGGAGGGTGAGGGAGGGGGCGGTGCCCTGTGCTCCTCAGTCAAGACGCGCGCGAGACGAACTCGCCGGCGGCGAAAAGCTCGCCGCTCGGGCTCGAACAGCGTCTCGCGAAGACTCGCGTCCTGCCCTGCGGTGCGCGGCTGGCTCTAGGGGGTTTGAACAGCAGCCACCCACGAAGCCTGAGATCGAGATGAGTTTTCTGTTGGGTCCCCGTATGGCGCACGCCGAGCATCGCAGACTTTGGGCAGAAGCCCGAAGGGAGAGCGGGCAGGATGCCCGCTCCCGAATCACAGCATAGGGA
>Ga0209641_10004503_pt1 | contig 11501 bp, 14 predicted proteins | sample RifCSP16_1_FD_184022 | JGI IMG/M metagenome (GOLD analysis project Ga0209641, IMG submission 184022) | Soil microbial communities from Rifle, Colorado - Rifle CSP2_sed 16_1 (SPAdes) (version 2) | ecosystem: Environmental > Terrestrial > Deep subsurface > Rock core/Sediment | place: Rifle...
ATCCCCAGGTTCGCGACGCGAGCGCCTTGTGACGATTGGATTAATCGCGCTTGGCCTGATCCTGGTCGGCTTTTTCGGGGTGCGCGCCGTCGTCTCCTTTGTCCGCCTCCAACAAACCGGCTTGCAGTCGGGCGTCACCGACCCTGAAGCCATTCGCGGCTGGATGACCATCCCCTATATCGCTACCGCCTATGGAGTGCCGGAAGAGTACTTCTTTGAACACATCGGCATCCCGGCTGAAGGCAATCGTGACAAAAGCCTGGGCCAGTTGAACCGGGAATATGCCTTTGGTCAACCCGCCGCAATCCTCAACGCCGTCAAAGAGGCCATCCGGAAATATCAGCGTGAACAGCCTCCCGTGACCGAGGCGCCTCCATGAGCGACCTCAGCCTCACCGACTTTTTCCTGACCGGGCTGATCACCTATGGCCCGCCGATGCTCGGCCTGGCCCTGCTGTTGGCCGGCCTCGGTCTGCCTTTGCCGGCCACGCTATTTCTCCTGGCAACCGGCGCTTTCATCCGTCAGGGGGTGATGGATTGGACGACCACGTTGGGTCTCGGCTTGTTGGGAGTCATCGTCGGCGACAGCGCCAGCTACATGCTGGGGCGCTTTGCCGGAGACTGGGCGCAGCGCCGCTTCAATCGCTCAACCGCCTGGCGGTCGGCGCAGGATACTTTTGCCCGGCGCGGCGGAACAGCCATCTATCTGACCCGGTTTTTGCTCACCCCGCTGGCGATACCGGTCAATCTCATCGCCGGGGGGAGTCGTTATGCCTTTTGGCGATTTCTCGGCTACGATGCGGCCGGCGAAGTGACGTGGATTGCGCTCTACGTCGGGCTGGGTTATGTGGTCGGCAGCCAGTGGGAATTGATCAGCCAGTTTGTCGGCGACTTCAGCGGCTTGCTGGTAGGATTAGCCGCTCTTGGCGCGGGAGTTTACCTGTGGGTTCAGAGAAAGTCGTGTTCTCCGCCGACGCCCTCAGCCGCAGGTCCTGGTTGAGAACGAGAAGTTCAAGGTGATCGTGGCTGGACTGGAGCCGGGCCAGAAGATACCCCAGCACCCTGAGGGGCTGGCGATGTATCACTTCCTCGAAGGCACGGGCTGGGTGAACGTAGAGGGTGAGCGCTTCGCCGTCGGGCCGGGGGCGACGGTGATTACGCCCGCTGGAGCCAAACGCGGCATTGAGGCCGACACGCGGCTGGCCTTTTGGGCCGCGCGGGTGCCTTAGGCCCGACAGGTCGATGACCCAGAAGCCTGCGCTTCGAATCCGCTCCCGCTACTCCAGTTAGGAAGCGCGGCAAGCAGACAGCCTCAACCACCGATCTGGCACATTCTCCGGCTTTGCGGCGCAAGGGCATAAGAGATCAGCAAGTTGTGGCCACGCGGCTTGAGTGTCACTGCCTGCTCGATCAGCGGCGTAACATCCATCCGCTGTCGCAGCGCGCCTCGCACCGGAACTTCGTCTTCCATGAGCAAACACGGACACAAGCGTCCATCCGCCGTCAGGCGCAACCGATTGCAGGTTGCACAGAAGTGCTCACCAAGCGGGGAGATGAAACCGACCGTCCCAAGCGCGCCCGGAATACGAAACGTGCGCGCCGGGCCGTTGCCGATTGGCCCCTCGGCAGGCACTATCCCCAGCGGCGCGAGGCGCGCCAGCATCTCCTGCATCGAGAAATAGCGCTCGCCGACCGGTGGAAACGTCTCACCCCAATCGCCGAGATTCCCCACCGGCATCAATTCGATGAACCGTACATGCCAGGGATGATGTTGCGTCAGCCGGGCGATGTCTGATAACTCGTCATCGTTCACTTGCCGGATCACGACCGTGTTGAGTTTGATCGGCATGAGGCCAGCGCGCTCGGCGATGTCCAGGTGGGCCCCAGCATCCGCGGCGTACCATTGAACCAGTCGTTTTTTGAACTTTGTGAGTGTATCCATTTGCCGGTGAGCAATGTCCTAAACCTTGAGTCCAGTCTCAGCCTCCGCTTTGCCCATCGCCCCCGTTGCGGGGCTTTTTTTGACTGTATCCCTTTCTCAGGTTGTTTCGTCTCTATAGGTAGAGGCACAGCACACCTTAGATCTATCGAAGGAGACAGAAATGAAAAAGGCACGGACGTTGAATCCCGATTTGTATGGACCGATTGCGTGGGGCGTGTTCTTTGTCTGGTGGGGCGCCCTGGAGCCGTTCAAATCCCTGCCTGAGAGTGCAGCCTATGGCGCGCTGAGTGTTGGTATCGGCCTGATTTTGCTCGCCTTGAATGCAGCCCGAGCGCTGAACGGTATTCCTACTCGCTGGTTCACGACCGCCCTTGGCATCCTCGCGCTCGTGTTGGGCGGACTGCTACTGGCGATTTCGGTCATGCGTCTGCCGTTCGAACTGCCTGTCTTTGCCATCCTGCTGATCACGTTTGGCGCGATCTTGCTCGCGCGTGTGTTACAACGAAGCAGAGCCGGGTGACGAGCGCGGTCGTAAGACAGGCCAGGAGGGACACGGCGGCACCGTGACCCTGGCTCAGTGGCCTCAGTCAAGAATCTCAAAATATGCCTGAAAGGAGATGGTCATGGGATCCGATGGGATGCGAGTTTTTCTCACGATCTGGGCGGGGCAGTTTGTTTCGGTATTCGGCTCGGCGCTGAGCAGCTTCGCGCTGGGTGTGTGGATTTACCAGACCACCCACTCGGTGGAGCTGTTCGCCGGGCAGATGCTGGCATTCGGCATTCCGCAGGTGGTCTTCTCGCCGCTGGCCGGGGCGCTGGCCGACCGCTGGGATCGCCGGGTCGCCATGATGGTGAGTGACGTGGGAGCGGGCCTCGCAATGCTGACGATTGCGGTGTTATTCATCAGCGGCAACCTCGCCCCGTGGAACATCATCGTATGCACCTTTGCCATGTCCAGCTTTAGCACGATGATGTGGCTGGCTTACTCTGCCGCGACCACCCTGCTCGTCCCCAAGCAGCACCTGGGGCGCGCCAGCGGAATGGTCCAGATGGCCGAGGCCGCCTCCCAGCTTGCCGCGCCTACTCTGGCGGGTGTGCTCTACGCCTTCGCCGGGTTGGGGAACATCGTCCTGATCGACTTTGCAGCTACGCCATCTCCGTCTTGATCCTGCTGCTGGTCCGCATCCCCCGGCCTGAGACCTCCGAGGAGGGCCGCAAGGCGAGGGCATCATTGCTCTCGGATATGAAGTTCGGCTGGACGTACATCACGGCGCGGGCGGGATTGCTGGGTCTGCTGCTGTACTTTGCCTTGAGTAATCTGCTGACTGGGTTCGTACAGCCTCTCTACGGGCCGATGATCCTGGACACCTGGGATGAGCAGGTATTCGGCTACCTGAGCTCGATCATCAGACTTGGCATGCTGACCGGGACGATTGTGATGAGCGCCTGGGGCGGCAGCAGGCGGCGAGTGTATTCGCTGCTCGGGGCAAGCGCGCTCGGCGGGCTGTTTATCATGATCTTCGGACTGCGCCCCTCGATCCCACTCCTGGCCATTGGGGGGTTCGGCGTCATGTTCACGATGCCCATCGTAAACGCCTCCAGCCAGGCCATCTGGCAGAGCAAAGTCGAGCCAGATGTCCAGGGGCGGGTCTTTGCGGTGCGGCGCATGATCGCCTGGTCAACCGGGCCGCTGGCGATGGCGCTGGCCGGGCCGCTCGCGGAGCGCGTCTTCAAGCCGCTGATGACTCAGGGCGGGGCGCTGGCTCCCACGCTTGGCCCCGTGATCGGCGTCGGCCCGGCGCGCGGCGTTGCCCTGATGATTATGCTGGTCGGACTGCTGGTCGTGCTGCTCACGGCCGTCGCGGCTGCCATCCCGCGCGTCCGCCGGGTTGAGCTGGACATCCCAGACGCCATTGGCGACGGACCATCAACCGAGGAGATACTCCCCTCCGCTGAACCCAACGCTGCCATAGTGGAGCAATGACCACCTTACAGCAGGAGAGATAAACATGACCACGGAGACATCGCTGGCCCCAAAAGAGGCAGAGCTTATCGCCGTCGGCGCGTCCATTGCGGCTGGCTGCCAGCCCTGCACCCGGTTCCATTTCCAGGCCGCACGCGCTGCTGGGGCGGATGATGAAGAAATCCGTCAGGCAGTGCGCGATGCGCTGGAGGTGCGTTCGAAAGTGAGGCTGAATCTGGTGTGACGGCCTGATTTCCGTAGCACTGGCAGGGTTTCCTATGACGAACAGAACCGAACGTGAACAGGCGGGCTATCTGCCCACCTATTCATCTCCCCGCCGAGATCTTCAAGGCCATATCCGTGACAAAATCCGGGATGTGGAGTGTGTGCCGACCGGCAGTGACCGGCAAAGTTGCCACCGTGTTCCCGGTTGCCGGGTCATACCAAATGGCTGTGCCCGCTACCGGCACATCGGCGGCCAACTTCTCGGCAAACTCGTCCTGCTGGGGCTGACCTTCAAAGTCGGCAAGCGAGGAAAAGGCCAGTATGTGAAAGCCGTCTTGGACACACAATGCCGTCGCCTGACCGTGTATTCGGCTGGACGCATTGCCAAGTCCTGGCCCTATGTTTTCTTGAACGAGTAGCCGACACTTCCAGTTTTCTTGCAGAGCTCAATCGTTCACTCGGTGGTGATACTCACGAGCTCGATGCGCTCGTCACCGCCTTTGACCATCACGCCGAGAATGAAGCCGACACCCTCGGCATAGTACTTGTCCTCGACGACCCCCTTATCCAGCGGAGTCCATTCCTTGGTCCGGAGCAGGTTATCGTAGCAGCCGTAAGGCACACACGCGGATTCCTTTAGGCTGGACACCTGAGCCATGTCCTCCGCCACGCCTGGGGCATTCTCTTGTTGGTAGCGATCGCCTACTTTCGGATCCGCCTGCATGACGATGCCTGGCTGCGCACCGTTGACCCCGGCTTCCCAGGAGCCCTCTGTGCTGATCACATTGCCGTTTGGATCCAGTTCCCTAGAGTCTTCCCCGAAGTACCAGACATTGCCGTCAACGTCCTGGGCGTACCAGTCGAAGGTCTCTTCGACCAGTACCTCATTCTCGTAGGTCCGCTCGCGAACGACGGTGCACTTGACACCCAGGATCCGTTTCGTACGGTGGGTGACATACACCTCAGTGCGGATGGGAATCCCATCCTCCGCGCCCTCGTAGAAGAACGTCATTCCCGGCTGGAGTGGGAAGAACTTGTTGTCAACCTGGTCCACGAAGTTGGCGGGGTCTATGTCTGACGGCGGCGCTGGTGCAGTGTCTTTCGCCTCAGCGGCAGATACCATGGCCAAGAGCATCACCAGCCCGCCTGTTAATGAGATATAGAGTTGCCTCTTCCATTTCATGGTTGAATCTCCTGAGAATGACCTTATCCCGCAACCACCCTGCCCTCCAGCGTAACGGCCCTGCCGCCAGAAGGCTATCAGACAAGGCCTGATAACGTTGTAGGACAAGGCCTGACAACCGTGTAGGACGCGGGCAGATGGTGTTGTCAGTCATTGCGCGGACGGAAGGAGTGCAACACTACATCGAGATGGTCGGGTTGGCCGGGTTCGAGGACTATTTCAGGAGCAGGGCGCATCCCTCTTCAAATGGGCATTACGGGGGCACGCAGGGTGCGGACGGACACGAATAAGAATCGCGCCATTGGCACCCATCCGTGCAATCTGTTTCATCCGTTGACTAAGGCGTGAGCAGGGGGCGAGGCAGACCCTGTTCCACGAATTGCCTGGCGAGGGGATCGGCGAAATAGCGCAGATACCGAACGACGAGCGCGCGTTCCTGCGGCGAGAGCACATCACGATAGTCGGGCATCGCGGTCTGCGGGACGCCGTCGGCGATGACGGCGAAGAGGCGCTCATCCAATTGCTTGGACATCCAGGCCACGTCGGTGAAATCGCGCGGCGCAGGCCGCAGCAACTGCCCCACTATGCCGATCCCGTTGCCGCCTTCGCCATGACAGCCAGCGCAGTGTGTCTGGTACAAGGCTCCGCCCGCGCGATAGTTCTCCACCGAGTCGCCGATGGCGAGCATGGTCTCTGGCGCGCTCGTCGTCTCCGGCGACTGGCTCTGTGACTGAAGAAACGCAACCAATGCGATGAGGTCATCTTGTGAGAGGTGTGCGAACGAGGGCATCGCCGACCCGCCGACGACGGCTCCCGGATTGATCAGATGCACCACCTGCCAATCGTCCGTCCGGCGTCCGCCTTCGTGTCCAAGGTCGAGGCCGCTCCGGGCCGGGTCGAACGCAGCCGATGCTGGCGTTTCATTCAACGTGTGGCAAAAGAAGCAGCGCTCGCGCCGGAAAACCCGCGCGCCGCGCCGGGCGACTTCGGCCGCGGGAATGGGAGCTGGAGGCGCCGCGGCGCCGAGCCACGCGCCTCCAATCAGAAAAATCCCTGCGGACGCGACCAGCCAGACTTCCCGCCACGACCAGTTCGATACGCGATGTCGCATCTTGGCTTAATCAGAACAACTGCGAAACTAATTCCATCAAATCCACGATCTTCAAGTCCGTGACCATGCCGCCCTGCGCCAGATGCATCCGCTCGAAGCACGCCGGGCAGTCAATGACCAGCGTGTCCGCGCCGACGGCCTCGGCGTCGGCCATCAGCCGCCGCGCCATCTCCACCGACAGCGCCGGATCGCAGCGCCGCAGCCCACCCCCCGCGCCGCAGCACCGGGACCGTTCGCGGCAGTGGGCCATCTCCACGAAGTCCACATTCGGGATCTGCGCGATCACCGCGCGCGGTTCGTCAATAATCCGCACGCCCCGGCTGAGGTAGCACGGGTCGTGGTAGGTCAGGCGGTCAGAGACGCTCTTGGTCAACTTGAACTGTCCGGCGGCGATCATCTCGGCGATGAATTGCGTGGTGTGGACGATCTCGAACGGCAATTCGGCCCCATAAAATTCCGGCCAGCGTTCACGCAGCATGAACGTGCAGCAGGGGCACGAGACGAGCAGTTTCTTCACCCCGCGCGCCGCGAAGCCCTCGACGTTGTGCCGCACCAATTCGGCCACCTGCTCATTCTCCCCAATGATGAAGAGTGGAAAACCACAGCACCACTCGTCAGGGAAGAGCGTGAAGGGGATGCCGCGGTGCGCAAACGCGCGCACCGCGCCGACGACCATCGGCTGGGCGACGTAGGCTCCGGAGCAGCCGACGTAGAAACCGATCTCGGCGTGGCCGGCCACCTCGACATCCGGCGGCAGCCAGGCGAAGCGCTCGGCGTGCGGGCGGCCATAGGGGTTGTGGTATTCGGCGGTCAGGGGGCCAGTCTGATCCTGCGCGCCCATTGGGCCGATCCCCATCTCCACCAGCTTCTCGCGCATCGCCGGCCAGAGTTGCTGGGTGTTGATGCCGACCTCGCACACCTCGCCGCAGCGGCCACAGGTGGTGCAGGTATAAAGCGCCTCCTTCAGCCTCTCCAGCAGCGCGTTCTCGACCTCCGGCGGCCCGGCCAGTGTGGAGAGCAGGCCGTGCCGCGCCCGGATCAAATCGCCGTAGATGCGAATTTTCTCTGGCGTAGTCAGCCTCTCGTCGCCGGTCACGTCGAGCACGGGACACCAGTTGAGGCACTCGTTGCACCGCGTGCAGGCATCGAAGGCGATCAGTTGGAGTGGGGTGAGGTTGTCCACCAGTGAAAGTTCAATGCGCGTTTTCATCGTGCGGTTCCCGCAGCGTGAGATTGAAGCTCGCCCTACGCGCAGCAGACGTCGTGATCTGCGCGGCGAACAGGTGAAACAGTTTCGAGAACGGCACATACGCTACAAGGCTGAAGCCAAACCCGGCATGGGCCAGGTAGGTCGCCAGATACAGCCGTTCCCAGAACTCGGGCTGCCGGTTGAGCCAATTGAGCGCTGCCCCCAGGCTCGCGCCCACGGGCCAGCGCAGCCCGGCCTCCCATCCCGACCCGGCCAGCCTTAAGCCTTCCAGCAGCAGCCCCGAAAACACTGCAAGCGTAAAGAGAATCAACAGCGCGCCGTCGGCGCTGACCGAGATCCAGCGCTGGGGCGGAAACAGATAACGCCGGGCCAGCGCCGCCAGGAGACCGAGCAGGAGGATCAACCCGGCAGCGTCGAGCACGGGCGAGGCCCATTGATCGAGGCCGGCCGGCATCGCACGGTTCAACAGGTAGAAGCCAGTCGAGAGGAACACAGCGGCGGCGAGCGCCAGCGATCCCCACACGAACGCGATCACCATCCAGCCGCGCCATCGGCTGCGCACGAACACGCGCCGGGCGAAGAGACAATCCGTCGAGAAAAGTTTGGTCAGGCTCAACCAGATCAAGTGGCCGAGGCCCGCATCGGCCAGCGGCCCGCGCCCATCTTTTCGTCCCATGCCCCACAGCCGAACCCTGGCCCACGTCCCGCCGAGCGCCAACAATACGGCCAGTATCCCGGCGGCATAGAAAGGCACGCGCCAGGGTGAGGGGATCACGCTGAAACTCTGGAAGAGCGATTGCATGTCTACTTGAGACTCGTCAAATAATCCACCAATGCCATCAACTGCGCCTCGCTCAAATCATAGGCAGGCATTTGTCCATTGGGGAAAACGCGCGCCGGGTCGGTCAGCAAGTTCCGCAGCCAGGCCGCATCGCGCGCTCGCCCGACGTGGGACAGCGCCGGGCCGACTTCGCCGCCCGTTAGCCTCACGCGATGACAGACAGAGCATGCCAGACCTTCGAACAGCTTTCTGCCGTCGTAGTCGGGTGCAGTCTCCCCTCCCCTGTCGGCGCCTCTCGCGACGGGGGAGCCCCTTCCGCTTTGCTTCAGGGGGGCTTCGCGCGGGGCAGGCGTGGGGGTGATCAACACCGGCTCTATGGTCAGGTAAGTTACATCCGAGACATGGTCGCGCGGGTTGAGCCGTGTGAGCAGAAAAGCGGTGATCGCCGTCGCTTCGCCCCGGCGAAGGCCAAAATCGGGCATCGTCGAACCGGGCACGAGCGCGTCCGGCTTCAGCAAGTGCGCGTACAGTTCCGCCCAGTTGCGCTGCGAGGCGATGGCGCTCAAGTCCGGGCCGACGCTCCCGCCTCGGGGGCGCGACCTTTGGCCGATACCGTCCAGTTGGTGACAGCGCAGGCACTTGTACTCGTTGATCAACTTGATCCCCTCGGCTCCAGTAATGATTGTCACGTTGACCGTATTCCTGCGTCAGATTCAACTGGCATTCTATCTTTTGGTAGACGACAGGCGGGTGGGTTTACACCTATGCTGACAGTGGTCACGGACTTGGCGTGGCGCCAGGCAACCTGGTCATTTTGGACTTCCTTTCTCCAAGTTGATCAACGTTGTGACAGGGCCGCCCTGCTGTGACACACGGGAGGCCGCGTGTGTTGTTATGAATAGCTTTCTGCTACAAATCGTCGCTGAGCTTTATGGGGTGTCTGCCGAGCAACTCGCGCCATTGCGCGGCGGGCAATTCAGCCACGTCTACGCATTTCAGCGCAACGGCCAGGATGGCGTGCTACGCCTGCCGCCGTCGGATGGCGAGATTGACGAGCGTTCGACCTGCACCAGGACTATGACCCCCGCACCTCGACGGGCTGGGTGGGCGCGTTCATGGCGGGCCGCAGAGCCAGGATTGAAAACGGCCTCCCGTTTATCGGCCTGGATTGGGAGGATATCCTGGAAAAAACCGGACGACGTAATCGCGCGGAATAGATCTCCACAATCCCTTTATGCCGGAGTTTGTCGCGCGGGCGCACCAACTTGAATTGGCGTCGTCGAATTTCGTGTTTGGGATGTTGTTGGTCGGGTTGTTGTTGTGGCGGCCTCGACGCGTGCTCAGGCCTTCAGCGCCTTCGAGGGTGACCGGGCCAAGTACGCACTGATGCGAGATACGTGCATGGAACAAGCGGGTGGGCTGGATGTGGATTTCGCCCTCAACCCGGCGAGTGGCTGGAACACATCCCGTGTTCGCCCATTACGACCGCAAGGACATCGCCCGCGCATTGTGGGCGACGATGGCGTTGTTCCGCTGGACGGCAATGGAGACGGTTCAACGCTGGCAGTACGCTTACCCAGCCTCCAGCGATCAAGCCGTCACAAATTTGGTCGAGCAACTGCTGGCCGGGATGAACGAAGCCGCAGCGCGAGGAGTCGCCATACGGAGCTAACCTGATGCTCAAACCAACTGCTCAATCGGTATCGTGATTGGAAGTAACCTGCTTGGAATCGGATCGGCGGTGGGCGGCGGTATCTTCACGCTGGCTCTCTGTCCACTCACCTGGACGTTGCTGCGGGGCGAAGCGTCTTCTCAACCGCAAATCAAGCCTGCCACGGTGTGAAGTTGTCTAGATCGGGTGATCCCTCTCCCGAAACGTTCAAGCGGCTCGCCAGGCGCACGCTGTTGCGAACCGACATGAGCGGCAACATTACGCTGTTCGCCGACGGCCGGCCATTGTGGGGGGAGACGGAACGGTGGAGATCGCTCAGCAAATGCGGGGCAAGAGTTCGCCGGCGGGCAGGTCCACCACGCGCGAACTGCCAATCAGCGTTCGGGCGGCGACCAACCCCGGATGTTCGGCGGTGACGCGCCCGATTAGCGCGGCCTCGCGCCCGAGCGGGTGCGCGCGCATGGCGGCCAGCAGGGCCTCGGCGTGCGCTTCCGGCGCGATGGCGACAAGTTTGCCTTCGTTCGCCACGTAAAACGGATCGAGACCCAGCATTTCACAGGCGGCGTGCACTTCCGCGCGGACGGGGACGCGCCGCTCCTCGAAATCAATGCCCGCCTGAGACGCGGCGGCCAATTCGTTGAGCACTGCCGCCAGTCCGCCGCGCGTCGCGTCGCGCAGGCAGTGGATGTCCGGAGTGACGGCCAGCATCGCCTGCACCAGCCCGTTGAGCGGCGCCGTGTCGCTCTCGATCACCGTTTCAAACTCCAGCCCCTCGCGCACCGACATGATCGCCATGCCGTGATCGCCCATGGTCCCGCTGACGATCACGGCGTCGCCGGGGCGAGCGCGGTTCGGCGCGATGTCCACACCGGGCGGGATCACGCCAAGGCCCGAGGTGTTGAGGTACAACCCATCGCCGTGTCCTTTGTTGACCACTTTGGTGTCGCCGGCCACCAACTGGACTCCGGCGGCCCGGCACGCGGCGGCGACCGAGGTCGCAATTTTCCCGAGGGTCTCCATCGGCAGTCCTTCTTCCAAAATGAATCCCGCGCTCAGAAATAGCGGGCGCGCGCCGCTCATCGCGAGGTCGTTGACCGTGCCGTTGACGGCCAGTTCGCCGATGTCGCCGCCGGGGAAGACGAGCGGGCTGACGACGAAGGAGTCGGTGGTGAAGGCAATGCGCGTATCGCGCAGGGCGGATGGCGTATCGTCAGGCGATGAACCATCCGCCATACGCGATAAGCCGATGACCGTTGAGTCCCCCAGTTGGGCCAGCAGGTCGTTGTCGAACAGCGGCGCGAACAGGTGCTGGATGAGGTCGGCCATCATCTGGCCGCCGCTGCCGTGCCCCATGACGATGGCGGGGTAGTTTTTCAGCGGAAGCGGGCACGTCCACCCGCTGAAGTTGACTCGGG
>Ga0209641_10004505_pt1 | contig 11497 bp, 12 predicted proteins | sample RifCSP16_1_FD_184022 | JGI IMG/M metagenome (GOLD analysis project Ga0209641, IMG submission 184022) | Soil microbial communities from Rifle, Colorado - Rifle CSP2_sed 16_1 (SPAdes) (version 2) | ecosystem: Environmental > Terrestrial > Deep subsurface > Rock core/Sediment | place: Rifle...
AGGTTGAGAACCAAGATCAAATTAAATACGATGGAAAAATTTCTGGCACTGTACATCGTTCTATTAATAGCAGCTTATGTAAATCATCTGGCTTCAATAATCATAGATACCCCGGCAGTTCTTGAATACAGGTATCTCCTCATTCTGTACGTCGTGCTTCTATATTTCGCGCTCAGAGTGGATAATGTAAGGCAGGCTGTTGAATGCAATCTCAAAAAGATAGTCTTCCTGTACGGCATCATATTGATATCTGCTTTAATTTATTTTATTTTCAGATTCCCCCTGCCTTTCCTGAGCGTTTATGATCAAGTTGCACTGATAACTTCAGCCTCATTGATAACAGTCCTGTCAATGAGGCTTTTTATAACTGAAAAGAAGCTTGGCACTTCACTGGATAAATCACTGGTCTATCTGATTGCATTATCCTTTGCCCTGTCTTCGTGTTTACTGATCTTTTACTACTGGGTTGTGAGCATGACATACATATCACCCTCACAGAATCATGCCATAATTCCGATCATGGAGAACATTCTTCGATGGATGTATGAGATCGTATTCACGTTTTAATGTTAGAGCATCGCCCTCAAGGTCCGGGCTCTCGCTTATCACCATACCTTTGACGTCAAAGTCACAAAGAGCCTGAGCCAGTTCCCTGTATTTGAAATCAGAATCAGCAAATACAAGATGCCTCTTTTCTCCTTTATCTGAATATTCTATGCCAGACACATGAATATGCACGCTGTCAAGTCCCTCTCGCCCAAGCCTGTTTTCCACACACTCCAGAATACAGGCAAACTCCTCCCTTGAATTGAGTTTCCCTGTCAGTGCGTGCAGATGCGAGAAATCAATGCACGGCAGGATTCCATTTATTTCTGTGAGATCAAGCACCTCTTCAAGATTTCCGAACTGCGAGTTCCGTCCCATGGTCTCAATTCGCAGCGTGATGTCCACACCTTCGTTTTTCAATGCCTCCGTGATCTCGATAAGCTGGTTCTTTATTCTCTCATACACAGCCTGACGCGGACTTCCCTGTAAGAAACCGGCATGTATCACCACGCTTTTTGCACCGCATATGTATCCCAATCTGGCAGATTTCAAAATCCTTTCTCTGCTTTTAATGAGCGTTTCACCTTCTGCATTGAGATTGATGTAGTAAGGGGCATGAACGCTCAACATGATACCAAGTTCCCGTGCAACGTTACCCACCAGCTTTGCTGTCCGATCCCCCATCTTTATGCCGCGCACGAACTCAAGCTCCATGCAGCCAAGACCGAGTTCATGGACCCGCCTGATGCCAGAGATGCTGTCATTCCCTTTTGAACTCAATGGAGTGCCTGCAGTACCAAAAAGCAGGACATCCATTCAGCCCTCTATGGTGGGAGGAGAATATCCGTACCATGTTCCTTTCTGCTCAAGATAGTACAAAGCCTCTTCAAGTATTCTCTTATGCCCTTCTTCAAAACCCACAAGCTTCAAAAACAGGTCTTTGCTCGATCTCAAATCTGTTTTTTTCGCACTGCTGGAGTATAATTCTATGGATCTCTCCTCTGTCCGAATTCCGAGCCTGAGCGCATCCTCTGTTTCTGCCATACTCATGGGTTCAAGAGACTCGGGAAAAATACCGCGCGCCTTTTCCCTTCCCTTTTCATTCAGCAGTCCTATATCGATCGATTTTCCTGAGAGTGCTTTATATTCTTTCTCAAGCCATTCCCTGTGCTCACCTTCATCTCTCGCAAGCCCCCTGAATAATGCTTTTGCACCATCATCATCCACTATTTCGCTGAATATCGAATAATATTCCATGCCATAGATCTCGATCGAAATAGCTTCTTTAAAGATGCCAAGAAGCAAATTGTTCTTTTCGTTCGTATAATTCACCCTGTACACATTGAATTCAATTGATAATAAAGATTGCAGATATTTGATGCAATATTTTTTAAAGATGGAAGCCTATCTAACCAAGAAAGGTACTATCATGGCGGACCATCCCAAAGTCAAGGACTACATGACAACCGAAGTCAACACAGTATCTCCAGAAGATACGGTCAAGGACGTCGTACGGCTGATACGAAGGACAGGGCACGATGGCTTCCCTGTGGTAAAGGACAATAAGGTCATAGGGTACATATCAGCAGCAGATATGCTGGAAAAAGGTTTTGAGGAGAAAGTCTCAAATATCATGAGCCGGGACGTGCTGGTAGCAGATACTGATATGGATATGAACGATGTGGCAAGGGTGATCTTCAGGTCAGGCAAGTCAAAACTGCCTGTTGTGGATTCAAACAAACAATTGCGGGGAATAATTACAAATACAGATGTTATTCGCTCCCATATTGAGAAAACAAGCCCTCAAAAAGTATGGACTCTCAAAAAAACGCTCGAGGCGATCCATAATATCCATGCTGATGTTATGAGGGAAGCTGTGAACATAGATGAACTCGTGCCTACACAGCCCAAAGTCTATGCGGATGAACTTGATGGAAGGATATATGAACTAAAAAAAGGGCTCGCTGAACCCATAGTCGTAATAAAAAAACCTCACAAACTCATTCTTGTGGACGGACATCACAGGGCCATTGCAGCAAAGAAACTCGGAATAAAAAGCATGGACGCCTATGTCATTCCTCTCGGTGATGATGTCCATCTCGGGATGGAAAAAACTGCAGCATCGGCAGGACTGCATTCACTTTCTGACATCAAGATACTCGATTATGCAAAACATCCTCTGATCGAGATAACAAAAAGATTAAAAAAGAATGATGAGAACGGTCTGGCGGATATACATCAATAGACAACAAGTTTGTCCAGGACATCAGATTTTGAAATAATCCCAATTATTTCTCCATTCATCTGCACAAGGAGCCTTCCCACTTTCTCTTTATTAAAGACCCTGACCACATCGTAAAGAGGCATGTCTCCATCGATCGTTATCAGCTTCTTTGTCATAATATCCTTGATCTTGAGGCTTGTCTTGCCCTCAGCAAGCGTCTTTCCTATATCTGTCAGGGTTACGATGCCGACGATCGTGGTCTTATCCCGTACAGGCGCTCCATGGATCTTGTTCTCTACCAGGATCCTTGACGCTTCCTGAATAGTTGAGGTCGCAGGGATCGTTATGGTCTGCTTTCTGAGGTAGGTCTTTACGGGTTTCTTTGGCAGGGATACCATTTCCTGGATAACGAACAATAAAGAATTCTCTGTATCGTCTCTTCCTATCACTTCTCCGCGCATCACCAGTTTGTTCACAGGCGTGGGGCCTATTACGATGCTATCACCGATATCGAATTTTTTTATATCGCCGATAACGTGTACTGTGGCGTTGCACAGATCCGGGTGCCTGACCGTGGTAAAGCTGATCTCAGCCGCGGTTGCGTTCGGGACCATCTCTTCGTTCCTTTTTATTGGCACTATTATTTCTCTTTCCATTTCATAAAAACAGAGCGCCCTGTAGGTTTCGCCAGTTGCCTTGTATCCACCTTTGGGTCCTGGGACTCCTTCTACCAGTCCAAGTGCTTTGAGCGACTGCATCTGGTTCCGAACTGTGCCAGGGTTTCTGTTTATAACCTCTGCAATATCCTCTCCCTTGATAGCCTGTTTTTTCTCCCTGTAAAGATTAATGAGCGCGGTTAGGATTTCTTTCTGAATAGGCGTAAGTTCCATATACTAAATCTCCTGAATTCATATTATATAGAGAGGTTGTATATAACTATTGATGATTATAGTTATATTATCATATCATTGATCAATTCAGTCTCCCTGATTATTTAATAAATATAGTATCACATGATAATAAATGTAATCCTTATTTTGAACATCATCTGCACTTGAGTGATCATTATCGGGAAGATTCAATTCATGTAAAAGCGGTTAAATACAAAGAGCTTAATGTAAGCACATCATCCTGGAGGTTTAATTGCAACCAGTCGTAAATATAGGCATCGTAGGACATGTTGACCACGGAAAAACCACGCTCGTAAAAGCGCTTTCAGGTGTCTGGACAGATAGGCACAGCGAAGAAATAAAAAGAGGTATATCCATCAGGCTCGGTTATGCGGATATCGTGCTGAGAAAATGTCCAAATTGCGCTGTACCAGAGGCTTATACTTCAAAGGAAATATGTGAAAAATGCGGGGCAAAAACAGAAGTCATGCGCACCATCTCTTTTGTAGATTCGCCAGGGCATGAGACATTGATGGCAACCATGCTTTCAGGTGCTGCACTCATGGACGGAGCCCTGCTCGTCATAGCTGCAAATGAACAGTGTCCACAGCCGCAGACAAAGGAACATCTGATGGCTCTGAACATCATAGGGATAGAAAACATCGTGATCATCCAGAACAAGATAGATATCGTCCCGCGCGAGAAGATCCTGGAGAATTATAAGCAGATTAAAGCCTTCGTGAAAGGGACTGTGGCAGAGAACGCGCCCGTGATTCCAGTCTCGGCCCAGCAGAATGCCAATATCGACCTCGTGATCGAAGCCATTGAAAAATACATTCCCACGCCAGAGCGGGATTTAGAAAAGCCGCCTCTGATGTTCGTTGCACGGTCGTTCGATGTGAACAAACCAGGGACCCTGCCTGATAAGCTCCAGGGAGGCGTCATTGGCGGGAGTTTAAATTGTGGACGTCTGCGTGCAGGGGAGGAATTAGAGCTTCGTCCTGGCAGAAAAGTCGAAGCTGGAGGGGCTGTCAAGTGGGTGCCGATAAGGACAACCGTCACAAAGATAATTGCAGGTGGAGAGGAGGTAGAAGAAGCAAGACCTGGAGGTCTCATTGGTGTCGGAACAAAACTTGATCCTTTTCTGACAAAAAGCGATGCCCTCGTAGGTCAGGTCGCGGGGATTCCAGGGAAGATTCCACCAACCATCGAAGGCTTTGTCATGGAGATAAAGCTCCTTCCGCGGGTCGTGGGAGTGAGCGATGAGTATAAAGTCGAACCGATACGTTCAAATGAACCATTGATGCTGAACGTCGGAACAGCGACCACAATAGGTGTTGTTACAAGTGCGCGAGGGAACGAAGCAGAGGTCAAACTCAAAAGACCTGTATGCGCTGAAAAAGGGGCAGCGATCGCGATCAGCAGGCGGGTAGGAGCAAGGTGGCGGCTTATCGGTTCAGGCATATTGAAAGAAACCTAGATGAAAAAGAAAGTCATCATTGATACCAACGGGCTGATGATTCCGGGGCAATTTGGTGTAGATATTTTTCTGGAACTGGAACGACTCGGGTTTGATACCTTCATTGTCCTGAGAGCAGCGTTGAGAGAATTGGAAAAAATAAGTTCAGAAGGGCGGGGCAAAGACAGGACTGCGGCAAGAATCGCATTATCGCTTGTGGACAGGTGCACTGTGATTGATGAAAACGGGGTCGTGGATGATATTATTGTGGATATGGCAGTCAAAATGAATGCTGCATGTCTTACCAATGATATCGAATTAAAGAAAAGATTATGTAGTAAGGGAGTCACTATTGTACACCTTCGTGATAAGACCCATTTAAGTGCATAACATCTTTTATTAAGAGGATTCAAATGTATAAAAAAATGAGATTGGCAGACACGGTAAGAATTGCACCAGAATTACTTGGTGACCCCGTAGAGGGTGCAGTCAAGCTCGCTTTGCGCGATAAACTTGAAGGACTGGTGGACAAGAACATAGGAGCTATTGTGGTGATAATTGATGTGATAGAAGTTGGAGAAGGACATATATTAGCAGGGGATGCAGGAGTGTATTATGACACTGTTTTTGATGCAATCACATTTATGCCTGAGATGCAGGAGATCATCGAGGGTGTTGTTCTGGAAGTCGTCGAATTTGGAATATTCGTGGGCATAGGACCTCTTGACGGTCTCGTGCATGTGAGCCAGCTCACAGATGAATATGTCAGCTATGATGAAAAGAATTCAAGATTGATAACACGGGAATCAGGCAGATCCATAACTGTAGGAGACCGTATCAGAGCGAGAATAGTAGCGGTCAGCCTGAATGAGCGCGAGCCCAGGGATAGCAAGATCGGGTTCACCATGCGCCAGCATGCACTGGGTAAAATCGAATGGCTTGAAGAGGCACGTAAACCGAAAGAGAGCGGCGAAGAAAAAGAATCGAAGCCAAAGAAGAAAAAGAAAGAGGAAAAGAAGGAAGAGAAGAAACAGGAAGATTCTAAACCAGAGGGCGCATAATGGCAGAGAATGTTTGCAAGGAATGTCATAGAATAGTGAGCGGACAGGTCTGTGAGGCATGCAATTCAACATCCTTCACCACTGACTGGAGCGGTTATGTTGTAATAATCGACCCTGAAAAATCGCAGATTGCAAAAAAGCTTGGGGTAAAACTGCCGGGAAAGTATGCATTGAAGGTGCGATAGCTTGAAAAAATACTGTCTCCCGAAAGAATTGAGAGACGAGCTCAGAAAATCATACGGTGAGCTTTTTTCCGGAGATGGTGTGGAAACCGCACGGAATATCATTAAGAGCTTAAATAATCCAGGTAAAATAATTTCTGTGGGAGACATCGTGACATTCAATCTCATCGAGGCAGGACTGGTCCCGAATATATCCCTTGTTGATCACAGGACCAAACGCGTCCAGGCGTCGGATAAGATCATGCACGGTACAAAGCACCCGAGATTCAGGACTGTTATGGTTGAAAATCCACCGGGTACGATAACTGAGGGGCTTTTGCAGGAGATATCAAAAGCCTTGCTGTCTGACAATCCAGTGAGGATATTCGTAAAAGGGGAAGAGGATCTGGCAGCGCTCCCGGCGATTACCATGTCGCCTGTATCATCAGTAGTTATATATGGGTTGCCAGACGAAGGAGCGGTGCTGGTCAGAGTGACCGAACAGAAGAAAAAGGAGATACAATCATTGCTTGATAAAATGGAATGCAAGGAGGAAAAATAATGGAACTCCAGATCATAGAAGATAAGACAAATCCGCAGTTGAAAAGGAGAGAAGTCTCATTAAAGATTCAAAATAGAGGAACTCCCTCGAGAATAGATGTCAAGAATAAACTCGCTGCTCTTGCCAATTCCAGGCCTGAGCTGATAGTCATCGAGAAGCTCACGACCGAGTTCGGGAAGCAGGAGACCCTCGGAACTGCCAGTATCTATGAGAAAGAGGAGCGTTTGAAACAACTGGCACATAAGCACCTCATTACAAGGGATGCACCAAAGCCAGTAGAGGAGAAACCTGGTGAAGCAGCACCTGCCAGAAAAGAAGAGCCAAAGTCAGAACCCAAAGCTGAAGAAAAAAAGGAAGATGAGAAGAAGTGATTTCAATGGCAGTGCATAAATTCTATGAAGTGAGCGGGAGTAAAGTGAAAAAGATCAAACAGTCATGCCCCAGGTGCGGTCAAGGGGTGTTCCTTGCAGAGCATAAGAACCGCACATCCTGCGGAAGGTGCGGCTACACAGAGTTCAGGAAATAAATAGTTTTAATAGCAATCGGATCGAGTATAGCGATACCATTTGATTGGTCTCTTAGAGATGAATCAACCTCTCAGGGCTTATCAAAACAAGGGGCTGTGGCCTAGTCCGGCATGGCGACGGGCTCCAGCGGAATAAAACCCTGGAATTAATTCCGGGGTATACAGGGTGTTATGATGAGCAACAGGTCTCCCGAGCAAACCGGACGCGGTGAGCAGTGAGGAACCGTTGGAGCACTGAACGTGCTTTGACCCTGATGAAAACCCCGTATTGAAATACGGAGAATGATCCAGAGGTCTGGAAGCTAAAATCCTGGCGTTTTCGGAGAGACCCGTCGATCGTGAGTTCAAATCTCACCAGCCCCATATTATACAACAACCTATAACGTATTTAAGTGCAGATACATTGTTGTCCTCCTAGCAATACTCCATCAATCCCAATTTTGCATCCTGAGTATGCCGCAGCGCCCGCACTGATGGGGTTGGCTTTTTTCCCTCAGTTTTTGCTTAAACTTAAACTACAGATTTTTATATATGTATTACATAACAGTATATATGTTCTAACATAGGTGATATCTTCATGGATAAAGTAGAAATTTTTTCCGTCCCCAATATTACATTTTCTGATGGAACTGAGTTTAGGGAGTACCTAGTTAGAAATTATGATGCCTCACAAGTTGATCATGAGTTAACGATTATTGTAGGGATAACTAAACATCCTTCCAATATTGAATTTTTCGAAGCGCTTCAATCCTTTGGATTCTCAGTTAAACGAACTCTTGGCTCAGTATATCATATGGAATATAATCTTGAGGAAGGAGCCCTTGAATGCTATGTAACTCATGATAATGAAACGGGAGTAGTAGTATTTTATACTAACTTTAGGAAGACCGAAGAAATCCCTAAGATTCGTGATTTTTTGAAATTTGATAAAAATACTTATTATTTGTTTTTCAAGCCTCTCCTAATGAAGCAGATATCTGAAAAATTGATGGAAAATTACCAAGATCTTGAGATACATGAATTCACAGCTCGTAGGTCCCCACGATCTCGCTTCGAGGCACGGATCAGACCAGAGTATAGACGAACAATAAGCTATTGGGGAGATGATGGAAGAGAAACACTTCAAGAATTAGAGTATCAGTATGGAGTTCTACCTCGCAAGTTTGTAGTGAATATTCCTGGGATAATTAAGTTCAAAATCGATGAAGAAGGGCTGTTCACTTTTTTCCATGGAGACCTCCGAATATTATTTGAGATATTGGGTAAAGCCGTGAATGAGTCAAGGAAAACAATGGAAGCTTACAATGGCTCGTCTTTTAGAGTTCTTCCGATTAAAACGGCTCACAGGCTTTTTAAAATTCCTAGTAGCACGCCTGTTTCGATTCATCTTCGAAATCCAATTGCATTTCATGAGATGGACGAACTTAAAGAACTGCTTGAAGCTGAACAATATTCCATTGTAGATTTTGTTGCACAAGAAGGATCACTTTTTCTAAGTACTGATGTAGTGTCAAAGTCAGGATATCAATTCCGTATAAAGGCCAGTGAAAATCATATTAAAATGTTCCCTATTGGTGACAAGAATTTTGCTGAGTTTATGCAATTCTATGAATTCATACTTCAGTCGGTCGATCCTAGAGCTGAATTGGCGTAGGAGGCTTTTTGATTGGAGTTGGTGATTGCTCAGAAGACGAATTAAATCAATTACTTGCTTCCAGAGCAGGCAAATCTATAAAAATTCGTATTAAGGAGATAGAGCAAGAACTCCAAGAAGAGGAAATGAAAAATTTTACAAAACAAGTTGAACGTTCTGGGTATCATGATACTTTGGTTGATATATGCGTCTCAGCATTTGGACCAGAAAGTAAATGTTATAGTGATCTCGGTTATGTGTTTGTTTCTTGCGAACCTCTCTTAGAACTTGGGGTGAAAAATTTTGATGTTCTGATTTATAACCAAAGAACAAAACATACTATTTTCGTTCAATGTAAATCATCTATTTCAAACCCGGGCAAAGATATATCTGATTCATATGAAGCAATAGAAAAAGTGATCAATAATAAAACATATTTAGAAGAGAAACTTGGGGATGAGATTCGAACTATAGAATTTGTTATTTGTATTCCAGCCGAAAAAACAGACCGTTTGGTTAGAGAGCTTGAGCGTCGAGAGAATTCAGGGGAAATTGATAAAAATGCAGAGCAATTGTTGTTAGTCTGGCAGGTCAATAAATTCGAGGGACAGATTCTTCAGTTATTTACTAGAATTAATTCCAGGGACAAACCTTTTAAAAGCCAACATACAGATAATAAGTTAACTAAAATCTTAGCTGATGGAATAAAAGTCGAATCAGAAGTATTAGTCAAAACATATCCATCGTCTCATCCATTAAAACAAGGTGTTAAAATAGTGGCAGATATACTTGTTAAGAATAAAATAAGAGATATACCTCTTACCGAATTTTCAAATGAGTCTGTGGAACTATTTTGTCAGTCACCTACAAACATTGCACATTATGCTTATGAAACGATTGGCAAGAATATATCAGATCATTTTCTTGGAGAAAGCAAAGCTCTTGGATTAATTGAGGCTATTGAGGGACGTGAAGGGTGGTTTCGATTCAAAATTGAGGGGAAAACTATAAAGACAATTCTCTCGAATTATCAGAAATCCTATCAAAAAAATTTCGTTAGTCGATTAGTAAAGGAAAAAGCAGAAAAAAAAGCTGTCCAAGAATATCGTAAAAATTATCCAGAACTTTTCACTTTTCAGGGAAAGTAGAGTGAACCAAAATTTTTGCCCCTCTCTTTTTATATGTAGGTAGGACGCTTGGTCTTTTTTCATTGTACCACTTCTAATTGGTGGCGTCGCTTGCGGTATCTGATCAGTTCAGCCTTTTGAGGGGCAGGTGAGGTTATACTGGATCATTAAGTTCTGGATATCATCGAAGGCGGGGATGAAGCCCGGGGTCTCGTCCCTTCCTTTCTTTTGTTCGAGTTTTACCCTTTCTTCCCCGATGCGCCGAAGTAATTCACTGGCTGGCTCCATCGGGAACTCATCCGCATTAAGAACTATCTCCCGCACGCCTCTGCATCCATATCTTTCCAGTTTTTTACAGCCTCCCTGAATTCGGCGCTCAGGTTGCCCCTGAAGGCGCGCGCCAGGATGGATTGGTTCATCAATTCCACGCACAATCTCACATCACCGGCACTTTTATCATCACTTTTTGGAACCAAATAATCAGGTTGACCTTTCTCCATACTTTTTGATTATTTGCTTCCGCACATCAGGATCCCACTTGGCCACCTCCCAGTTGCTGCCCCCAAGATTATCAATGGTTATTGAATCAATGTCAGCTCCTGTAAAATCCGTTTCACCGTCGAATATCGCACCTTTCAGATTTACCTGACGAAGATTGGCTCCGTTCAGTTTGGTTCCTTTCATATTGGCTCCCATTAGCCCTGCGTTGTATAAATCAGCGCCAGTAAAATTTGAATCAGATAGATCTGCACTATACAATTCAGCATCTCTTAACAACACATTATTCAAAATCGCCCCTCTCAATTCTGCATGCCATAATTTTGCATGGTTTAATTTTGCACCAGTCAAGTCAGCTTTGTTTAATATAGCGCTGTCTAATTTTGCTCGTACCATTTTTGCCTGATTCAAATGAGCATCTGTCATAATAGCATGTTCCAAAATAGACTCGGTTAGATTCGCCTTTTCCAAATGAGCTCCTGTCAGTTTGGCATGTTTGAGATTTGCGCCATTTAGTTTCATACCTTTCCAATCTATGCCTTCAAAATTTCTTCCCTCAAGATCAGCCCCTATAAAATTCTTTTTTTCATCCATCGATTTATCAGCTCCCTCTCTTCCCAGAGGTTTCTCGGATTCTTTTGGCTTCTCAGTTTTCATTCCCTCTTCTTCTATGCCTTTTTCATCCGAACTTATGGATTTTTCGATACCTGCAACGTTACTGAGATGAATGACTCTCTCGATAATATTTTCTAATGACTCGCTAATTATGGTTTCAATATCTTTTTCATTGCTCAATTTTGGATTATATTT
>Ga0209641_10004517_pt1 | contig 11483 bp, 9 predicted proteins | sample RifCSP16_1_FD_184022 | JGI IMG/M metagenome (GOLD analysis project Ga0209641, IMG submission 184022) | Soil microbial communities from Rifle, Colorado - Rifle CSP2_sed 16_1 (SPAdes) (version 2) | ecosystem: Environmental > Terrestrial > Deep subsurface > Rock core/Sediment | place: Rifle...
TTCGCACGGGATCCGTGCTTTCGTGTTGAAATACCGGCTCGGTCCGGTGTACACCTACCGTGAAATCACCGCCGACGCGGCCAGGGCGATTCGCATGGTGCGGAAAAACGCAAATACATGGAACGTCGGGCAGATCGGGATCATGGGTTCGTCCGCAGGCGGACATCTTGCCTCCACCATGATGACGCACTTCGACCGGGGGAATTCTGACTCTCCCGACCCGATCGAACGCGTCTCCTCCCGCCCCGACTTCGGGATTCTCTGTTATCCTGTAATCTCCATGGGCTCGATGGGCCACCGGATCTCAAGAGAGCAGTTTCTTGGTTTGAATCCGGATGATGCGTTGATCACACTCTATTCAAATGAACTTCAGGTAACTGCCGAAACCCCGCCCGGATTTTTGTGGCACACCTATGAGGACTCGGTCGTCAGCGTGGAAAACAGTCTCTCCTTTGCCAAAGCTCTCAAGGAGCACGCTGTACCGTTTGCCCTTCATGTCTATGAACAGGGAAGGCACGGTTTGGGACTGGGTGCCAAGTATCCCTTCGAGAATCCGCATCCCTGGACGCGGGATCTCCTTGTTTGGCTCACGGCACGCAAACTCATTCGATAGCCGACAACAACATGGAGCGATCAGAAAACAGTATCAGCGAGCCAGTTGCAGCCGTCGGGCGCGCGTCTCTCTTTTCCCCTTCAGTTCCAGATACCGGCTGATGCAGAAGACACCTTCTTCCACCTCATGGGACCCACAACGTGGAAGGTCGAGATAAAAGCCAAACTCCCGGGAGTCGATTTCCAGGCGCGGTTCGAAGTCCCTGTGTTTCGGACAGACAAGAAATCGGAAGAAACCGAACTCGTACCATTACAGGTCTGAAGAACGAATACAAATCAACGTTCGTGAACGTTATTATTGACGGTGAATAGTTCGCGAATCACCAAAGTTGACTAATCTATGATCGGCCCTTCGAAAGAGGGGCCTTTTTCTTTTCAAGATCACTGAAGAGTATCGTTGATGAAATTCTGTTAACGAAACTCCCCGATGAAACTTTGTTAACGAATGCAATTTCTGTGACATGACACACATGAAGACCGTGCGTCGTGAATCCCTCTTTGCTATACTACGTCTAATCAGTATCGTGAACGAGTCATCAAGCAGATCGCGGAGAGAGGATAGAGGGAAGGAGGGTTGAGTGTATGAAGGAATGTGGGATGATCTGTTTGCTGATTGAAACCAAGCCCGTTTCGTCGCCGGGATTCAGGAAGCCACCTGAACGAACGTGCCGGACATGGGGTAACAACTAAAGTGCCTCCGGATTCGTGAAAAACGATGAGGGAGGCATTCACGTTTCCGAGACGGAGGAAAACCGGCGATCGTTGTGAATGATCCCGGAGGAGAGGAGAATGACCATGAGACGCAAACTGCTCGTTTTCGCGGCTGCGCTGTCACTGATGACAGGTTTTGTCGATCGGTCGACAGCCCAATTCAGAAGCAAAGGAATGCGCGTCGGAGTTGCAGGCGCATTGCTTGGCGGGCCCACAAGGGCCTCCAGCCGGGAGGTCGATTTTGCCGGCGGGGCCTTTGTCCGCCACAACCTCGCAAACTTCCTTGACGGCGATTTCACAGCCACGATGGGAAATCTGCGCGGGAAGGGATATCAGTCGGATGTCTATTCGGCCGAGTACAAGGTTCTCTACAAGTTCGCATCGGGTCAATGGGAGCCCTATGCGGGGGTTGGCTGGGGTCTTGCATACTACTATGCTAATCCCAACTTTCGGGATCCGGCGGTTCCAAAGGACGGATACGTTGCGTATCTGCCTGTTGCCCTCGGCCTTGAATACGCCATGGACGACTTTTGGACCCTGACTGCCAACACAAACCTCAACTATGCATTCTCAGGCAACATGGTGACCTCGAGGCTCGCGAACTCGGGCCTCAAAACCGGCAATGATGCATGGATCGGGGCGTCATTAGGGCTCAGCGTTTCCCTCTTTGGAAACGACAATGACGCAGATAACGACGGGTTGATGCAGACCCTGGAAAAAAAGCATGGGACCGATCCGGAGAATTCCGATACCGACGGTGACGAGTTGTCGGACGGCGATGAATTGAACAGGTCGCGCACAAACCCGCTGCAGAAGGATACAGACGGCGACGGGCTGTCAGACGGCGACGAATTCCTGAAACATAAGACGGACCCGAACAGTGCCGACAGTGACAGCGATAAGTTGTCGGACGCCGAGGAGGTGATGAAAACTGAGACCAATCCTCTCGCATCCGACACGGACGGTGACGGCCTGACCGACGGGGACGAGAGAATGACCCGCAAAACCGATCCGCTCAAGACTGATACCGACGGCGATCATCTGGGTGACGGAGAGGAGGCCCTGAGATTTAAGACAGACCCCCTCAAAGCAGATACGGACGGCGACGGTTTAAGCGACGGGGACGAGCTCCAGAAGAGCAAGACCGACCCGTTCAAGGCCGACTCGGACGGTGACGTGCTTTCCGACGGTGATGAAGTCGTGAAGTACAGAACCGATCCGCTGAAGAGCGATACCGACGGCGACGAGTTCAATGATGGATTAGAGGTATTGAACTTCACAAATCCCCTGGATCCGAAGATTCCGGCCAAAGAAGTCCCCAAACCGGTAGAAACGCCGAAGGCGGATGGGCTCAAGGCCGAAGTTGGGAAGCCGATTATCCTCGAGGGGGTCACCTTCAAGCCGGGAAGTATTGTCGTGCAACGCCAGTCTGAATCCGCCCTCGCACGGGCACTCTTCACGTTCATTGAGAATCCGGCGATCGAGGTCGAGATCCGCGGCTATACTGACAATACCGGCAACGCCGAGAAGAACGTGCAGCTGTCTCAGCGCCGTGCCGACGCTGTGAAGATATGGCTGATCCAACGCGGTATTCCCGCCGCCCGGATCACGGCAAAGGGATACGGTTCCGCCAATCCGGTTGCCGACAATTCGACTGCGGACGGGAGAGCCCAGAATCGGCGTATCGAATTCATCAGAACCAAGTAGTTCGGCGGTTGGAACAATAAGAAAGCCCGGGCATTGCTGTCCGGGCTTCATTTTGGCCCCGATTTCTTCCTTTGTGCTCTTCGTGCCTTTGTGTTTCAAAAAACACAAGATCAACACGAAGACACAAAGGACACAAAAAAACTCCCTCCCGACAGAGAGACTAGGATGTTCGTAAGAAAAAGACTTACACGAAGGGCACGCCTGCGTGCCGAAACACATAAAGCCGGCACTACGGCGTGCAGGCACGAAGGATCCACGAAGAGCGCGAAGAAAGAATCATTCTTCGTGTCGCTTCGTGATTTCTCCCCCTCGCCCTCATTCCTTCCCAAGGTCAAATCCTAACATGATTTGGACACTTTTGTGACAACAAGAGCCCGTTACGAGGGTATCTTTGTCAGGGAATATTATATTAGTACCAGAGTATCTCTTGTGCAGCGAACACAACTCGTGAGGGGGTTATGAGGTTACTCTTCGGATTCATCATCACTCTTCTTGTGACCCAGCCCGGATGTTCCGGCTATCGGCTGACGGAAGAAGAGGTAAACAGGGGAAACATACCGTCCGACCACAAAGTCCGGATCGTACTCATCGACAGCAGTATCGTCGAGAGCGGATCGTACAAACATCTGGTTGTACAAGAACCGGTCGATCTCGTGACGGGGTCCGGCACCGAAAGGAGGTCAGCAAAGCCCTTTGCAGGCGTGATCAGCCGTTCAGAAATTGATTCCGCGCGCGTGGTTGAGCTGACGGGTCCGAAAAAAACATCGGCCGCATATGTTTGCTGGCTTAAAAACGGGACTTCGGTCGGCTTCACCGAGTACGATTATCTCAATATCACACCGGAGCACGCTCCGGGCCTCTGGTGCGCGGGTTCGAGAGCAGGCCGCGGACCGTCCCGGCCATTCAAGGGAAGGATCGATTCCGCCGAGATCGCGATGATTGAAGCCGAAGACTATTTCTTGTTCCATCCTGCGTTCCCAGGTCAGGGGAAACACTGGGCGAACTTCGGGATCGGGGGAGGGAGAGGTTCCGCCGCTGCTCTCTTGAGCTATTCATATCTCACCGGGAACATACTCGGCGGAGTGAGGATGATCGGTACTTTTCCGCTGCCCGTTGCGGAAAATCGACAGAACATCACGTTGTTCGAGATTGGAGGACTGGTGGGGCTGGGATTCAAATCCCGATTCCTCGAGGCGAGCGTCTCCGGAGGAATCTCATACGTCAACGGATCGGATAGGCGTGGGCCGCACAGAACATTTTCCGGCGTAAGTTTTTCGCGCGACCTTGAAATAGGGCTGACCCCGTTTGAATTGTTTGGTTTCGGCCTGAAACTCTTCTCCACTTCGAACTCCCAAATGGAGTGGAAAGGTTTCTTTCTCTTTATTCAATTCGGTCGCATAGGCGGCCGTTGGACGTGACTGTTTCGTTTCCTGTCATCCCCCCCTAATCGCCGGACGGCAGGGATTGAGTTGGTCGCACCGTTCAAACGCTCCGCCCGCAAGCGGCATCCAACCAATGGCCATCATTGGAGGATCACTATGACCCTGATGTCGCAGCTTCTCTTCTTCGCAATGTGCATGCTCGTCTCCGGCTCTTATCCGGCCCTCCCCTCATCTTCCGGGCACAAGATAGCGTTCGCCTCAAAACGTGACGGGAATTGGGAAATCTACGTGATGAACGACGACGGCCGTCAACAGACCCGGCTGACGACCCATCTCGCCCAGGATCGGTTTCCGGTCTGGTCGCCGGACGGCAGGAAGATCATGTTTGGGTCCCAACGGGATCGGTGGGAGCTCTGGGTCATGGACGCCGACGGCAGCCACTTAACCCGCCTTGCCGTGGGCATTGCGGCTAAGGGGGCCCGCGGTTGGTCGCCCGACGGCTCTCAGATTGCATTCGAATCAGGCCGCGAGGGGAATCGCGAAATATATACCGTTCGGGCAGATGGTACGCGGCTCACCCGGCTCACTCAAGACCCCGCCGAGGATTACGGGCCCCGATGGTCGCCCGACGGCACCCGGATAGCGTTCACCTCCTCCCGCGACGGCAATCACGAGATCTACGTGATGCGGGCAGACGGCGACAATCCGACGCGGCTCTCGAACCATCCGGCGAAGGATGCCAATCCGGCCTGGTCACCGGACGGGAGGAGGATCGCCTTTACGTCGTGGCGCGACGGCAATCGCGAGATATATCTCATGGATTCCAACGGCGAAAACCTTATCCGGCTTACCTCCGATCCGGCAGACGATGACCTCCCTCTCTGGTCACCCGATGGAAATCGCATCGCGTTCCAGTCGGTTCGTGGAAAGAACTACGACATTGAGATTGTAGAGGTGAAGGGAGGGTGCCGGACGCGTATCGCGACGAGCCCCGAATACGACGGACAATTTGCGTGGTCCCCGGACGGAACGCGGCTCATCTGTATCTCCGACCGCGATGGCTATGATGCCGTCTACTTGCTTCCACTGGATCCTGCAGGCGCAATCCGACTTACGACCAATCCCTCATTGGATCCGCGGTGGTCGCCGTGATGGAGCCACTTTGGGCTACGAGTTGCGGGTTTCCTGCTTACTCCTTACTTCCTTCTACCCACACTATCCCAACCCGTTCAATCCGACGACAACGATCGAGTTCACGGTACCGGAAGACGGGAAAGTTACGCTGAGAATCTATGATGTTCTGGGGCGGGAGGTTGTGACTCTCTTCGACGGAGAGGTGAAAGCAGGCTATTACCAACGAGCGACGTTCGACGCGACACGCATTGCAACGGGGATCTACATCTCCAGACTGGATTATTTACCCGCCGGTTCTTTGGCGGGCGGAGAAAGGCGACTGACGCGAAAAATGGTGCTCATGAGATGACGTTCGTGAATTTGCTGAAGCAATAGCCCGCCAGACGAATCGCCTTGGCTTTCAGTCACTCACTGCTTTGGCAGGTCCTCGTCTTTCTTCTCATCCAGAGTTCGCGGATTCCTCCCCTTCAACCACTGTTGAACGGCGACAGCTGAAATAATAAGGCCGATGACAGTCGCACCGTGCTTTTCCGTGAGGATTCCGACGGCCATGAGTATGATCCCCAGAACAGCAACAAAGAAATGGGCAATCGTTCGCCAGGATATGTTCATATTCTTGCCTTCGCTTTCTGATTCAAAGAGCAACGGGGCAACTGTAACCTCCGGGGAAACGGATTCGCACGGGTCTTCTCGTTCGCAGAATCAAGGGATGACCCCGGCGGGGGCCGACGGAAGAGGACGCGTGCTCTTTTTAGAAACTCATGTCAAACTGCACCATGGGCGACATCAGCATTCCCGGTTCCATGGATCCCCCGCTGAGATCGTACATCAGGCGCAGCCCCACCAGAATTCGCTGGGAAGATCCAACGTTGAAAGAAAGACCGGGCATGCCCGACAGCCAGAAGACGCTGCTTTCGGCGCGTTGGTCGCTGACAATGCTGGTACCGGCGTTCGTGATGGTCTCCCTGGGCTTGAACTCGGTAAGCTCTTGCGGCACGATGCCAACCTGCAGGAACCAACCCGTGAAGGATTCACGATTCGAAGAATTCAACGTCATGCTGGCAAAGACATTGATATGGGATTCTATTCCCCGATCGTAGAAGTAGTACGTCTCATCGGTGGGAGTGCCTCCAAAGAACGGATCCACATGCCGCTTGAGGATGGTTGCAGCTTTGTATGAAGTCTTGGAAAAGTAAACGCCAACATCAAGTCGGAAGGCCGTTGGAGATTCTGAATTGAAGATCCCAAGCCCTGCATACCCTGTCGTCTTGGTTTGCCTCTCCACAACGCTGAGTGAGAGTCCTCCCATGAGGGCAAGGTGATCGGTCAGTGCGTAGTCAAGGCCCAGTCCCCAATTGAGTGCAGGCATGTTCCAGTGCAGCCCCGTTTGCTTGAATTCCTCCAGGGTATCCGGGTATGATCCGGTGTATTGCTCCTCCAGGGTCGTTGAGACGGATCGGGCATTTGTCGCGGAGATTCTCGCGGAAATCTGAATTTCTCCGGTCTTCGTGTCCGCCTTGACGACGTGAATCGGAATCTCATTCGCGCTTCCCTTGACCTGCGCGTTTTGAAGGAAGATTTGATCGCTGACCGTGGCACAACCGGATATCATGAAGGCTGCTAGTCCAAATATTCCTAAAGAAAAGATCGTCTTTTTCATCGTTCCCTCCCTGATTGCCCTATCGATGCCTGCAATATGTGAGGCGCAGCGGGACATACCTCTCTCCCCCCCACCTTCAATGAATTACGCTTTTCCATTATAGGAAGTTGTCATCATTTTGTCAAAGAACTTTTAGAATACCGAAGGGATTCGGCAGATTTCGGTTGATGGTTGTCCGATCCTCGAGGGTGTCTCAATTGGTTGTTGTCCACGATCGAAATTGATACACGACCCAATACTCTCGTCCCTTGAATCTGCGACTGCCGTAATGTACCTTTGCGGGCCATGCACCGCCGACCCTCATTCCCGCCCATCAAACTTGTCGGTCCAGTGGTAAAGCTGATCCTGGCGCTTTGTTGGTTGTCGACGTTTCTCGTTTCCCAACCTTCCCGCTTGATTCGCGTTCCCGGGGATCGTCCGACCATTCAGTCCGCCGTCGACCGGGCCCGCGTTGGCGATACCGTCCTCGTCGATGAAGGCCGTTACGTCGAGAACGTCCGCATCAACAAGAACATCGTCGTTGCCAGCCGCTTCATCCTCGACCGCGACACCTCGCATATCTCCCGCACCGTCATCGACGGCAGCAGACCTGCTGACAAACGGCACGGGAGTGTCGTTACCATTACGGGGGGCACAGACACGACATGCGTCGTTATGGGCTTCACCATTCTCAACGGCACGGGATCACAGGTCTTCGTGAAAGGAATGATGAAGTCGTTTCCGGCATGGTAGGAATCCTTCCTAGAATCATTCATGGGCGCTTGACAAATAATCTGTGAATCCGTAACATTGCTCCTGTTGTGGGGAGTTGTTGAAATATTCACTGCAGTGAGTAGTTGAAACATTCATCAAAGGAGGCCTACGCCGCGGTCAGATGACCGACCAGCAAGATTTCTTCAACTTGAGAGGTTCTGAGCATGCAACAGAGAATCGCACATGCTCTTGCTCTTCTGTCGCCCCTCTTCATCAGAAGCCTGATATCATCCTCCCACTCCGCCCTTTCGTGGTCCTTCAATCATCCTCAGTCCGAAAGCAGTTTGTCCAGCAGCGAAGATCCGTTTTTCGTTAATACGACCTCAAGCCAAGATTCGAAGCATTGTTCATCAAGGAGAGACGGGAGTAACAGATAAACAACCATTGTCCCCTGAGAACGTCCTGGATCATTTCGGAATTCAGAACTGCGTTCTTCATCAATCACTTCCGTACGGAGGTCGATATGAAACGCTTGCTGATACTACTCATCCTGTTTCTTCTGATCTCTGTTATCGGTCAGGCGCAGACACTCATTCGCGTCCCGCAGGATCAACCGACAATTCAGGCCGCCATCAACGTGGCCGTCAACGGAGATACGGTTCTCGTTGCTGAAGGGACCTATGTCGAGAACATCAGGATCACCAAGAAGATCGTGCTGGGCAGTTTGTTTCTCCAAGATGGAGACACTTCCCACATTTCAAAAACAATTCTTGACGGAAGCAGCCCCAGTCATCCTGATACTGGTTCTGTGGTTGTTTTTGATGCAGGATCGGACTCAGCTTCATTGCTGGTTGGATTTACTGTGACAAAGGGGACGGGAACACGAATACTTGAACTCCCCTCGGCAATCTACTGGCGCGGTGGCGGCGGGATCATGATCGTTTATGGGGGAGCGAGGATCCGCTACAACCGCATTACCGACAATACATTGTCCGGTGCCTATTGCTATGGGGGGGGTGTCGCGAATATGGATACCGCGGCATATGTCATTATTGAATCGAATACCATCGACATGAATGTATCGGTGGGTTCATCGTACGACGAAGGGGCAGGAATCAGTATCGGCTGCAGATCATATATCGCCAACAACATTATCGCCCGAAACACCATCAACATGGGCTACGGCGGGGGACTTTCATTGTGGGGCGACTACGTGCATCATGCCACTCCTATCGTGTTCATCAACAACACAGTTGCTTATAACAAAGCTGCCAGTGGTCTAGAGGGAATGGGTATTTACAATACCCACCAGGCGAGTATGATGAACAACATTATCTGGAATCCCGGAGACGGCGCTGATGTCGGATTCTTGGTGCCCGTGAATTCGATCTACGCCAGGAACAACCTTGTCCGCGGAAACTTTGTAGGAACAGACAATCTTAACGTAGACCCTGAATTTGCCGACACCACAAGTTTCGCTCTTTCACCAACAAGTCCCTGTATCAGTGCGGGAAGAGACACAGCCACATTAGGGGGAAAACTCGTTTCCGCCCCTTTGCTTGATCGTTACGGATCGGCGAGGCCGCAAGCAGGCGGCAGTTATCCGGATCTTGGTGCAGTCGAATCAAGCGTTCATACGGCGTTTCCCGTAACCCAGGAGCCGCAACTCACCTATCGAACTCTATTGTCCTCAGGAATAGGAAGAGAATACCTTCTTTTTCTTCCGCGAAACTATGCCTCGCTGTCAAGCCTCCGGCTCTTGATAAGCCTTCATGGATGCGGCGGTTCGGGGCAGGAGATCATGCAATGGGTAGTCCCAAAAGAAATGGCTGATACCATGGATTTCGTTGTTGTCTATCCCAGGTCCCTCACCTCGTGCTGGGAAGACGGAAATCCCGGGAGAACGGTGGGTCGGGACGTTATCTTCATCGATGACATCATCGACACCCTGATCGCTCAATACAAGATCGACAGTACAAAGATCTATGTTACGGGTTACTCCAGCGGAGGCTTTCTCACCTTTCGGCTGGCGGGCGAATCGCGACATGCGCATCGGTTTGCCGGCATAGCGCCGTTCGCCGCCACAATTCCGGACGGTCTCAGGCCGCCTCCGCCGCCAAAGCCGATTCCGATGATCTACTTCTTTGGGACAGCAGACAACAACGTGCTCTACGGCGGAGCCAGTGGCTATCTCAGTGTCACTCAGACGCTTGCGAACTGGGCATCGTACAATCATTGCGATACTTCGGCGGTGGATTCTTTGCCTGATGTGAATGGGACTGACCTGTCGACGGTAACGAGAATCGTGTATCAGTCCGGCCCAGGAGTTCCACGCGGGGCCTCGATTCATTTCTACAGAGTCGAGGGTGGAAGACACGTTCTTCCGGGACCTCAGCTCTGGATCCTGACAAATCGCGATGTCAATGGGCCTCTCGAAATCATGAAGTTCTTCACCCAGTCGGATTTGCAGACGGATGTGGAGGAACCAAAGAGCGTTATTCCGGCGAGATTCGCGTTATCGCAGAATTATCCGAATCCGTTTAATCCAACAACAGCTATCAGCTTTCAGCGTTCAGTAACGTCACACTGAAGATCTACAACCTCCTCGGTCGTGAGGTGGCGACCTTAGTCAACAAGGGACAACCCGCCGGTGTGTACAAAGCGGAGTGGAATGCCTCCGTGGCTTCGGGGGTCTATTTCTACAGATTAGAGGCCCTCGGAAAGGATGGGCAGACGCTTATTGAGACGAGGAGAATGATACTTGTGAAATGATGAGTCGAGGATATGAAATGATTACAAGAAGCCAATGCAGCGGCTAGCCATGCATTGTACCAACTCGATTCATCCTCGATCGTCGCATTTCATTTCGCACCGTTGCTATGACGTTTGGCAGCTCCTTCACAATATGCCCCTTTTCCAGGTAGGACTCTACAACAGGAGGGACACTGACGTGATCGGGAACGGTCACTATTTCGAGAGCGATGAGGTGGGCGTTGGGGCACCGTGCCTTTATTGCTATCGCCGTCGTCCAGGCGTCGATGCGGGGCAGTCTCGCTCCAATGAGCACAAGATTGGGACAGGTCTGTTTTGCCTTCCAGATTGCCTCGACCCCGTCGCGGGCCTCACCGACAACCGTCAGACCCCTCATTGACTGCATGTAGTGCACAAGGCATCGTCGAACCTCTTCATGGCTGTCGGCGACCAGAAGCCTCAACGGGCGTAAAGATCCCTTCTTCCTCATATTCTCTCCTGATGATAGTGGTCGCTCAGCTGTGAATTCCGATCCCCTCGACGGTTTGGCCGCCTGTCAGGCTGTAAGGACAAGCGGCCATCCGCCTGCCCCGACTTCGTCGGGACTGCCATCTCCGCCTTCTTTCCCCTCCGCACAGGGCCGTTCCGTCGGAAAGTCAGCCAGAGACAGTTTTCAAAACTTTAAACCTTGAACTTCGAACCTTGAACCTTGAACCTTGAACCTTACCTCACCACCACGACCACATATCGAACCTGATTGTGACGATGGCCGTCCGGCGCGGAACGGCCATCCGCCACACAGACTCCGAGATCCCTCAACCGGGAAAAAACCC
>Ga0209641_10004518_pt1 | contig 11481 bp, 10 predicted proteins | sample RifCSP16_1_FD_184022 | JGI IMG/M metagenome (GOLD analysis project Ga0209641, IMG submission 184022) | Soil microbial communities from Rifle, Colorado - Rifle CSP2_sed 16_1 (SPAdes) (version 2) | ecosystem: Environmental > Terrestrial > Deep subsurface > Rock core/Sediment | place: Rifle...
GGCTCCGTAGGATCGTTTGTAGCTACTGCCAGGTTGCTAATCCGGTTGGCGAATCGAATTGTATCGCTTGTGGAGCACCATTAGGACCTGACCAGCCTAAGGTATGTATGAACTGCGGCTTTGTGATCAAAGCAGGCGAGGTAGTATGCTCAAATTGTGGGCAGCCTGTAGATTAAGTTGGAACATGCCAGCTGTGCCCATCCATGTCGAATACAAATTTATCCGCTTCAATGGGTCCCCAGGTGCCGGCCTCATATACCGGCAAATTTAGAGTATTGCTGACCTTCCATGCTTTTATAACATCCGTTGTGAAAGCCCAGGCAGCCTGAACTTCATCCGTCCGAGTAAACAAGGTAGCATCGCCGTTCAGGCAGTCCATCAGTAACCGTTCATAAGCCTCGGGGGGCTCCCCTCCAAAGGTCTGTTCATAATCGAAATGCATTTTTACCGGCGCAATCTGATTCATCGGACCAGGCGCCTTGGCACTAAATGTCAACGTAATTCCCTCATCTGGCTGCAAGTTCAAAGATAATACATTTGGGGCTTCGCCGGCCAAATTCTTCCATCCAAACAATGGCAATGGAACTTGTTTAAAATGGATGGCGATCTCCGTCACCCTGCGAGGCAGTCTTTTCCCTGAGCGCACATAAAAAGGCACGCCCGCCCATCGCCAGTTATCTACAAACAAACGCACAGCAAGGTAGGTTTCCGTAGTGGAGTCAGGATCGACTCCAGGCTCATCTTTGTAGCCAGGCACCCTCTGAGCGTCAATCTTACCTGCCACATACTGCGCCCGGCATGTATTCTGGATAGCTTCTAAATCTCTCAGCGGTCGCAATGATCTTAATATCTTCAGTTTTTCGTCTCTCACAGCATTTGCATTGAATGCAACTGGAGCTTCCATGGCGGTTAATGCTAATAATTGGAGAATATGGTTCTGAAACATATCCCGGATTACGCCAGCCTGTTCATAGTAACCTGCCCGGTTGCCTACCCCCATCGATTCAGCTACTGTAATTTGGATGTGGTCTATATTGCGTCGATTCCATAAAGGCTCAAAGATACCATTAGCGAAACGAAATACAAGGATATTTTGTACCGTTTCTTTTCCCAAATAGTGATCGATACGATATACCTGGCTTTCTTCGAATACACGGAGAACAACCTCATCCAGCAGGGTGGCTGATTCCAGGTCTTTTCCATAGGGTTTTTCAATGACAATTCTCGTCCAGCCATTCGGCGATTTAGCCAGGCCAGCATCGCCGATATGCCTGATAATGGTCATGTAGGCTTCAGGTGGAGCCGCCAGATAGTACAGGCGATTGGTAATTTTCAGATGTTCGAAAATTTGCTGTAATTTCGCATAACCTTCCATATTATCGAACGAGGACCGTATATAGTACATCCTTTGGAACAATTTGCTGACCATCTCGTTGGAAATTGGCCTGGATCGAGCATGCTCGGCAATACCCTGGCTAAGATGGCTGCGCATGGCATCCTCATCCCAGTCCCGACGGGCAACTCCAATGATGTAAAGCTGCTTGGGTAAACTTCCATCCTGTAATAATTGATACAGAGCAGGTATTAATTTTCTGCTCGTTAAATCCCCCGTAACACCAAATATTATGAACGCGGTTGATCCCTCAGATGAATTCATAAAAATATTCGAAAATGGGGATGATGTCGAGCCCACCCAGTTTCCAGCGGGTAAATACACCGGTCATGGTCCCGGGAATTCCGCTGATCTTGTAAATTATTCTACCTTTTTTAGGTCGTGACCGCCGAATTGGTGGCGCATGGCTGCAATTAACTTCGCAGCGTAACTCTCTTCTTGCCGGCTTACAAATCTCTGAAATAGAGATATCGCGATTACAGGCACGGGAACATCGCTGTTGATCGCCTCGAACACTGTCCAACGTCCTTCGCCTGAATCTGCAATCCAGCCGCGGATGCTGGATAATTCGGGGTCTTCTTTAAGAGCGGTGGAAATTAAATCTAAAAGCCATGACCGGACAACAGAACCATGGCGCCAAATTTCGGCTACTTGATACAGGTTAATATCAAATTCTTTTTTTGCTCTGATAAGCTCAAAACCCTCCGCATAGGCTTCCATCAAGCCATATTCGATGCCATTATGTACCATTTTGACGAAATGCCCGGCCCCGTTTGGACCAACACGCCCCCAGCCCCTTTCTGGTCCTGGCGCCAACGTCTCAAATATCGGTTTTAAGTGGCTGACAACCTCCTGTTTGCCTCCGAGCATCAGCGAATATCCCTCTGTTAATCCCCAGATACCACCACTGGTACCTGAATCTACGAAATGAATCCCATGTGATTCGAGTAGCTCGGCTCTTCTTACCGTGTCAGTGAAATATGAATTCCCTCCATCAATAATTACATCCCCGGGAGAAAGCAATCCCGATAAAGCCAGGACGGCATTCTCAGTCGCATCCCCCGCTGGCACCATGATCCAAACGATCCGCGGCGCCTCCAATAGGGAAACTACATCCTCCAGGGAGTAAGCGGAGAGCATCCCTGTTTCCGAGGCAATTTGCTCGGTAACATCTTTCGAGCGATTGAAACCGACAACTTGGTGATCCCCTTTTATCAGTCGTCGAGCCATATTGCCGCCCATTTTACCCAGGCCAACAATAGCTAATTTCATCGAATATATCCCTTTTCAGAATGCAATCCGATTATTGAATTGGGTAAAATTCTCTATTCCTATGGAGCTCTCAATATATGGAGGGTTTGAATGATTTCTGGGATCAGACTCGTGTCTTCCATACCGACAGGTGGTGCAAATGGCATGGCATGCTGACCATTCAAACGCGATTCCAGCCTCACCAACAGGCGCTCTAAAGATGGCAATGCATCTAAATATCCCACTTTCCCAATTAACAAGATTGCCTGGCGCCGAATTTCTATGGGAGCTTGCCGGGAGCAGGCAACCTCTGCCAGGTGATTTCCAGCATATGGGCAGTAATTCATTAACCGAGACGCCTCGAGCAGCAGGTCAGGCCTGGTAATGAGCACCTGTAATATCGCAAACACCTGGCGGGTTCTCATTTGAGACAGGCAGCGCTTCAGGCAATCGAGAACCTCAATCGGCGCTGAATGGCCATCTTTATCCGAGGTGAGGACTTTGCTGAGCTCTTCAACTACCTTGGAACGAATCTCCAGGTTGGTTTCCACCACTTGGGAAGAAAGCACGAAAACTACCAATGGAGAAAACCGAGCAGCTCCCAACTCTGACAGCTTCTCCAGCGCCTCTGCTCTCTCGGCTTCCTCCCCGACGACAAATCTTTCCAACTCCCCCCAAACAGAAGGGTAAAGCTCAAGCTCGCCTTTGCTCACATCTCCAGTAGCAAATAGCAAAGGCTGGTAGTGATGAGAGCCAGGCTGTTTAATATTCACGATTTTTGCGTTTTTTACGAGTGGCATGCGATTCTATGTAATAGTATACCTCAGAAGAATATAATCCAACCACGCGCTTACCAACCGATATTTACCCGTTTGTTACGTAAAAATTTGTTTTGAGGTGCTTACTATATTTTCCACAGTCAATCCAAAGTTTTCATAAATGGTTTGATAAGGGGCGGAGGCGCCGAATCTCTCCAGAGAGATCACAACACCCTGATCACCAACCCATTTCTCCCATCCCTGCGACACGCCGGCTTCTACGGCTACGCGAAGTCGGACGTTTTCTGGTAATACGTGTTTCTTGTACTCCATCGGCTGTCTTTCGAACAGCTCCCAACTCGGGAACGATACCAAACGGACACTGATCCCGTCGTTGGCTATATTCTTACCTGCCTCAACGATTAGGCTGACCTCCGACCCTGAAGCCATTAGCACTAATTGAGGATCAGTGGCTCCGAAATCAGTTAGAACGTAAGCTCCCTGCACCAAACCGGTTTCAGAAGCATAGAATTTTCTATCCAGGGTGGGCAAATTTTGCCTAGTCAGTATCAGGGCTGTTGGTCCATCCCGTCGGAAAATCGCCACCTTCCACGCTTCCCGAACTTCATTTGCATCCGCCGGTCTGATGACAACCAATTTCGGAATCGCCCTCAATGCAGCAAGATGTTCGACAGGCTGGTGCGTTGGACCGTCTTCACCAAGTCCAATACTGTCATGTGTAAATACCCAAATGCTGGGAAAACCGGAGAGCGCCGACAAACGAATCGCTGGGCGCATATAATCCGAAAAGATCAAGAAGGTCCCGCCATATGGGATGACCCCGCCGTGTACCGCCATACCGTTGACGATTGCTCCCATTCCATGCTCTCGCACCCCAAAATGTATGTTCCTCCCCTCCGGGGTTTCAACCTGAAAACTCGGGCTGTCATCGATCCAGGTCTTGGTGGAGGGTGTTAGATCTGCAGAACCGCCAATCATCAGGAATTTTACTCGCCAGGGAATTAAGAACTTTTCCAGACGATGCCCGTGTCGCCAGGCCTTTCTCATCCGGTGGAAACATGGGCAAATTCTGATCCCATCCAACAGGCAGCTTTCTACTTATCCGTCTCTTCAATTCCGTGCCCAACTCCGGGTAGGCAGCGCAATATGCGCTAAAACGGTTTTCCCAATCGACCTCCAGTTGCCTTCCCTTATCCATTGCTTGCCTGAAATGTGCCAGTATCTCGTCGGGCACAAAAAAGCGAGGCGTCAATGGCCAGCCAAGTTTTACCTTCGCGCCAGCAAGCTCTTCTTCGCCGGGAGGCTCCCCATGAGCCTTCGCAGTGCCCTGTAGGGTTGGCAAGCCGTAACCAATTTGTGTTCGACATATAATCAGAGATGGTCTGGGGTCCTCCTTTGCCAGGCTTAGAGCGTCATCCACCTCATCTAAGTTGTTGCCATCCTCTACCTGAATCACATGCCAGCCGTAAGCTTCAAACCTGGTTTTGCGCTCCTCGGTGAAAGCCAGATCGGTGCTTCCGTCAATCGATATCCGGTTGTCGTCATACAGGTAAATCAAATTTGATAAGCGTAGATGACCTGCCAGGGAGGCTGCCTCTGAAGATACGCCTTCCATGAGATCGCCATCGGTAACAATGGCATAGACAATTTGATCGATCAACTCGTGGCCGGGCTTGTTGAAATGAGCAGCCAGGTGCTTGATCGCGATCGCCATGCCAACTCCGTTGCCAAATCCTTGACCCAATGGTCCAGTAGTACTTTCCACGCCAGGAGTTAAACCATACTCCGGATGTCCTGGAGTCTTGCTCCCCCATTGGCGGAAATTTTTCAATTCATCCAAAGCCAAATCGTACCCAGTCAGATAGAGGAGGCTGTAGAGCAGCATCGAGCCGTGCCCACCTGAAAGCACAAACCGATCTCGCCCAGGCCAGTTTGGATTGCGCGGGTTGTAGCGTAGATGTCGCATCCATAAGACATATGCCATTGCCGCTGCGCCCATTGGCAAACCAGGATGACCACTTTTCGCCTGTTGGACGGCATCGGCGGATAAAAAACGAATTGTATTAATCGCTCGTGAATGCAGTACATCGCTGAAAATCATGCTGCTCTCCTGAATGCTCATTTAACATGCAGATCGTCTTATTGTAATTCATCCCATCCGGGTGTGCATTGAAAATCGAGCCCAAATGCATGCCAGTTAAAAAAAGCAGGCCTCGTCACCCAATATTTGACGCTGTAACTTATAGAAAATCAATTATTATTGCATAAATTGGTTATTTCGATATATCTGTTTTATTTGTTACATTTATCACAATAGGAGCGTGCTTTTTGTTACTGTTCTATTAAATGCATTAAATTGATACTTGAATAAGCGCCAATAGACCCATGGTGAGGGCTAAGATCATAAGCTCGGAGATAAATGCATTACCAAGAACAACAAAAAACTTTGCATAATAATTCATCCAAGCCTCTGTTCTAATACATTTTTGGTTACCTTCTTAAGGAGTATCCCTTGACATCAGAAACGGTATCCCAAAATATTACTTCCCCGCCTCTTGAGAGTAATCCAAACCTGAGGTTCTTAGAAGAGGTAAGCGGCGCAACTGCGGGGGTTGCCCGACTTGAAATGTGCATCCAATGCGGTTCTTGTGGAGGCTCCTGCCCTTCCTCAGCGGATATGGATCATACCCCACGGCAGCTCTTTGCCATGGTGCGCGCGGGTATGAGGGAAGAGGCCTTGAGCAGCAATACACCCTGGATTTGCGTATCATGTTATCTCTGTGTTGTCCGTTGCCCTCAAGAAGTACATATCGCGGATGTAATGTACACGCTGAAAAGCATGGCAATTCGCGCCAAACTCTATCAAGATGCCACCGCCCCAGATTTCTCAGCGACCTTTGTAGACATGGTTGAAACCTACGGCAGGAGTTTTGAATTTGGGCTGGCAACGCGCCATTACCTCAAGCATTTTCCGCTCAGGCTACCAGGTATGGCTCCTATGGGCTTGGGTTTATTAACTAAACAAAGAATGGACATTACCCCCAATCGCATTGAGAGGATCGACGAACTGAAAAGAATTCTCCAGCATGCCAAGGAATTGGAGGCAATCCAATGACAAATTACCTCTTCTATCCCGGATGCTCAATGGAGACGAGCGCAAAAGCCTATTACGAATCGTTGATGGCTATCACCGAAATACTGGAGCTCAATTTAATTGAGATCGAAGATTGGAATTGCTGTGGAGCTACGGAATATCTTGGAATAAATCTCATCCCGGCATATGCTCTGATTTCGCGCAACCTGGCGCTGGCAAAAAATCAGTCCAACGGTTCCAACACCGTCGTCGCTCCCTGCAGTGCTTGCTACTTAAACCTGGCAAAAGCTGACCACTACATGCTTGAAAGGCCAGAATTAGGCGAGAAGGTTAATTTAGCCTTACAGGCGGGAGGCTTATTTTATAAGCCTGGCTCGTTGGAAATTCGTCACTTGCTGGATATCTTGATCAACGATATCGGTTTGGAGACAATCAAAAGCAAGGTAACAAAGCCGTTGAAAGGGCTGCGGGTGGCTCCATACCTCGGTTGCATGGTCCCCAGACCAGATTATAAAAAGAGATGGTCAGACCACGAACATCCTGTGGAGCTAGACCGGCTATTGATCGCCTTGGGAGCGGAAGTGATCGATTTTCCTCTTAAGACCCATTGCTGTGGAGGTCACATGCCTCAGATCAGCCCGTCCACTGCCTTTGAATTGATCCGCCGACTTCTGCATGGTGCAGACCAATACAAAGCAGATGTGCTGGTCACCGTGTGTCCGATGTGCCAGATGAACCTGGATGCTTTTCAGGCGGAGACAAATCGGCACTTCCACACAAATTATAAAATTCCAATCTTGTTCTTTACCCAACTCATGGGATTGGCCTTCGGCAAAGAACCAAAACAGCTCGGTTTTGGACGTGAGCTGGTGAATGCAGGGCTTGCATTGAGCCGTATAGGTCTTGAAGCGATCGAAACCGAGGCTTCAATAACACAGCCTAAGCGTACCAAAAAAACTGGGCTTCCCATGCCGAACATGCCTGCTGACACGGAGGTGAATCCATGACAAATAACCCGGCCTCAAATGACAAGCAGGAACGAATTGGAGTCTACGTTTGCCATTGCGGCAGCAATATTGCGGGTACCGTGGATGTCGAAGATGTGGCTAACTGGGCTGGCAAACAGCTCCAGGATCAAGGCGTAGTGATTGCCCGCGATAACAAATTCATGTGTTCCAGCTCAGGTCAAGAGCTTATCGAAAATGATATTAAGGAGTTAGGTCTAACCAGGGTAGTTGTCGCCGCCTGTTCACCCCATTTACACGAACAAACTTTTCGAACAGCATGTAACCGGGCTGGGATGAACCCCTATTTGTGCGAACTGGTCTCAATTCGAGAACAGGTATCCTGGGTTCATACAGATAAATTTGCTGCGACTGAAAAATCTAAAGCAGTGGTCTCAGGTGGTGTGAGACGAGTTGTCCATCACCAGCCGCTCGAGCAGCTCCATGTTCCGATTCATCCGTCGACATTAGTTGTTGGCGGTGGGATTTCAGGCATTCAGGCTGCACTGGAGTTGGCTGATGCCGGTTATCCCGTATATTTGGTAGAACGCGAGCCTTCAATAGGTGGGCATATGGCACAGTTCGATAAGACATTCCCCACTTTAGACTGCTCAGCTTGCATTCTGACTCCGAAAATGGTTTCGGTAGGCTCCCACCCCAAGATCACTCTCCTCACCTGGAGCGAGGTGACGCAGGTCGAGGGATACGTGGGTAACTTCACGGTCACAATACGGAAAAAAGCCCGTTACGTAGACGATGAAATTTGCACTGGGTGTGGAATATGCCAGGAGAAATGCCCAAAAAAGGTTATCGATCAGATCTATGAGGCGGGATTAGGTTACCGCAAAGCGATCTATACCCCATTTCCACAGGCGGTCCCTAAATACCCGGTGATCGATCGCCAAAACTGCATCTACTTCCAAAAAGGTACTTGCAAGGCATGCGAAAAATTCTGCCCCACAAATGCCATCGACTTCACACAGGAAGACGAGCTGATAACAGTTCAAGTGGGCAATATCATCCTGGCTACTGGTTATGACCTGTTCGACGCGCGGCGTGTGAGCCAGTATGGCTATGGTCGCCTGGCAAATGTATTTTCCAACCTGGAATTTGAAAGATTGAGCAATGCTGCCGGTCCTACAAATGGAAATATCGTCCTTAGAGATGGGGTTACAGTACCCAAAACAGTTGGCATTGTCCACTGTGTGGGCAGCCGGGATCGTAACTTTAATAATTACTGCTCAGTGATTTGCTGTATGCAGGGGCTGAAATTTGCGCATATCGTGCATGAGCGCACCGGGGCGACTGTTTACAATTTTTACATCGATATGCGCACTGCTTACAAAGCCTATGACGAATTTTATCAACGCGTTCTTGAGGAGGGCACTCTATTTGTGCGTGGAAAGGTTGCAGAAATTTCAGATGCAGCCAGGCTGCCCGGGGAAGAAGGAAAGTTAATTATCCAGGTAGAAGACACGCTGGTCGGTAAGCAAAGACGCATACCCGTAGACATGGTCATTCTATCCTCAGGGTTGGAGCCTCGTTCGGATTCCAAGGAATTAGCCAAGCTCTTTGGAATATCCTGCAGCGCCGATGGTTGGTTGATTGAGAAACATCCAAAGCTCGACCCGGTCGCGACGATGACCGAGAGTGTGTTTATCGCCGGCTGTGTTCAAGGACCCAAAGATATTCCCGCATCCGTTGTCCAGGGATCGGCATCGGCTGCACGCGTCTTGGGCAGAATCCAGCAAGGCGAGATTGCAATTGAGCCGATCCGCGCCAGCGTCGATGAGGGAAAATGCTCCGGATGCCGCATCTGCAACGACCTGTGTCCTTTCAACGCGATACTATTCCATGCAGACCGCAAAGTGACGGAAATAAATCCTGCCCTGTGCCAGGGATGCGGCACATGTATCGCCGCCTGTCCCGCTGGGGCGATCTCCGGAAGCGGTTTTAGCGATATACAGGTGCTGTCTCAAATCGATGGGCTTTTACTGCTGGACATCGATCATTCAACTCTCACCCAGGCAGTGTAGCGGCCGATCTGGACTGTCATACAGGAGGTATGCATGTCTCAGGATTTTGAACCCACAATCATTGGATTTACCTGCAATTGGTGCAGTTATCGCGCCGCAGATCTCGCCGGAACAGCGCGCCTGAAATATCCACCCAATATCCGTTTGGTTCGTCTGATGTGTTCGGGACGCCTGGATCCAACGTTTGTCCTCAAAGCTCTCGCCGGTGGCGCTGATGGCGTGTTGATAACAGGTTGTCACCCCGGGGAATGTCATTATCTCGAACAAAATTATAAAGCCTTGCGCCGGTACCTGCTGTTAAAACGCACGCTTGCCCAAATGGGCATTGAGCCGGAAAGAGTAAAGCTAGTCTGGGCAAGCGCAGCAGAAGGCGCAAAGCTTGCGGATGAAATTACAAAGATGGTGGCCGAAGTGCGCGCCATAGGTCCTTTGAATTGGCCGCGTGGGGATGGAGTAGAAAATATAGAGCAAGAAGATCTCACCCAATCGGAATTCGTACCAGAGGAAGCCCTAGCATGAGCTCAAATGGAAAACCTAAATTCGCAATGTATTGGGCTGCGTCTTGTGGTGGCTGCGAAATTGCGGTGCTTAACATTCATGAAAAAATTTTAGATGTTGATGCCAATTTTGAAGTTGCCTTTTGGCCTGTGGCGATGGATGCAAAATATAAAGACGTTAAAGCTATGGAGGATAAATCTATCCTCTTAACGCTGTTTAACGGTGGTATTCGCAACACCGAGAACGAAGAAATGGCCAAACTGTTGCGGCGGAAATCCCAAATCTTGATCGCATTTGGTTCCTGCGCCAATGAGGGTTGTATACCGGGACTGGCTAATCTATCCTCGTTAGCAGAAATTTATTCTGCAGCCTACAACAGCGTATCGACCATTAATCCCGAAAACATCATTCCACAAAGCAGCTTCACGGTTCCTGAAGGTGAGCTCCACATACCCAAACTCTTGCCGGTGCTCAAACCGTTGAACCATGTTATCCCGGTTGACTATTACATGCCGGGGTGTCCGCCAGAATCCCATCAGATCGAGATGGTCATCGATTTGGTGATCAAAGTGCTCAACAACGAAGCAGAACAACCCCCAATCGGAACAGTGATTGGCGCTGGCGAATCAACCGTATGCGATGAATGCCTTCGTGAAAGGAACACCAAATCAATCAAGCAGTTCGTGCGCATTCAAGATGTGGAAAATATTGATCCCGTTCTTTGCTTGCTAGAACAAGGTATTCCTTGCAATGGACCTGCAACCAGAAGCGGGTGCGGAGCCCTGTGTCCCCAAGCCAGCGCACAATGCATCGGCTGTTATGGTCCAGCCGAAGGTGTTATTGATTATGGAGCGCGTCTGATGACGGCTATGGCTTCTGTGATTGACAGCAATGACTCGTCAGAAATTGAGCGCATTATCGATGGACTACCCGACCCTGCGGGTCAATTTTATCGATTTAATCTGGCTAACTCGCTTCTGCGCGCCAGCAAGGCAGCGTGGAATGGCAATGGCTCCGCTAAGGAGGAATAATATGCAAAGAATAACCATCGATCCCATCACGCGCCTGGAAGGTCACGGCAAGATCGAGATTTTTTTGAACGAAGAGGGTGAAGTTGCCAAGACTTACTTCCAAATCCCCGAGCTGCGTGGGTTTGAACGTTTCTGTGTGGGTCGTCCTGTCGAAGAGATGCCGTTGCTAACTAACCGGATATGCGGAGTTTGCCCAGAAGCGCACCACATGGCGGCCGCAAAAGCGGCGGATGCTGTCTATGGAGTAGATATCCCTTCAGCAGCCAAAAAATTGCGCGAACTGCTCTACTCCGGATTTTACTTCACAGACCACACTACCCATTTTTACGCCCTGGCTGGACCAGATTTTGTGATGGGGCCGGAAGCGCCTGTGGCTCAAAGGAATATCCTAGGAG
>Ga0209641_10004519_pt1 | contig 11479 bp, 7 predicted proteins | sample RifCSP16_1_FD_184022 | JGI IMG/M metagenome (GOLD analysis project Ga0209641, IMG submission 184022) | Soil microbial communities from Rifle, Colorado - Rifle CSP2_sed 16_1 (SPAdes) (version 2) | ecosystem: Environmental > Terrestrial > Deep subsurface > Rock core/Sediment | place: Rifle...
CACCCCAAAGGCCATCGCCGTCACGGTTTGTCGTTCCGCGCCGAGGACGGCCGGCAGGCTCAGCGCCAGGGCGAGAGCGATGGCGCCGCGCATCCCGCCCCAGAAAAGAACGTGTCGCCAGGCGAAGGGGATTTCCCGGCCGAGACGAGACAAACCGTAAATCACGACGATCCGGCTGACCAACACGCCGGCGATCGCCCACAGGATCATCGACCAGTTATCGAGCAGGGCCGGGAGATCGAGTTGCAGCCCGATGATCAAGAACACGGCCGAGTTGGTCAGGAAGGCCATGTACTCCCAGAAGTTGAAGACCACGATGCGCGTCGTGGGCGACATGCCGCGCGGGCCGAAGTTGCCATTCACCAGACCCGCGGCGACGACGGCCAGGACACCGCTGAAGTGAAGCTGTTCCGCCAGCAGATACGATCCGAACGCCAGTACGGTGGTCAGGGTCGTCTCAACCAGGTAGTCGTCGATCTGACCGATCAACCTGGACACCATCCAGCCCAGGACGAAGCCGATGATCAGCCCACCGCCGGCGACCCGGATGAAGTCGACGATCCCGCTGACGAGGCTGAACTCGCCGGTCTCGAGGGCGGCCACGGCCAGGCTGAAGATGACGATCGCCGTTCCATCGTTGAGCAGGCTCTCGCCCTCCAGCAAGACCTCGAGTCGTTTGGGCACGCCCAGTTTGCGGAAGATGGAAACGACGGCGACGGGATCGGTAGCGGCTATCAGGGCGCCGAAGACCAGCGCCACGGAAACCGACATCCCGGCGCCGAACGTCATCACTCCGCCGACCAGGAACATGTTCAGGATCACGCCGGGGACGGCGAGCAGCACGATGGTTCCCAGGTTGCCCCGCAACTCGTCGATATTCAGATGAAACGCGGCCTCAAAGACCAGTGGGGGCAGGAAAAGTGACAGGATGAGGCTGGGGGTGAGCTCGATGTCCAGGCCGGACCGGATGGATAAAGCCAGGCCAGCCAGGACAAGCGCCACGGTGTAGGGAAGCCTGAATCGACGGCCAAGGATGGCCACGACCGAGACGATCAGCAGGAGCTCGAGGATGAGGGTTTCGACCTGGACCAGCTCAGACATGCCGATGCTCTCTGCCTACCTCTGGAAGAGCGGCATGGCCAGCAGAAAGGCCAAGCTCCCGATCGCGCAGGTCACCAGCATGACCGGCAGGCCGCGCCGGTGCCAGAGGTGAGCGGTGATCGGACTCCGCGTCCGCCGCGAGAGCTCCACGACGATCACATTCGCCGTCGAGCCGATGACCGTCCCGTTGCCCCCGAACCCTGCCCCGAAAGCCAGCGCCCACCAAAGGGGACCGACGTTCGTTCCCAGGGCGCCCATCTCCTGGATGACCGGGATCATGGCCAGAGTGACGGGGACATTATCCACCAGGGCCGAAATGATCGCCACAAACCAGATCATGGCGATGGCCGCCACCACCGGGTTCCCTGCCGCGATCCAGTTCGTCACTTGCGTGATCTGATGGAGCACGCCGGCGCTCTCCATGCCACCGACCATCACGAACAGACCGCCGAAGAAGACCAGCACCGACCACTCGATCTCCTCAAGCGCCGCCGATAGCTGCGGCCGGACCAATACCAGGGCCACACCCGCCATCGTCATGGCAATGAACGCCGAACTGATCTCCAGGACGCCTTGAAGGAAGAACAATCCGAGCGCACCACCCAGCGCGATCAAGACCTTACGGGCCGTCGGCCAGTCGTGAAGCGCCTCGGCTGGCCGGAGCATCTCCAGCGCGTGTGGATCCTTCGGTCGATCGGCCAAATCACCGCGGAAGAGGAAGAGGATCAATCCGAGTGAGGCGGTCCAGGCCACAATCACGACTGGCAGTGCATGAGTCAGAAAATCGACGAAAGTCAGGTCGGCGGCCGAACCGATGAGCACATTCGGCGGATCTCCGATCAATGTGGCCACGCCCCCGGTGTTAGAAAGCAATGCCTCGGCGATCAAGAGCGGCGCCGGCGAGATGCCCAGGATTTCGCTGACAAGAATTGTCACGGGGGCGATCAGCACCACGGTCGTGACGTTGTCCAGGAACATGGACAGAACCGTGGTCACAGTTCCAAGCAGGACCACCAGCCTCACCGGATTGCCGCCCGAGCGGACTGTGGCCAGCGTCGCCAGGTACTCGAAGAACCCCGTTGGCCTGAGCATCGCCACGAGGATCATCATCCCGAACAGCAAGCCCAGCGTCTCGAAATCGATGGCGGCGATGGCGCCCTCTTCGCTGTAGAAGCCGAGCAGCATGCCCGCCCCGACCATAGCGGCCGCCCCGGCCATCGAGACGATCCCGCGGTCCAGCCGCTCGGTCAGGATCAGACTGATGGCGATCACAAAGATGGCTGTCGAGACAATCAACGAGGCCACAGATGTTCTTACCCCTCAGCTACGAATCCAGTCCTTCAGAAAACCGACGCCGACGTCGACCCAAGAAGCCAGTCCGACCAGGATCCCCCGATCATCGACCACAGGTAGGTCGTGCAGATCATGCTGGCGCATGAACGCGTGCGCACGCAGGAGCCGACAGCTCATCTCCACCGCCTGGGGCGGCTGCATGATCTCCCGAACCGGCGTGCCGCGCTTCTCCTGGCTGATCTCGCCAATCTCCATGGCACCGAAGTCGTGGACGAAGTCATAGTCCTCCATCACCTCCACAAAGGTAGGGAGAGAGAGCTCCAGGATGTTCTTCAGTCGGACGATCCCCAACAGCTTCCCCTCGCGGTCCACCACCGGCAGCATTCCGATCCGATGTTCCACCAGGAGGGCGACAGCTTTCTCCAGAGTCGCATCTTCATGGACGGACACGACCTGGCGTTTCATCACCGATTGGATTTCCATCCTCACCTTCCAGCCAGAGGCCTGGCCACGTGTCGGCTCCGGGAGTCTTCCCCACGGATGAGGGTATTCGAAGAGGAGGGAGTCACCACGCGCCTTGACGTCGGACCACGCCAGGTGGAAATCCGCGTGGGGCGCTCCGTCGCCCGCCCGCGGCGCCAGCTCCCCTGTGGATGCGGCTCAACGCCCCTCGTCCTCGTCCAGCTTGCGGTTTCCCGGCCGCAATCCGACGACGCGGGTGATCGGTGTGACGAACAGGATCCCGGTCTCCGGCTCGCTGAGGCGGCCGATGATCCTCTCGGTTACAGCCAGCAGGCCGTCGAGATCAAAATCGTCACCGACAATGCTGAAGATCGTGCGGCTGTTGTACTCTGTCTCCTTGAGCAGTCGACGGATTGAAGGAAACAGAGGGATGTCGTCGGAAAGATCATGCCGCGAGACGTGCTGCGACAGCCCGCTGCTGTCGAGCATCGTCAGACCGGTGACCCCGGCTTCAACCCAGGCATGAACCAGTTCGTCGCACTTGCCACAATCATGAATGACGAGACTAACCAGTTGCGGCATCGACCCCTTCCTTTCGCCTGAAGGCCAACCTGAGCAAGGGAGGCGTCACCAGCGTGGTCACGATCACCATGACGACGGCCACGGTGAACTCCTCGAGGGGGAGCAAGCCCTCGGAAACGCCCACTCCGGCCACAATCAATCCGACTTCTCCGCGGGAGATCATCCCCAGGCCCATGCGGAGGGCCTGCGGCGCCGTGAAACCACCGAGGCGCGCGCCCAGGCCACTCCCCAGCACCTTCGACACGATGGCGATCACGATGAACACGAGCGTGAAGAAGACAGCCGAGCCCGCCAGCGCACCGATGTCCGCTTGCAGGCCAATATCCACCAGGAAGAGGGGGACGAAGAAGCCGTAAGCCAGAGGGTGAAGCGCGCGCTCAATCTCCTGGCGCAGATGACTCCGCCCCAGCCCCACACCGGCAACGAAGGCCCCGGTGATCGCCGCTACCCCACCGCCGAACTCGGACACCCATCCCATGAGCAGGACGCCGGATAGGACCAGGGCGAGCAATCCTTCGCTCGCCTTGAGTCGCACGCTCCACTCTGCAACCTTGGGAAGCAGAACCACCGAGACCAGCCCAACCACGGCCAGCACCAGGAGCATCCGGCCCAGTTGCAACACGATCCCGGAAACACCGGCTCCGCCTCCTGTGGCGACCACGAGCGACAGGAGGATGATGACCAGAATGTCGTCGATGACCGCTGCTCCCAGGAGCGCCGCCCCCTCTCTCGTGCGCAGGCGTCCCAACTCGAGCAGCGTTTGGGCGGAGATGCTGACGCTGGTGGCGCTTAGCGTCAGGCCAAGAAAAAGTGCTTGCTGCGACGGAAATCCGAAGGCCAGGCCGGCGCCAAGGCCCAGCCCGATCGGCACAACCACCCCGAGAACTCCTCCGAACAAAGCCGGTTTGCCCGATTGACGCAAATCAGCCAGCTCGGCTTCGAGCCCGGCGGCGAACATCAACCAGAGCACGCCAAGCTGGCCGAGGATGTGCAGGATCTGGCTCAGGTTTGGGCTTTCGAGCACGGGCAGCGCTGTGAGGTTGAGGAAAGTCGGGCCGAGCACGAGCCCGGCGATAAGCTCTCCCAGGACTGCGGGTTGGCCCAATCGAACGGAGAGGCTACCGACGACCTTGGCGCTGGCGATCAGGACGGCGAGCGCCAGCAACAAGGGCACAAGGTCCGAGGCGGCCGCGGCGGCTGAGCTGGCTAGGGTCGGTCCGGTCGCCATCAGACTCCACAAAGATACGGCCCGCTGGAGCGATCCCGGCAGATCCCACCCTTGGGCTCCACCTGGCATCAAAGTTACAGGATGGCTTCGAGCGGGCGAACGGTCGATGCATGAGGAGCCGAATGAGCGCTCCTAGGGCCTGGCTGCGGTTCGGATTATAGCATCCCCGCCTGCGCCGGCCCCTGCACTTGTTCTACCAGTCGCGGAGCCGCGCCTTCCACCACTACCGACTGCCCGTCGGGGAAGGTGACGTGGGTCCGATCGAGCTCGCGCACCACTTTCAATCCCATCCAGGAAACGACCACCGGCCATTCGAACGGGTTCTTGCCGCGCAGCACGATCTTGTTTGGGGTGATCATCTGAACCCCAAGGTTTCTCAAGAACAGGGACAGAGGGGCCACACCCGAGATGTGGTCTCGCTCGCCAAGTCCCTGCGGCGAGTCTGGATTGTAGGACTCATGGAACGACTTGTCCGATCTCAGGCTGTGAATACAGGCCTGCATCAATCGGCTCAACAAATCGGCCGCATGCGCGGTGTAGCCATAATCGAGCAATCCCTCAGCGATCATCACATTCCATAAGAGATGCACCCCGCCCGAGCCGGCCGCGTTTGTGGGATCAAAGGCTGGATCCTCCGCGGAGCAAACCGGAACGCCGAACTTGCGCCAATAGCGATTCTCATCGAGCAGCGTCCGTCGCACCAGCTGTTCGGCTCGTTCAGCCTGCGGGATTCCCGCCCACAAGGGCAGCAGCAGCGACTGATCCTGACGGGTGAAGTCGGCGATCCTGAGCTCTGTCTCAAACTCGGGATTTAGGCCCCGGACCTCGATCCGGTCGAGATAGGCGTGTGCCTGATCGCTGGTCGCGGTGCCGTAGTCCCAGAACCATTGGAAGCGTCGCTCCGTCAATCTCTCAGTTCCTTCCACGCCCTTCGCATCGCGATCATGGATGAGTACCTGGATGGCATGCGACACACCTTCGCTGGCTCCGACGCGGATCAGCAGGCGCGCGGCGGGTTCAAAGCTCCGGTCCACGTGCATCACAAATTCCCCCCGGCCTCGGCCAAGGATCTCGCCGCTCACAGCCTGGTGCAGGTCCCGATCCTGGTGATGGTACGAAGCGTCGGCTTCGGACCATGTCCGCTCGACACCTTGCCTGAGCTTCTCGAGCCGGGGTTCGATCGCGGCAGCCACGTCGTCGCGGCCGATCTCGGTTGCGATCTGAGTGAGCGCTTGGCATTCTCTGTAAAGGTAGGCGGCCAGATCGGTCGTCTCGGCTTTGGTGATGTCCAGGCCCTGACCCCACTTCCGCCAACGGACGAACGTCGGCCAGTCGTCGTAGCCCGCCTGCATCGTGTTGTCCCACTCGGGGAGGCCGTCGCGGTCCCGATCGTGGTCGCTTGCGAACCAGCGGTCGACGAAGGCCAGGAGGGGCTCCAGTGCCTGCTCGAGCAGAGAGCGGTCTTGCGTGTTCTGGTAGACCTGCCACGTCAGGCCGGCCAGCAACGGCGCACACAGCGCGCCGTTCCGCTGACCGCCCAGGCCAGGCTTCCAATCGATCGACCCATCCGTGGTCTGAGATTTAAGGAAATTGTGCAGGACACCCTTCGCCAGCTCAGGTGCAGCGAGCAGAATCTGTGGGAGGTTGGCGAATGCCTGGGCGGCCGCCTGCCCGGCCCAGTGCCAGCTGTAGTCCTTCCCGTCCTTCCGGGCGGAGAAGCCGCGGGCGGGCACCCGCGCCTCCACGAACGAAGGATACGCCATGTGCGGGGTCGGCCCGAGATAAGCCGCCAGTGAGACGTTCTGGGCGGCGGCGAACGCGGCATCCCAATCGGGATCGCCGGTTTCGATATCGACGATCGAGGCGTTCACCATTTCGACACGCGCGATCTCCGCATCCCAGCTGCAGCCCGCAAGTTCCCGCGCCGATTGGAATGAATCCCCGACTTCCCCCAACCCGGCGTGGGCCCATACCACGCTGCGGGTCTCTCCCGGAGCCAAGCGCAGGTCGAAACCCAGAGCCGGGTAGGGGCCTAACTCGGGCTTGGCACCTCCTGAGAGGAAAACCACCGGCGCCAGGTCCTCCGTCACAGCGGTCAAGACGGTCGCGCCGGAGATGGCCTCAGCGCGCATCCCACCTGTCGCCGCCCGGCCGGGCCGGGGCGCGCCGCGATCTTCCGCGTCATAAGTGTGACTTTGCAGAACGGCCTGGAGCCTGAGCCGAATCTCTTGCTCGGAGCGACTCTGGTTCTGAAGGGTGAACCGGCCCGCGATTCTCTGAGAATCAGCGACCCAGTACTCCGATCCAACCCACCAGCCCGGCGTAGGTTTGCACTCAAGCTTGACGTAGTTAACCAGAAAGCGGCGGATGAGGACCGGTTCTGCGAAGCTCCGGGGATCCGACACGACGGTGCCCTTGGTGAAAAAGCTGGGGAAAATGCGCATGCCCTGAGCGCGCAGACCATACGTGGTTTCGAGCCCGATCGCCGGTGGATCCGTTCCGTGGAGCGTGACTTCCCAGATCTGGTCGTCAGTGTATGTCGGGACACACAGGCGAGCATCCGCGCACAGAAAGAGGGAATATGGATCGTCGGCGGTGAGGGACCACTGGCGCATGACTGAATTGTACGGACTGCTGAAGTAAAGGTAAAGGTTGTCTCGTGCTAGAATGTGTCCGTTCGACGGAGGCGCTCCGATGCCGTCATCTACACCCGCGACACGCGGCAGGTACTTCGAGGACTTCGAACTCGGGGAGAGCATCACGACCCCCGGCCGCACAGTGACCGAAGCAGATATTGTCGGATTCGCCGGGCTAACCGGAGACTTCAATTCGATTCACACCGACGCCGAATACGCGGCCGGATCTTCCTTCGGGCAGCGTGTCGCCCACGGCATGTTGGGCGCTTCTTACGCCGTCGGCCTGGCCGTGCGGACGGGGATCCTGGAAGGTACGGTACTCGCCTTCCGGGAGATCAAGGAGTGGAAGTTCACTCAGCCTATCCACATCGGCGACACGATTCACGTCGAGATCCGGATCTCCGAGACGAAGGCCTTCCCCCGCCTGAGCGGCGGAATGGTCACCTTGAGCCTGAACGTCGTGAACCAGGAGTCGGTGTCGGTGATGAAGGGCAGCCTGACCGTCCTTATCATGAGCCGGGGATAAGCCTGGGGCTGGGTTCCAGATGGAGGCGGACCCCTCTTCGGCCTGAGCTTGAACCCCGCGTGCTATAATCGCCGGCCATGAGTAAGCGCCGCGGCGACGATGCGTCTCCCCAGCCGTCTGAGAAGAGCCAGATCGGCCCGGAAGAAGCCTCATCCCGCTTCAAACGGCTCCTGAACGAAGGGCCACTGGCCGATCGCCCTGAGCCGAAAGAGGCCGCGCACGAGGCGCCGTTTCGACATCCGACCGGCACGCCGGATCTAACCGGCGGGTGGATGGCCGAGGGGTCTGCTCCGGACGACGAGTCCGCCCCGGCCGAAGCCGCGCATGTTGAAGCCCCCCCAGAAGACACTCAGGTGAAACCCTTCGTTTCGGATGTCGCGGAGGCGACCGAAGCCGCACCCTGGCCGCGTCAGCCCAGCGCCGGCGACACTCACCCTACGACGCCGGGTGAGGAGGGCGTTGATCCATCGCTTCCGCGGCGTGTCCCGGAGAGGGATCTGGGCGCAACCCGCGTCGGTGAGGCGGCTTACATCCCGCCGCCCCAGGCAACGCCACCGCATGGGACGCCTCCGGCGGGGCCACCCCGCGTCATGGGCTGCGGCGGGCTCCTGGTCCGAATGGCGGTCTTGGCCTTGTTTGCCGTGTTGGCCATAGTGATCGCCATCATCACTTACGGCCTCTACCAGTACTACGCTGTCGCCGCCACGCTGCCGTCGGTGGAGGACCTGCAGACTCACGCCTCGCAATTCGAGACCACGCGGATCCTCGATCGAGATGGCAATCTGCTGTACGAGATCCTCGACCCGAATGCCGGCCGCCGCACTTACGTCCCTCTGGATGAAGTGTCCCCATTGATGGTTGCCGCAACCATCGCGACTGAGGATGCGTCCTTCTACAGTCACGGCGGTTTCGACGTGTTCGCCATCGCACGTTCGATTTGGCTCAACTTCCAGCAAGGCGGCGTTGCCTCCGGCGCCTCGACCATCACCCAACAGATCGCCCGCAACTTACTCTTCACACCCGAGGAAAGATCCCAACGGACGGGGCTGCGAAAGGTGCGAGAAATCTTGCTGGCAGCTGAGATCTCACGCCGGTACACCAAGGAAGAGATCCTCGAGCTCTATCTCAATCAGAATTACTACGGCAATCTGGCATATGGAGTCGAAGCCGCGGCCGAGACCTATTTCCACACGACGGCCGACAAGCTTACATTGAGTCAATCGGCCTTATTGGCCGGCCTGGTGCAGGCGCCTTCGGTATATGACGTGATCACAAACCGGGATGTGACGCTCAACCGGCAGCGGGTCGTGCTGACCCTGATGGTCATCGCCAGCGACGAACAGGGATGCCTGTATGTCAGCAACGCACCCCAAGCAGTGTGCGTTTCGCCCGAAGAAGCCGGCGTGGCCGCGGCCGAGCTGACCGACTACGAATTCAAACCCCCGGCCGTCAACATTCGCTTCCCACATTGGGTCAACTACATCCGCGCCCAGCTCGAGGAGATGTATGACCCCCAAACAATCTACCGCTCAGGTTTCTCGATCCACACGACGATCGATCCGACCTTGCAGGAACAGGCGGAAGTGACCTTGCGGGCTCAGGTCGAGTCGCTGGCCGATCGTCGGGTAACGGACGGAGCGCTTGTCGCCATCGAGCCTTCGACGGGTGAAATCCTGGCGATGGTCGGTTCCGCCGACTTCTACAACGAGGCAATCCACGGCCAGGTCAATATGGCCGTGGCCCCGCGACAGCCCGGATCGTCGATCAAGCCGCTGACTTACACCGCGGCATTCGAGAAGGGCTGGACCCCGGCGACGTTGATTTGGGACGTACCCTCGGAGTTCCCGCCGTCGGGAGATCCGTCGGATCCGCGCCCTCCATACAAACCGGTCAACTATGACGAGCGTTTTCACGGGCCGGTCCTGGTCAGAACGGCTTTGGCCAATTCGTACAACGTGGCCGCGGTGAAGGTGCTCGACTTTGTAGGGATATACGACGACCCTACGACTCCGCAGGAAGAGGGCCTCATTGCCTTTGCACAGCGGATGGGAATCACCACGCTCACGCGGAATGACTACGGGCTTTCGCTGACCCTGGGCGGCGGCGATGTCACCCTCCTCGAATTGACCGGCGCCTACGCCATTTTCGCCAACGGCGGCTTGCGCATCCCACCCGTGGCCATAACCAAGATCGTCGATCATTCGGGGGAAATAGTGTATGAGTATCAACCGCCATCCGGGGATCAAGTCGTCCGTCCCGAGCACGCGTTCCTTATCACTTCGATCCTGTCGGACAACGCCGCACGCACGCCCGCCTTTGGGCCGAACTCGCTTCTCAATCTTCCCTTCCCCGCCGCCGCCAAGACCGGAACGACCAATGATTACCGGGATAACTGGACCCTCGGGTTTACGCCCGATATCGCTGTCGGCGTTTGGGTCGGCAATGCAGACTACACCCCGATGAAGAACACCAGCGGGTTGACGGGCGCGGCGCCGATCTGGAATCAGGTTATCCAATTCGCCGAACAGCAACTGACGGGCGGTTTCCCTACGAATTTCACCAGACCCCCGGGGATCACGGAGGAAGTCATCTGCGTCGTATCCGGCGCCCGCCCTTCCGAACAATGTCCGTCGCACAAGACCGAGTTTTTCGCCTCCGATCAACCGCCTCTTGCCTCGGAGCAGGACTTGTGGAGAAAGGCCTGGGTCGACAGTTACTCACTTCTGCTTGCCTCGGCCGACTGCCCCAACTTCGCCGAGGAGAAAGTCGGCCTGCTCGTCAACGATCCCTGGGGCCGCAAGTGGATCACCGAAGATTCGGCTGGACACCAATGGGCGGAAAGCCTGGGGATCGACCCGGAGGAGGTTTTCTTCGTGCCCGACAAGCCGTGCACGAATGAAAGCCCTCACGCTATAGTCGGATTTACCGTTCCAAGCGAGGGGACTAGCGTCACAAGTGGCCCGCTGGAGATATTCGCTCGAGCCTCTGCGTCTCAAGATTTCAAAGACTGGGTGTTGGAGTACGGGGTAGGATTCAATCCCGACAGGTGGCCTGACATCGCCAACAAGCAATCCGAATTCGCTGAACCCGGCAAATTGGCGGATTGGGACATGAAGGATGTGCCGAATGGTCCGGTGACGCTGCGACTGACCGTCCACAGCCAACAAGGCGGACGGGCGGAGGCTCGCGTTCACATTGTGCTCAACTTGCCGACTCCGACCCCAACCCCGACCGCGACTTTTACCGTTACACCCACGCTAACAAAGACCTCAACCCCTACGGTCACCCCGACTGTGACGCCGACGTTGAGTCCCACACCCAGCCCGACGCTGACGCTCACGCCCTGACGAGCCCGCCCTAGACCACTGGGCGGCACCGGCGCCGGGAGCAGACCTCCATGTATCCATGCGAGCAAAGTTGAATGTCGATAAGGGCCGGCTGAGCCGCTACTTTACCGATATTCAACAGAACTGCCTCCCTGCGGCTGAGGGATTGTGAACGAATGCCAGTGACACACGATTCGGATACCGTCACCTGAAGCGCCCACGTGCGGACCTGACGGCCCCCACCCCGGTAAGAACATCCGGGGCGAACGGCCCCCTTGGTCCCCCACCCCGGCTTGTATCTCAGCTTGCCCAGGTCGGAACCTTT
>Ga0209641_10004525_pt1 | contig 11476 bp, 19 predicted proteins | sample RifCSP16_1_FD_184022 | JGI IMG/M metagenome (GOLD analysis project Ga0209641, IMG submission 184022) | Soil microbial communities from Rifle, Colorado - Rifle CSP2_sed 16_1 (SPAdes) (version 2) | ecosystem: Environmental > Terrestrial > Deep subsurface > Rock core/Sediment | place: Rifle...
AAAAATAGAGAAGAAGCCGAATTATTATTTCGACAATTAGGAATTATTTTCCAAACTAAGGAGAAAAATGGCTAAAAAATCGCAAATTTTAAAATCACAACGTAAACCAAAATATTCAACCAGAAAAGTCAGCCGTTGTTTAAAATGTGGTCGAAAAAGAGCTTTTATGCGGGATTTTGGCTTGTGTAGAATTTGTTTCCGCGAATTAGCTTCAAAAGGGGATTTACCAGGAATAACCAAAGCGAGTTGGTAAGATCAAAGGAGATTCAAAATGACAGACCCAATATCAGACATGATTGCCAGAATCAAAAATGCCCAGAATATTCAAAAAGCGAAAGTATTCGTGCCTCATTCCAAATTTAAAGAAAATTTTGCCAAAGTTTTAGTAACATTAGATTTTATCGATAGTTTTAAAAAAGTTACCAGGGCTAAAAGAATGTTTTTGGTGCTAACTTTAAAATATCAAAATGAGCGACCGGCAATTTCTGATATAATTCGCATTTCGAAACCTGGCCGCCGGTATTATATTTCAACCAAAGAAATTTCCAAACTCACCCGAGGTTATACCCGATTAGTTATTTCCACGCCAAAAGGTTTAATGAACGATATGGATGCAAAAAAAACTGGTTTAGGCGGTGAAGTAATTTGTCGAGTTTGGTAAGGAGATAAATGTCAAAGCTTGGCCGAAGAATAATTACAATTCCAGAAGGGGTACAAGTCACGGTTGGTGATCAAAAAGTCAAAGTTTCAGGTCCGAAAGGGAACCTTGATTTTAAAATGAAATTAGCTTGTGAGATAAAAATTGAAAATAATTTATTGCAGATTATCCCTAAAAATCAAGATACCAGATCAAAAAGATTGTGGGGGTTAACTCGTGCCCAAATTAAAAATATGGTCGTGGGGGTTTCCGAGGGGTATCAAAAAACTTTAGAACTGATTGGCGTTGGTTTTCGGGCTAAAACCGAAGACGCTCGTCATTTAGTTTTAAGCCTTGGTTTTTCTCATCCGGTTGAATTTGAAGCTCCAGAAGGCATCGAATTAGTGGTTGAAAAAAACAAGATTAAAATTTCCGGGATTGATAAACAAAAAGTCGGACAAACCGCCGCGATCATCAGATCAATTAAAAAGCCTGAGCCATATAAAGGCAAGGGAATTAAATATTCTGACGAAATTATTCGCCGAAAAGCTGGCAAGGCCGTGGCCAAAATTGAAGGCGGGAAGGAATAAAATGAATGCAAATTTTAAACTTATGCAACGAAAAAAAAGAAGAAAAAATATTAGAGCCAAAGTTAAAGGTACCGCACTTCGTCCCAGATTAGCAGTTTTCAAAAGTAATACCCATTTTTGGGTTCAGTTTATCAATGACGAAAAAGGTCAAACTTTAGCCACTGCCAGTGATATTAAATTGGCAAAAAGTACCATTACCAAAAAAACTAAAACCCAAATTGCTTTTTTGGTTGGCGAATTAGCCGCTAAAAATGCTAAAGCGAAAAAAATCAGCAAAGTAATTTTTGATCGGGGCGGTTATAAATATCATGGTCGCGTTAAAGCTTTTGCAGGCGGTGCCAGAAAAGCTGGCTTGGAATTTTAGAAAGGTTCAATATGCCAAAAAGAATACCAATGGGTCCACAAAATATGCCCGAAGTTAGAATGAGAAAAGCTCGTTTTAACAAAAAAGAACGTCCCAGGGATGAATTTTCTGAAAATGTCGTTCAAGTTGATCGTGTCACCAGAGTTGTGGCTGGTGGTAAAAGAATGAGATTTCGAGCTACAGTTGTGGTTGGCGATAAAAATGGTAAAGTAGGATTAGGGGTTGCCAAAGCCAATGATGTCGCGACAGCAGTTCAAAAAGCGGCCCGTAAAGCTCGCCAAAATTTAATCCAAATTCCGATTAAAAACGAAACAATTACCCGCGAAATTAGATTTGAATTTGGAGCCGCGGTTGTTCTCTTAAAACCGGCTGCTAAAGGTACTGGCATTATTGCTGGTGGTCCAGTTAGAATTGTGGCTAATTTGGCTGGCGTCAAAAATATTCTTGGGAAAATTTTAGGTTCGCCCAATAAAATTAATAATCTTAAAGCGATTATGGGAGCTTTGGAAGAATTAGCAGAAAGGGCGAGACAATGAAACAACATACCTTAAAACCAATTATGCCTCGGAAAAAGAAAAAAAGAGTCGGACGCGGAATTGGTTCCGGATATGGCAAAACTGCCGGTCGAGGGACTAAAGGCTTAAAATCTCGAACTGGTTATAATTTACCAATCGGTTTTGAGGGTGGCCAAACTCCGCTCAAAATGAGATTGCCCAAGAAAAAAGGATTTTTTAGAAACAGACCCAAAACCAGAGTCATTAATTTAGAACAAATAAATAAAACTTTTACTGCCAAAGAAATAGTTTCTCCAAAAACACTTTTAGAAAAAGGGCTTATTAAGACCGAAAATACTAAAATAAAAATATTAGCCAATGGTAAAATTGACCATGCTTTAACTTTTGAGGGTTTGGCAATTAGCAAAAATGCTCAAAAGAAAATTGAAAAAACCTCAGGTTCAATTAAAGTTGTCTCCAAAAAAGTTACCAAAACTCCACCCAAAAAATCAACTCCCAAAGCGACGAAACAATCAACCAAAGATAAAATAAATACCAAAGGAAACTAATGTCTCTATCGTCTCAATTTAAAAGTTTCTTTCTCTATCGCGATTTACGTTTAAAAGTCATTTATACTATCGCGATTTTAATTTTAGTTCGAATTTTAGCCCACCTTCCTTTGCCAGGTGTTGATTTATCAGCTTTAAGGGAATTTTTTGGACGCAACCAAATTTTTGGCCTCTTAAATCTTTTTTCTGGCGGCACCATGGAAAATTTTTCCATCATCTTAATGGGTGTTGCGCCCTATATCACCGCTTCTATTGTGATGCAACTTTTAACCATGGTCATTCCCGCTCTGGAAGAATTATCCAAAGAAGGCGAATCTGGCCAACAGAAAATCAATCAGTGGACAAGGTATTTAACCGTTCCCTTAGCTTTAATCCAATCATATGCCATGATTTCGTTGTTAACCAAAGGTGCTTCTGGTCAGCCGGCGATTCTTACAAGCGGTTTAGGCGGCGTTAACATGGTCTCGGCTTTATTAACCGTCACTGCTGGCACGATTTTATTAATGTGGTTAGGCGAGCTAATTTCAGAAAATGGTTTAGGCAATGGCGTTTCCTTAATTATTACTTTAGGAATTATTTCTGGTATTCCTAAAATGTTGCGCGATACTTTTGCTTTAATTTTTACCGGCGGAGCGATTGATTGGACCAAACTCTTAGGCTTGACCGTTTTTGCCTTAATTGCTGTCGCGGTGGTAGTTTTTATTATTATTGTTTCTGAAGGTGAGAGGAGAATTCCTGTTACTTATGCGAAAAGAGTTCGAGGCTCAAATGTCACTGGCGGCGCTTCAACATATTTGCCAATGCGTGTCAATCAAGGCGGCGTTATTCCAATCATTTTTGCCCTCTCAATCATTATTTTTCCTGGTACGATTGCCAAATTTTTAATGAATGCCAAATCCGAAACCTTAGTTGACATTGCCACCAAAGTAAATAGTTTCTTTAATAATCAAACTATTTATGGAATTTTATATTTTGTGTTAATCATTGCCTTTACCTATTTTTATACCGCGATTGTTTTTAATCCGGAAAAAATTTCTGAAAATCTCCAAAAACAAGGCGGTTTTATTTCCGGAATTCGGCCTGGCCGAGAAACCAAACAATATCTGTCAAAACTTTTGCACCGGTTAAATTTATCAGGCGGTCTTTTTTTGGGGATAATTGCTATTTTACCTTTTATCGTCCAAGCAATTACTCAAATTCCTACTTTAGTAATCGGTGGAACAGGTGTTTTGATTTTGGTTTCAGTAGTTTTAGATACTTTACGGCAAATCAAATCACAATTAGTAATGAGAAGTTACCAATATTAAATTTTTAACAATTTATCTTTTTTTAGCCTTCGATAATATCAAATTTTTCAATTTTTCGGAGGAGCAATGAGCAGGATTGAGGAAAAAATTGATAACAATTTGCGCAAAGGTCCAGCTGGCTTTGGAATGTTAGTGGCAATGTTTGTTTTGGTTTTTTTAGTCGGAGCTGGTGCTGGAATTTTTGGCGGAATATTTTGGGGCAAGAAAATTGCCAACAAAAATAATGCCAAATCTGAAACCGCAAATTCCGGCGAAGTCAAGGGCGAAACAAATACCAATAAGTCCAAAACCCCAGTCACGGACGGATCTTCGGTTCAGGAATATACTGTTAAAGCCGGCGAAACCTTGTTTACGATTGGTTTAAAATTTAATTTACCCTGGACAAAAATTGCCGAATATAATGGTTTATCCGAAGATAGTGTCATCAAACAAGGTCAAGTTTTAAAAATCCCCGCCGATGGCACCACCGGTGCTGCCAGTTCCGAATCAAAAACTTTTGATATAAATACCAGCCAGTCGAATCAAATTCAAAGCCAGGTTGATGCCGGCAGTTTAGCCTGGTATTTAGACCCGATTTTAGTTGCCAAAGACCAAGTTCCACCGACTTTTAGTATTAATAAAGATGATCAGTTTAGCCTTAAATCAAAGAGTTTTACTGAAGGAATTGCCATTGTCGAAGTGATTCATGGCACCAAAATTTATCAAATAAAATTAATCCAACCGGTTAAAAAAGGTGAAAATGGCATTTGGGTATGTGAATCTGTTAGCGCCGCCTAACCTGAAAGGCAAATATGGATTTAGAAAAGTTAAAATCAAAAAAATTTAATTTGCTCATTATTGGGCCGCCAGCCTCAGGCAAGGGCACCGAAGCTGAATTATTGGCCAAAGATTTTAACATGAGAATAATTTCTGCCGGAGATTTAATCCGAGACAAAATAAAAAGTCCCACTCCCGAAGGCCAAGAGATTAAAAAATATTATGATCGAGGTGAATTAATCCCTGAGCGCTTTACCGATCAATTAATATTAAATGATTTAAAAAAAACGCCGCAAATCCCTTTTATTTTAGATGGTTTTCCACGAAATGATGTCCAAATTAATAATTTAGAAAAATTTTTAAAAATGCTAAATTATTTCATGCCTATCGCTTTACATTTAAAAATTTCCGATGAAACTGTTTTAAAAAGAATCACCACCAGGCGTATTTGCGAAAAATGTGCCAACATTTCGTTGCCTGGAGCCAAAGGCTACAAAGAAGGAAAATGTCCAAAATGCGGCGGGAAATTAATCCAAAGACCTGATGATAACTCCAAATCAGTTAAAAAAAGACTTGAAGTTTATCACTCTCAAACGCAGCCACTTTTAGATTATTTTCAAAAATTAGGAAAATTAGTTGAAGTTGACGGCGAACCGAGCATTCCCGAGGTTTACCAAATGATTTTAGAGAGATTAAATGATTATTTTGAAAAATCGCCAACAAATCGAAACGATTAAAAAAGCCGGCTCGGTCGTCCGGGAAATTTTAGATACCTTAAAATCAAATATTAAAGTTGGTGATTTGACCTTAAAGCTGGCTGAAATTTCAAATCAGATTATTGCCAAATACCCTCAAGCTAAATCCGCATTTTTAGGTTATAACCGTTATCCTGCCTCAATCTGCGTTTCGATTAATAATGAAATTGTTCACGGCATTCCATCAGATCGAAAAATTAAAAATGGGGATTTGGTTTCAGTTGATGTTGGCATTGATTGGCAAGGTTTTAAAGCTGATGCCGCCGAAACATTTATGATCGGCGAGGTTAAATCAAAACACCAATTGTTAGTCCAAGCCACCAAAGAGGCGTTAAAAAATGCCATTGCAGTCGCTAAAAAAGGCAATTTCATCGGTGATATTAGCTATGAAATTCAAAAAACGCTTGAAAAAGCCGGTTTTTCACCAGTTAAAGAGTGTACCGGTCACGGGATTGGTCAAAATTTGCACGAAGATCCCTCAGTTCCAAATTTTGGCACGCCCAAAACCGACGCCATACTAAAAACCGGTATGGTTCTGGCAATTGAGCCGATGGCAGTTGAAAAATATAACGCCATTCGTATCAAAGCTGATAATTGGACAATTGTCACTGAAGATGGGGGATATTCAGCCCATTTTGAAAAAACTATCGCTATTACAGATGGAGAGCCCGAAATCTTAACCTAAGTTGCTCCAAAACCCTTGCATAATATCAGTTTTTATGTTAGAATATAATTTGTCGAGAAATATTTTATGGAAAAAAACAATTTGGATTCAAAAAACAAAGAAGTGCTTGAAATCGAAGGGCAAGTCTCAGAAGCGTTACCAGCCGCAAATTTTAAGGTTACCCTTGAGAATAGCCACGAAGTGATTGCCCACTTGTCAGGCAAAATGAGAATGAATTACATTCGAGTGATGCCTGGCGATAAAGTCATTGTTGAATTAACGCCTTATGATTTATCAAAAGGAAGAATCACCAAAAGATTATAGCAAGTAGTCTACGAAATACAAAATCCGCCAACGGCGGAGACATAAGTACTTAATTTTTGTATTTTCGTAACATTTTGTAGTTTGTAGATAGACTAGGAATTATTATGAAAGTTAGAGCTTCAGTCAAAAAAATGTGTTCAAAATGCAAAATAATTAAAAGAAAAAGAGTTTTAAGAGTGATTTGTGTTAATCCAAAACACAAACAAAGACAAGGCTAAGAAAAAGGCCAAGAAAGAGGTCAAATGCCCAGAATTACGGGTGTAAATATTCCTGAGAATAAACGAATTGCCACTGCCCTAACTTATATCTTTGGCATTGGAAATTCGTTGGCTTTGAAAATCTTAAAAACTGCTAATGTTAAACCAGATATCAAAACCTCAAAATTGAGCGAAACTGAATTAGATAAAATCAGAGAAGTGATTGAAAAAAATTATAAAGTTGAAGGTGATTTAAAGGTTGAAGTCGGTCAAAATATTCGACGCTTAAAAGAAATCGGCTCATATCGGGGCGAAAGACATGCCAAAAACTTGCCGGTGCGTGGCCAAAGAACCAAAACCAATGCCCGTACCAAACGCGGCAAAAAAGTTACCGTTGGTTCTGGTCGCAAGAGAGCCGCCGAAAAGACATAAAATTAATTTACCATAAATTTTGAAAATATTATTTTGAGGAAATATGGCGAAAAAAACTAAAAAAGTTGTCAAAGCTTTTAAGAAAAAAAAGAAATTAATCCGACAAGTTGCGCAAGGAATAGTCTATATTCAGTCTTCTTTTAATAATGTCATTATGACTTTAACCGATACTTCTGGAAATACCTTGGGTTGGGTTACGGCCGGTTCCTTAGGTTTTAAAGGCACCAAAAAATCCACCCCGTATACCGCTTCCCTTATTGGTAAAGCGATGTTGGAAAAAATTAAAAAATATGGAATTTCCGAATTAAAAATATTTGTTTCTGGGGTTGGCCAAGGTCGTGATGCCGCTGCCCGAGCCTTATCAAATGCAAATGTAAATATCGTTTCAATAGCTGATATTACGCCGGTGCCACATAATGGTTGCCGACCCAAAAAACCTCGTCGAGTTTAGGAGAAATAAATGCCAAAAGTTACCAATAATGTTTGTGAAAAATGTCGTCGTGCCGGCCAAAAACTCTTCTTAAAAGGGGATAAATGTTTATCACCAAAATGCCCATTTACCAGAAGATCATATGCGCCAGGCCAACATGGTCAAGTCCCGCGTCGGTTATCTGAATATGGCCGACAATTGCGTGAAAAGCAAAAAACCGCCCAAATTTATGGAATTTCCAACCAACAATTTAAAAATTATTATCAGCATGCTTTACGCAAAAAAGGTATGACCGATTTGGCATTATTGAGATTATTAGAATTAAGATTGGATAATATTGTTTTTAGATTAGGATTAGCTGATTCCAGACGGCAAGCGCGGATTTTGGTCAGAGATGGCCACCTTGAAGTTAATGGCAAAAAAGTCACTTTCCCTTCATTTCAAGTTAAAATCGGCGACAAAATTGCCCCAAATAGCGCCAGTCTCAAAAAAGTATATTTTAAAAATCGATTGGAAGTGATTTCCAAAATCAAAACCCCGGCTTGGTTAAAATTAAAAGCAGATACTATGACCGGCGAAGTTTTAAAGATTCCCGAAAGAGATGGTATCGACACTCCGATCGATGAAGATATTGTTTTGGAATTTTTCGCCAGATAATATCAATTATTAATTTATAATATTCGAAATTGTTAAAAGAAATTTGAAAAATTGAATTTGGAGGTTTCATGCAAGAAGGTATTTCTCTCCCAGAAATTGAAAAAGTAAATGAAGAAGGAAATTCGGCTAGTTTTGTAATTTCGCCTTTATATCCAGGTTATGGCGTGACCGTTGGAAATTCGCTTCGACGCGTTTTGTATTCGTCTTTGAAGGGCGCGGCAATTTATGCCCTTGAAGTTCAAAATGCGAGCCATGAATTTTCAACATTGCCCGGCGTTAAAGAAGATTTAATTCAAATCATCTTGAACCTAAAACAGGTTCGTTTAATTATCCATGAGGGCGAGGATGCGGTCTTAAAATTAAAAATCAAAGGTCCAAAAGAAGTCACGGCCGCTGATATTTCCGCCTCAGCATCAGTCGAAATCGTCAATCCCAAGCAACCCATAGCTTCCTTGAGCAAAACCGGCAAACTTGACATGGAACTAAAAGTAAATCGCGGCATGGGTTATGTGCCAACCGAAATTAAAGAAAACCGAGAATTCCCAATTGGCACTATTTCTATTGATGCGATTTATTCTCCGATCAAAAAAGTTAATTTTGATGTTGAACCTATTCGTGTCGGTGAAATGACTAACTACGATAAATTAATGCTTGACATCACTACTGACGGCACAATTAAACCAACCGAGGCTCTGACAAAAGCGGCGGCGATTTTAATTGATCATTTTAATTTAATCAAAAATTATCAAGAAAAAGCGGTTGCCAAAAAAGGCAAAGCCAAAGCAGAAGCTGATAAAAATAAAAAATTAGCTGCCAATAAAACTGATTTTAAATCACAGAAAATTGAAGAAGCTGGTTTTTCAAATCGTACCACCAATGCTTTATTGAATAATAAAGTCAAAACTGTCGCCGGATTATCCAGATTATCCTTAGAAACAATTCGAGAAATGAAAGGCATGGGCGCAAAGGGTTTTGAAGAAATTCAAGAAAAATTAACTGAATGGAATTTAATTAACTAAAAATGAAAACAGTTAAATTTTCCAGAACCAGGGAACATCGCGAATTAATGCTTCGAAACTTAGCCACTTCTTTAGTTTTATATGAAAAGATTAAAACTACTCACGCAAAGGCAAAAGCTGTTAAAATTTTGGTTGAAAAAATGATCACCAGAGCCAAGAAAAACGATTTGTCTTCATCTCGAAAATTACAAGAATTTTTTACCGATGTTAATGCAGTTAAAAAAATCCGTGAAGAATTAATTAAAACTTTTGCTAATCGGCCATCAGGGTTTATCCGCGTTGCCAGATTAGGTTTTAGAGCTGGCGATTCAGCCCCGATGTCGCAAGTTGAATTAATTATGCCACACAAAAAAGCCGTCAAAAAAGAGGCAGAAACCATAGTTTCCAAAAAAGGCAAAGTCACGATCCGTACCAAAACTTCAGGCAGTAAGGTTGAGGTCGCCGAAAAAATAGCAAAAACTAAAAAAGAAAAAATAACCAAAAAACCAGCCATTGCCATAAAAACCATCAAAAAAACCGAAGATAAAAAAGGTTGGTTGGACCGAGTTTCTGGAACTGGTTTGGGCAAAAAGTTTTCACAAGCCACCAAAAAGATTTGGACCAAACGAACCACTTCTAAATAAAAGAGATTATTATGAAAGCTATCAATAAAACTGAAAATAGAAAATGGTATCTTATTGATGCCGAAGATAAAATTTTAGGCAGAGTTGCCACCAAGATTGCCGAAATTTTGCAAGGCAAAAATAAACCAACATATGATCCAGCCACGGATTGCGGCGATTTTGTCATCGTGGTAAATTGTGAAAAAATCGAAGTCACTGGCCGTAAAAAAGAACAAAAAATTTACACCCGACATTCCGCGTATATCGGTGGCGTTAAAAAAGCTACCTTTCGCGAAATGATTGCCAGAAAACCCTCCGAAGTCATCAAATTAGCAGTTTGGGGAATGTTGCCAAAAAATAAATTAAGAAACCGCCGGATTTTAAGATTAAAAATTTATTCCGGTACCGAACATGCGCAAAAAGCGCAAAATCCAATTGAATTAAAAATCTAAAGGGAAATATGACCACATTAAAACTTAAAAAATTTCAAAAAATTTCCAAGGGCAAATATTTTTCCGGAACTGGTCGCAGAAAATCTGCCACCGCCCGGGTGAGAATCATTAAAGGTACTGGTGAAACTGGCATAAACGAAAGAGATTTTTCCGAATTTTTTAATTCCAAGCATTTAGTCGAGATTGCCTTATCGCCGGCAAAATTAGTCGGTTTTGAGAAAAAAATTGATATTTCCGTGATAATTTCCGGTGGTGGCATTGTCGGGCAAGCCCAAGCCGTCAAATTAGGTTTAGCCAGAGCTTTAGTAAAAATGGATGATGGTTTACACACCACTTTGAAAAAATCAGGCTTTTTAACCCAAGATGCCCGTGAAAAAGAACGTAAAAAACCAGGCTTAAAAAGAGCCCGCCGTGCGCCTCAATGGCAAAAACGTTAAAAATTATATATTTGGACTCAAAAAAACCCCGCATACTGCGGGGTTTTTTCATTTAATAAAACCTTTAATAATTGACATTGTAGGTATTTTAAGATAAAATATTTTTAATACCACCGAACCTGAAACTGCCACGGAGGTATCGCCAAAATGCCACTCGTTCAGGTCTATCATCGAGAACAGCAGACTTTGGGGGTTATTCCAGTTTTAGCGGACACTCTACCCGAAATAATCGCTCGAAATCTTAGCTGCGAAAATCCCAATGGTGGATTGACTAGTTTCGACATTGAAGTCAAATTTTTTCCAATCCAAAGTTATGATACGAAGCGCTACGATTTTCAAATTGTTGTCTTCGCAAATGATTATCCTGAACGCAGAGAAAATTTAAATCATCGTAGAAGAGAAATTGTGCGAGATATTGAAAAAATTATCCCTTGCACTTTGAAGGGTTTTGTCTGGATTCTTCTTTGTCCCGGATCCTTTGGTGAAATTCACTGTGGGTAAAGCAGAAGGAGGTGTCGAGAGATAATTGTTAGCTTAATACGGGACTTTGTGTACACATTAATTGGATGTGCAATCTTTTTTCTCGCCTTGCACTCTGCTGTTGAATCATTGAGTAAATAAAGCTGTCTGTGATAAATTTCGAGCCGCTGCTCAACAATTGCCCAATCGGGCAAAGTTCTGAGTCGCGGCTATTTTTTTATGGGGTCGATTCCACAATCCCACTTTCCAAGCGTTATAATAGAAAATTTTGCGGGGTAATGTCTTAAATAATATTTTTTTGTGAGGGTAG
>Ga0209641_10004527_pt1 | contig 11474 bp, 11 predicted proteins | sample RifCSP16_1_FD_184022 | JGI IMG/M metagenome (GOLD analysis project Ga0209641, IMG submission 184022) | Soil microbial communities from Rifle, Colorado - Rifle CSP2_sed 16_1 (SPAdes) (version 2) | ecosystem: Environmental > Terrestrial > Deep subsurface > Rock core/Sediment | place: Rifle...
GAGTGGTCGCCGAGAACGCCGACACCATCCTGGCCAATCGGACGTTTACGGGTGCTCGGCCCGCGCCGCCCACCGGTCTGGCCGGGGGGGATCTGACGGGGACCTATCCCAATCCGCAGGTGCGCCCGGAGCTATTGACCGGCGCCGACATCCTGGAGACCCGGATGTTCGCGGGCACACGGCCCGCGCCGCCCACCGGTCTGGCCGGGGGCGATCTCAAGGGGGTCTATCCGAACCCGGGGGTTATCGCGGAGAATGCCAACCTGATCCTGGCGGCCGCGACCTTCGGGCCTCGGCGCCCGGCCCAGCCGACCGGCCTGGCCAGGGGCGATCTTTCCGGCACCTACCCCAACCCATCGGTGGCCACCAAGCACCGCACCCGCTGTGCCATCTTCAAGATTGAAAACCCCCGAGCCGCAGATTCCTGGCCCATCGCCTACGTGGGCGATCCAGCAACCGTCGTTGCCGTCCGGGCGATCACCGACGTGGGCACAGTGGACTTCAACATTGAGAAACGCGGCAAGCTGACGCCGGACGTGGCGGGCACGGATATCAATACCGGGGAGATGGTCGCGACGGCCGCTGGGCTGGAGGATACAAGCTTCGCATCACCAGCGGTTTCCGCTGACAACTGGCTGAGCGTCGAAATCTCCGCCGTGGCCAGCTCGCCGACGCTGCTGTGGATCACGGTCGAATACACGATCGATTGAGGAGAACAATGGGCCTACAAAGATGGGGACCGGACACGTGCAGTCGTGGCAAGTGCCTTCTTGACGAGGACGTCAACGAGATTACCGGCGTTCACGTTGGCATTGAAATCGTGCAAAGTTGCGGGGCACACGCCCAATTCACCCAGGATACTCCCCAGCAACGGCTGGACCGCTGCTTGGCTGAGAATATCCGAAAAAATGGCTTTCAACGCCGTGTTCTGCTAGCGTTTGCCGCGAACACCGAGACCATCGAAACCGCGCCGCCGGTGACCGAAGGCAAGGTGGAACGCGACGACGGGACCATTGATGATGACCAAGTCGCTGCGTTGGCCAGCCCAAAAACCCGATTGCAACTGAAACGAACGCACGGCTTCTATTGGGCCTTCGACCGCCAGCGGCGTCTACGGGTGCGACTGCGTGGTTTCACGAACGCCGAGAAAACACAGGCCCAGGGACTGGCTGATACTGCATTCGGCCCGGGCACCGTGGTCGTCGAGTAATGGCCGTCGTTGAACAAGTCAGCGGGGACAACACCAACCCCCAGGGGGGAGGGACCGAGCGAGACATCCCCTGCGGGAACTCTCCCTATTCGCTCCAGTCGTTACAGATCAACGCCCAGGTGACCAATCGCATCGCCGGCGTCCGCTCCCACCTGTATTGCAAGGTGCCAACCAACACCGCGGCTCACGACACGGCCATCACCTTTCGGATCAACGGCTCCAACGGATTCCAGGCGATCAGCGTTCTCGCCGGAACCACCGGCGAATTCGAGGACGTCAGCAACGTCGATGCGATCATTTCCGGCGATGAGATCAACTACCGCGTGGTGGTCGGTGCCGGCGGCGGGGCGATCACGATTGAACTCCTCCGCACCCTCTTCGCCGCGTCGGTCAATACGGCCGGTATCTACGTGGCCAACACCCAGCAGTCAGGCTTGGAACTCAGCGAGGCGGGAAGCTCATATTACTGCCTCACCGACGCCATGTCGGGCGTGAACACCAATGAGGCATTTGCTCAGACTCAGATCAATACTCCTGCCACCGGAAAGCGGCTGTTTGTTTACGCTCCGACGAACACGATTTTGGTCGGCAGCACGACCATCCGGACCCGGAAGAACGGCGGCATCGACTGGGACGGGCCCGGTACGTCGATGTTCGTCACCTACACGGCCGGAGTCAGCGGCATCCTAGAAGACCTCTCTCGCACGGATTCCATCGCCGTCGGCGACGAGTACAACACGGCCGTCGTGATGGTCAACGATGCAGTGCTGTCGTTTGAACTGCAAACGATCGCCGTCACCCTGGAAACGACCAACGGCAAGTCTCAGTGCGTCGGCGGTGAAGCCTCCTTCGGTATGGGAGCGGTCTCAGTAACAAACTACGCGACGCTCTCCGGCGGCGGACCGTTTTCCGGCGGTTCGGAGACCAACCATGCCGTGGAGACCGACATCCCGCAGGGCTACATCACCAACGCTCAGTGCTACGTATCGGCCAATAGCCGGGCTTCTGGGTCCACGTTCTTCCGGGTCCGCAAGAACGCAGCGGCGTCGGTGGTCGTCGTTACGATCACCAATGGGGTGACCGGATTCTTCCAGGACGCCGTGAATCAGATCGGTTTCAGGTCTGGGGATGAGTTGAACCTGGGTCTGATTCTGCTCATTGCGAGTGGGAGTCTGACCTTGCGGACTTGCGGGTGCCTGCTCCAAACGCTCCGCAAGGTTTCAGCGGACGGCCCAGCGGTGGGAATTGCTGCCTGAGCCAGCCGCCTAAGCGAAATGTCCGAGGTTGATGATGGCGCCCCTTGCAATCGGACTCAGTTTGGCATAGTGTACGGGGCATGGACCAGGAAGAGGCAGCGCGAATCGGGCCGTTCGAGTTGCAGCGGAGGCAGGGCACGCAGCCGCGGCTCAGCGATGACCGGGCAGTTGCGGGGATCCGGGCCAACATCCAGGGGCTGTTCAAGTCCCTCGGCGCCCGCAGCAAGAAATGCTCGTGCGGGGCCGAGATTTGGTTCGTCGTGCAGTACTCATCCGAGCGTGGTAGGGTCGTTTCGACCCCCTACACCGCTGACGCGCTGAACCACTTCGTGGACTGCCCGGATCGGGATCGGTTCCGCAAGCACGCCGGCGGGCGACCCGCCGGCCGCCGGGGAGGGGGGGTAGGAGGGGTGGGGTTCGCGCGGGCGCGCCTGGTGTGGCCGCGCGATCAACCGGGCATGGCCCGGACGCTGGTGCATGGGGCGAACGCCGTGCTCACCGATCCGCGGGTGTCGCAGCGGGAACCAGGAGTGAGGAGCGTCATGCCGTCGAAGAACAAGAAAACGCCGAAACCAGCCGAGCTGCTGTCGCTGGACGAGATGCGCGCGCGTGTGAAACGGGCGTGGCTGTTGGAGCGGATGATCGCGAACTGGGGTGAGGTGACTGCCGCGGGAGCTCTGGGGAATGCGGCGTTGTTGATCGCCATGCAAAAGGAGTTGCGGGATCTGGGGTTCAATGATCTTTCGCTGTACTTCGAGGTGAATCTACAAGAGGAACCGGAGGAGTGGATGACGGATATGATGGGGATCTTCGAGCGTTCGTTGCGGGCGCTGATCCTGGATGATCCGCCGGCGGAGAAGCAAGGCAATGGCAAAGCGAAGCGGAAAGCGAAAGGCAAAAAGAAGGGGCACGGGCAGGGTCGGGCCGGCAACGCCGACACGATCCGGGACCCCGAAACCAACCGACACGTCGAGCGGTCCAGTGGCCGGGGCAAGAAGATCGTCGCCGACGAAGCCCAGCGGCTCGCCGAGCTCACCAAACACCGAGGAGGGGGAGCTGCAAAAGCTCCTGGCCCAGGCGGAGCGGTGGCCGATCCGGCTGCTGTTCAAGGGGATCGTGCGGGACAGCCGGCTGCTGGGGACCCCGCCGGGAAGCGCCGAGCTCACCGAAAGCACCAAGCTGGTCGACGAAGCTCTGGCTCGGATGCTGCGGTCGCCGAGCGATCGGCAACGGGGGCGGGGGATCCGGCTGTATAACTCGCTGATGAAGGCCCGCGAGGAGCGGGCCCGGACGGAGACCGAGCTGGCCGTGGCGGCGTTCGAGGCCCATACCTGGGGGCAGTTGAGCAGGCTGGAGAAGCGCCTCGACGAGACAGCCCAGCCGGACACGATCGAGAGCCTGTCGGCGATGATGGAGGATGGCGGGCATGACAGAGCGGGAAGTGGCCAGGGCCAGAGCGCAGGTGGATCAGGAGCTGGCCGGGATTCGTGACGCGCACCTGGAGTTCAGACAGTTGGTGGCCAAGGCCCGGCGGAACTACCGGTGGAGTTGGTATTCACTGGGCGCGGGGACGCTCGCGTGGATGTTGGGCTCGGTTCTCGGGGCCCTTGAAATTGTGGGAAGGTGAATCATGGCCGGTCGAACGTACAAGGTAGCGACGGAAAAGACGATGGACGTGCTGGCCTGCCTGAAGGAGGCGGTCGAACGCTTCCACCCATGGGTGCGCCGGGAGAAGGTCACGATCAAGACGATCTTGGCCTGGGGCCCGCAGAAGGATGGCCGGCGCGTGGACGTGGCCATCAAACACCACGGGCATCGGGCACTGGCGATGGTCAAGGCCCTCGGCGACGTCGACCGCTTGGCGCAGGAGGCCGACGTGCTGTTGCAGATCGACGCGGACTGGTGGGAGGGCGAGCATGGCGATGGCTACGACCGGGCTGTTGTCGAGGCGGCCGCGAAATTGCTGGGCCGGTCGGATGCGGTCATCAACCACACGCTGATCGGTGAGCCGGCCCGCGCGGTCAAGGTGGCCCTGCTGGATCACGAGCTGACCCACTTGCAGTGCAAGCTGGATCGGGATGGGGTCACCAAGCGGCGCGAGGATGGGAGCGTGCTGATCCACGTGAAGCCCGACGACTTCGCGCTGAACGGCTTCTACGATGTGATCCTGCGCCACCGGGGCCGATCGGTCGAGTTGATCGGGCTCAAGGCCCTAAACCTGGAACTGTGCGACCAGTTGGGGTTCGACTTCATGCGCGAGGCCGAGCCGGTCGGACGGCGCAAGAAAGCGGCCAAGGTGTGAAAAGCCGGGGCCGTCGTGGTCCCGTTCATTCTCGGTTTGGGAGGATTGTCATGCGACTACGAATGGGCAGGACGGGACCGGTAGCTCTCGGGATGCTGGTCCTGGTCGTGATCCCGGCTATCGTTTGGGCGGCAACGTGTTCGAGCACCTGCGCGGCCCCGACTTCGTGGGACCAGTGTGAGGCGTGCTGCAAGACGAAAGCGTCCTGCAAGGTGTGTTGCCAAACATACGCGGTGGGGACGCAAGGGCGGGAGAAGTGCGACGCGGCCTGTCCGATGACCTGCGGCGAGAACTGTGAGCAAGGGCCTACGACGCCGGGCGGAGATATCCGATGATCGTCTACCTGCTGACTCTGCTGATTCTCTCCGCTCCGAAGCCGGGAGCGGCGCGAACGACTCATCACTCATCACTCATCACTGACCACTCGGCCGTGCGATTGCCTCCAAGCTGGCACGCCAAACAGACCATGCTCGCGGACCCCGACGATCCGTACTGGGACGCCTTTTGGGTGTACGCCGACGAGGCCCCGACGTATCCGTTGGGCTGGTTGTTCGGAGACTTCGTGGAGCGCTCGTCCGACGATCCCGCCGACGTGCTCACCAGGCACGAGATCGCTACGGAGGTGTCCCACCGGACCAACCCGCAATCGCCGGACTATGACCCGCGGGCGAAGCGCGTGGCCCGAACCATGCTCATGGAGATGCTGGCCATGGAACGGGACGCCGGGGTCCGGCTGCGCACGCTGTCGGCTCTGTGGGAGTCGTGCGAGATCGGCGACATCGAGGTCGCGGACTTTCTGGACGATCTCTTGGAGTCGGAAGCCGACCCGCTCGTGCGCCCGCTCATGCGCACCGTCATTCATTGCCTGCGAACGGGCGAAGGACCGTGTGGCGATTAAACTCGCCTGAGTGCCCACCCGTCACCGCAACCTGAGTTCCCTGGCCGGCCGCATCCTGCGCAAAGGCGGCAAGGTCGCCGCACAGCGGGACTTCGGCCTGACAGCTGAGCAGAGGGACGAGTTCCTACAGTGCTCCCCCTCCCTGGGGAGCCTGGGTTTCGCTCGCTTCTGCGAGCAACACATCCGCATCTACGACCCGGCTCTGCGGCGTGACGTACCCCTGCGTTTTTTCGATGGGCAGAGGCGGATCGTGCCCGACCTCGTCGCCGGGGTGTGGATCCTGGCCCTCAAGGGCCGGCAGGTGGGCTTCACCACCCTGATCGCCGCGTTTGTCGTGTGGCGAATGACCACGCGCAACGCATTCACCGCGGCCATCGTGTTCCACCAGCGCCAGTACGCCGAGGACTTCATAGACCTTATCCGCTACATGCACGATCGCCTGCCGGCGTGGTTGCAGAAGCGGGTGACCCGGGCCAACAAGTCTCGATTCCGGCTGGGCAAGAAGTCCGAGGTGAGAGCCATCGTCGGCGGGAGCAAGGCCGCCCGGTCCATCGCCGCGGACCTGATCGTGATCGACGAAGCCTCGCGGGTGGACAAGCTGGAGGCCACTATGCAGGCGGTCATCGCCACTGTCGACGTGGCCCAGGGGCAGATCATCGAGCTGTCCTCGTCGGCCGGTCCGCAGGGGCATTTCTACAGCGCGTGGGTGGACACGTTTGGGGAGCACGGGGAGCTGATCGCCGAGCATCCCAACGGGGTCGGCCCCACCGGTTTCAAGCCGTTTTTCATTCACTGGTCGGAACGACCTGGGCGCGACGCGGCGTGGTACGCCCGCGAGGAGCTGCGCCTGCGCAAGCTGGCCGGCCCCACCGGGATGAAGCAGGAGCATCCCAACAATCCGCAGGAGGCCTGGGAGCACGCCGCCGGCCGGGTGTATCCGCTGTTCACCCGCGAACGCGGCTGCGTGGGCAAGATCGGGATCCCCGACACCGCGGACCGCTTCCGGGCCATCGACTTCGGCCAGACCGACTCGCCGTTCGTCTGCCTGTGGTGCGCGCACATCAAGGGTCCGACCGGCCTGCTGGTGTCGCCGGACTGCCCCAACACCATCCGGGAGATGTACTCCTACCGCTGGGACGACGAGAACCCCAACCAGCCGTACGACGACTTCGACCACTGCCCCGACGCCCTGCGCTACCTGGTGGTGACCTTCCCGCACGTGACCGGCCTGGTGTACGTGTACCGCGAGTTGTACGTGACCGACTCCGTGAAAAAGGGCTGGAACGTGTTCAAGGAGATCGAGACGGTCCATCAGATGAGCGGGTGGCAACGGGCCGCCCCGCCGGCCCGGGAGAAGTGGGAGCCGACCGAGGACGGGGAGCTCTACTACGGCACGGTGGCGGACCGGAGCTGGCCGCTGGTCATTGCGACGTTCGCCGCCTCGGGCATTCCCTGCCGTGGTCACGAGCCCATCGTCGGGCGGAAGTCGATCAAGGGCCCGGGCCTGAAAACCTTGACGGATCACCCCAGACGTGAGATCGTGGAGGGCATCGCTCGGCTGTCCATGTTCATCGACGGGAGCGAACGCATCGACATGCTCATCCCGGTGACCAGGGAGAGCCTGGCCCTGGCCGAGTTCTATCAGCCGGGGTTGCCCGGTCACCGGATTACGGAGAGCCTGCGACAGCGGCGCACACGGGAGTACGCACGGCGACTGCTGATGCGCTCAGGGAGCCGATGATGCCTAGCGGAATGGGTCACTACCCGATGGAGGACTGGGTCCCCATCGTCGTCGCCAACGCCTTCACCAACGTGGAGGAGTTCTCGCCCCGGCAGGTGATCGGGGCCATCACCAGAGGCACTGCCGCGGGCGTGACCGGCGGCATTCAGGGGCCCTGCTACGGGATCGCGATTCGGGCCCGCGTGACCATCGTTGGCGTCCGCGACTTCAACACCACGCTGCGGCTCTACGGCAACGCCACCGACCCCACGGACCTCGACGACGATGAGCGTGACCTGGTCAAAAAGAAGGACCTGATTCCGGTGATCAACGGCGTGAGCGACGCCGTGGAGTGGGGGCACTACTGGATCGAGCCGCAGAAGGACGACGTCATGCCCGCGTTCAGCATCGGCTTCGTGGCCGGCGGGGCCACCGCCGCGGTGATGACCATGGACATGTGGCGGCGGCGCTACATCCTCAGCCTGGCCTCGGCCTGAGAGAGGGCGATAATGGATGCCGCCGCAACCTCCGGACGGGTACTACCAGTTCGTCGAGAGCCGCCTGGCTCAGCAGGCACTCAACGAGAAGGAGATCATCCGGGCGCTGGAGCAGTTGGGCGTGCGCCATCAGGAGTTCGCCGACCGGATCGTCGCTCAGATGCACCAGGTGGAGATGGGGGTCGCCAAGGTGGAACTGACCCTGACCAACAACGTGGCCGGCGTGCGCCTGGAGGGGACGAAAGCCATCGCCGCTATGAAGGCCCAGTTGGCCCTGATCGTCGGCGGGATCTCCCTGGTCGTGTCCGGGATCGTGACCGCGATCATCAACTGGGTGATGGAGCGCAAGTAGCGGGGAAGTGGTTCAGCGCATGACCTGCCCGCGTTGCGGTAAGCCCCACCCGGTCGTGGTCCCGGCCGACTGGGTCTGCGTGACGATCACGAAGGAACTGGTTACGCTGCTGCGGAGCAACAACATCCACCGCAACGACCGGGGTTTGGAGACAGCCATGAAAGGTCAGAAACACGGCCCGAGCTGCACGTGTGCGTCGTGCAAAAAGACGTACGGCAAGGGCGGCAAGTAAGCTTTACTCCTGGGCCGGCTTAAGTCCCCGGCCGAGAAGCCGCGGGCGAGGCTTGTACGAAAGTGCAGGCCCCGCCTTTCTAAGAGTGGTGAGTGACGAGTGGTGAGAAGCTCGCCACTCACCCCACACAACTCACCACTGTCCCCCCCAATCGACAATCGCCGATCGCCAATCGACAATCCCCCTCGATGCCCCGCAAGGTCCTGACCAACTACGCCCTGATCGACCGCAAGGCCAAGGGCGGCGGCGGCGCCGCCGTTCACGAACTCGACTGGACCGACCCCGAGGGCATGGACGAGGACGTCCTGGCCGCGTTCATCTCGGCCCAGTACGAGGACGCCAAGCAGAGGCGGAGCTGCTGGGAAGGTGAGGCCGCGGAAGTGCTCGCCTGGGCCCGCGGCAATCAGCACGTCTACTTCGACCCCGTCTCCGATAACCTGGTGGCCGAGAACCTCCAGAACCTGCCCCTGTGGCTAAGGGAGCCGGTGACCATCAACAAGCTTCGCGGCTTCGTGCTGCAACAGATCACGTTCTACATCGGCGCGCCGCTCACCTGGATAGTCAACCCGGCCACGCGCGACGACGACGACGTGACGTCGGCCCGGGTGGCCAGCAAGGTGGTGCGCTACTACTTCGAGCACGGCAGTCCCACGGGCATGAAGGGCTTGATCGACGCGGCCTGGATGTTCGTCTGCACGGGGATCGTGTGGGCCAAGCCCATGTTCGATCCCTACGCCGGCGCCGCCGATCGCTTCGACTTCGATCAACTGGGCAAGGCCGTGGACACGGCCACCACCGACGAGAGCCGAAAGGTCCGCTCCGCGTTTCTGGATAAGACCAACAGTTGGGTGCAGCGGTTCAGGGGCCGCGGCCTCTCGGCCAAAGAGAAGACCGACCAGGCCCTGGATCTGCCGGCAGGCGATCTGTCGATCGACTGGGTGCCGGGCTTTGACCTGAGCGAACCGGTCCACACCCGGCAAGTGGATCACGAGACCGCCTGGCTGATCCATTCGCGGTTCCGGACCATCGAGTACCTGCGCGAGCGGTACGGCGACATCGCCGACGAGCTCCAGCCCGACGCAGACAGCGAGGCATATCGCTATCGCCACGTGGAGCTGTACGGGCGGACCGAGTTGTCCAGCGTGGTGCAGAGCGACGAGGTCATGGTCCACGAGCTGTGGCGGCCGAGGTGTGCCGCCGCTCCCGTGGGCTGCCTGGCGCAGATGGCCGGCAACCGCATCCTGAAGGTCGGCCCCCACCCCACGATCACCGGCCGGTTGCCGTTCATCGCGTTTCAGGACGCCCCGGAGCCGGAATACTTCCGGCCGCGATCGACGGTGCAGGACCTGCTGTCTCTGGCCCGGGCCCGCAACAAGCAGCGATCGCAGTTGCACGGGCACTTCTCGGCGACCATCAACCCGGTCATCTTGGAGGAGGACTCGGCCCACCTGCCGCCCCATGCCTTCCGCCAGGACATGCCCGGGACGCTGAAAGTCGCGGACGGCACGATTGACCGGGTCCGCCCGTTCCCGATGCCCATGCCTCCGCCCTACGCCGCGGAACTCGACCAGATGAACTCCACGGACATGGAGGACATCGCCGGCATTCACCGGTCGACGTCGGGGCGGGCGGAGAGCGCCCAGCAATCCGGCATTCACGCCCAGGTCCTGGCCCAGGGCGACGCCCAGCGGCATCGGGTGGGGCGGATGCTCTTCGAGTCGAGTGCCGGCGAGTTGGGTCAGCACCTGCTCATGTTGGCCTGGGAGTTCATCACCCAGGAACGGACCATCAGCATCACCGGCGACGCGGGCGAGCGCGACGTGGTGGTCTTCAAAGGGAGCGACCTCTCCAAACGCAGGCCCTTCGGACCCTGGGCCTTCAACGTGACCGCCGCCCTGGCTCCCATCGAGGACATGGCCCAGACGGTGGCCAAGCTGGAGACGCTGTTGAAGTACCAGATCCTGCGCCCCGAGAACGAGCGGGACAAGCAGCTCATTTTGCGATGGGTGGGCGAGCGCGTGCCTGCGGAGACCGACGACTGGAGCTACCATCGCAGCCAGGCGGCCAAAGAGAACGCGGAGCTGCTGGCCGGCAAGCCTATCAACGAGGCCATCGGCGACTTCGACGCCGTCCACGTGGCCGAGCACGAGCGGTTCACGACGACGGAGGAGTACAAGCGCAAGGTGCGCGAGGAGCTGAGCAGAGGCGATGTAGTCGCGTCGGCGGAGGGCGGCGAATCACAGCAGCAAGCCCCAAGGCAGAGCCGCACGGCGTTCGCCATGTTGACGCACATCCGCGCGCACTGGTACAACGAGACCCTGAAGCGGGTGCGGAAAGCGGTCATCGAACAGAAGGTGACTATGGATCTGGCCCGCGACTATGGCATCCTGATGTCCCCGGGCGGACCTCCGGGACCAGGAGGACCGGCACCAGGCGGACCTGGCCGGCGGGCCCCACGACCCCCGGTGCAGCAGGGAGCAGGCAATGGGCGACCAACCCGACCAGGAGCAGGAGCTGGAGCAGGAGCTGGACCAGTCAGCGGACGAGTCTGAGCTTGAACTCACGGAGGAGGAGCAACCTGAACCCACGCCGATTGTGGAGCCGGTTGCGGCCGCCAATGTCGAGCCCGTGAAACCCGGGCTTGTGCTGGTCAGGTGGCTGGGCGGCAACGGAGACGAAACGATCGCGGTGAGCCCGGCGCTGGCCAATCAATTGTTCAGCACCGGCAAGTTCCGCAAGGCGTGAAGCGCCGCAGGGAGCAGGCAATGGGCGACCAACCAGACCAGGACCCGTCAGCGGAAGGGTCTGACGAGCTTCAGCCGACCGCGGAGGAGATCGAGCACATCAAGACCCTGCGCGATCGGCGCATCAGCCCAAAGGACGTGATGGCCCGAGCGGCACGCGATGTGCAGCGGGAACGGGCCGCCAACAACCCAGCCCCCGCCGCCGAGGCCGAACCCGCCCCCGACGAGATCCCCGACGTAAAGACCGTGGACCGGATCATTGA
>Ga0209641_10004528_pt1 | contig 11473 bp, 10 predicted proteins | sample RifCSP16_1_FD_184022 | JGI IMG/M metagenome (GOLD analysis project Ga0209641, IMG submission 184022) | Soil microbial communities from Rifle, Colorado - Rifle CSP2_sed 16_1 (SPAdes) (version 2) | ecosystem: Environmental > Terrestrial > Deep subsurface > Rock core/Sediment | place: Rifle...
ACACGCAACGTGAGCGAAGCTAAAGGACTGCAAGCACACAGACACCTGGAGCGGAAGCAATGCTCCGTAACCTTAACCTCAGACCAGACCTGTTACAATGTAAATTCTATTATGAGACCCTTAATAAAATATGTCTATACAATTATGGACTCCCTTATAATGCGTTTGTATTAATATCCCGGTTTGTTCTGATATAGAATACTTTGATCTACTGTGTGAACTTTGACTGTGCTACCCTTTTCTGCATCCTTTGCATCTTCTGAGAGGATTACCAGGCAATTGGACTTTACCATGCTGCTCAATATTCCAGAACCCTGGCCTTCCTGCGGTGTTGCATAAAGCTGTCCGTCCTTTTCTTCCAGAACAGCCCTTACAAAGTGCATCCTTCCTGTTTTTTTCTTTATGGATTTTGTAAGCAGCGCATTAAGCGGCCTCTTAAAAATATCGGTCCTGCCCGACATTTTTAAAAGGGCTGGTCTTACAAATTGTTCAAAGGCAACCATTGATGAAATAGGATTGCCTGGCAGGCCGAATGCCGGCTTTCCTCCGATAATGCCGAAGGCAAGGGGCTTGCCAGGCTTCATTGCCACCTTCCAAAATCTCATTCCTGTCCCCGCATGTTTCAAGCGAGGATCAGAGCCCAGCTCTTTTAATACGTCTTTTACAAAATCAAAATCACCAACAGAAACCCCTCCAGAAGATACAATGCAATCTGCACTGAGTCCATAGTAAAGTTTTTCCTTAAGGTCTTTTTTTGTATCTCTCGCTATGCCCAATTGAATAGGTATTGCGCCACACTCCTTTATCTGGGCAGCGAGGGTGTAGCTGTTACTGTTTATTATCTTACCAGTTTTAGGTATTTCCTCGATTTCTACCAGCTCATCCCCTGTTGAAAGCACAGCTACCTTTGGTTTCTGGTAAACATATACATTCGGTTTGCCAACTGCCGCAAGCATGCCTGTTTCAGCAGGGCGTATGTTCATTCCTTTTTTTAAAACAATATCTCCTTTTTTAAAATCCTCTCCGGCTTTTCTGATATTGTCTCCAGTCTTTGCTTCTCTAAATATTCTGACCCCTGACCCCTGCCCCCCGCTTAAAGCCTGCGGGGGCAGGCCCCTGCCCCCTGTTTTTTCTGTATCCTCTACCATTACTACTGCATCAGCGCCTTTGGGTATTGGCGCCCCGGTCATTATCCTTATAGCTTCTCCCGTTTTAATGGTTTTTTTTGCTGTATAACCTGCTGGAAGGTCTTCAATTACTTTCAGTAGAACAGGTTTTTCCTTTGAAGCCCTTTTTGTGTCAGCTGTCTTTACTGCATATCCATCCATTGCAGAGTTGTCCCAGGGCGGATTATCAATAGGTGCAGTTATATCTTCGCAGAGGATCCTCCCAAGGGCTGAAAGGATATTTATCCTCTCCATGCCAAGAGGTTTTATTTCATTTAGGATTATTTCTAATGCTGCTTCAACAGAAATCATGAGTTAGTTTGTGTGATAAGTGATAGTCTTGAGTTGTAAGTTGTAATGTATAATATTATCTGCGGATTATTCTATAACAGGTACAACTTATGATTTTTGGCGATGTGCGGTGGTTTCTGGCGTGGCTACCCTTTTGCCCCTTACAGGCACAATTATTTCAGCGCCTGCCTTTATATATCGTGCGCTTCTTAACTTGTTCAGATAGAGGATTGATTCAGTTGAGGTGTTGTATCTTTTTGCTATAAGCGAAAGTGTTTCTCCCTTCCTTATTTTATGCACTAGGAAATTGAGTCTTTCCTGTGGCGGAATTGTGGCAAAATTTGCATGGAAGATACCTATCTTTTCAGCAGGTATTTTAATCTCATACTGGTCTACATTTGGCGGTGTAAACCACCTTAAAAGCTCTGGGTTTAATTCCTTTATTTCTTCCGCGGAACATTCGCACGCCTCTACAATAATCTTTATATCTGTTGCGCCTGGTATAGGCGCTTTAGCATATGCAACATGCGGTAGATATTTTATATCAGCAAAACCGTATTTCTCGGGTTCTTTTGCAATAAGGAGCGCAGCGATATATTTAGGGATATAATCTCTTGTCTCTCTTTTTAGTGTCCTTTTGTGTTTGGCAATAATCCAGAAGTCATCGGTATTATGTTTCTTCACTGCCCTAAGGATGCGGCCTTCGCCGGCATTGTAGCTCGCTGCCGCTAAGTGCCACGAATTGAATATATCATAAAGCCCTTTCAGATATCTGGCAGCAGCCCATGTAGCCTTTTCAGGGTCTCTTCTCTCATCAACCCACATGTCTACCTTGAGGCCATATTTTTTACCAGTCCACTTCATGAACTGCCACATGCCAACAGCCTTTGCCCTTGATTTGGCATAAGGATTAAAGCCGCTTTCTATAAGCGCCAGATAGGCCAGGTCTTCAGGGAGATCATGCTGTCTGAGTATCTCTTTCACCATGGGCAGATACTGCTCAGACCTGGCAAGCCATTTTTCAAAGTATTTCCTTCCTCGTGTTTGGAAATATTTTATATAAACTTCTACCTTATCATTGATAACAACAGGCACATCATAAGTTATTTCTTCCTCATCTTCATCAGACGTGGTTGTTGCAATGTCAGTTAGTTTTTGAAGATACTGGTCTTCCTCAGAAGACGTCTCCGGTTCGTTGCCTTCCTTGGTGGCTTTGGACGAAGTGTTTATTTGTTTTGATGTGTCAGTGCTATAGGATTTGTCCTTTGAAGCAGGCTCGGTTGTTTCGGTTACAAAGGCAAAAGCAGGAGAAAAAAAGAATATACATACAATGATTGAAAGGATTAGATACGAAATATTCAACATGGCAGGGTATTTATGGATGCGCCTCCAGAGATTTGTCATTCTTCACCACTTCACATCTGATTTTACAGTATTCAACTCGGACAATACGCCCTGTAGTTCCAACTGTCTGAATTTTTCCTTAATATCCTCCGCTGTTTTCTTTGCGGCAAGTTCTATCTTTCTGCCTGTTTCAGTAATAAGTTTTGTATATTCAAGGTAGTATTCATTTTTCTTTGCCCATTTTTTGGTAAGGTTTCTCCCATATAATTTGATTGATACATTAAATAAGTGCATACGTACAGCCCGTTTTATTATCTGACCAATCGAGTAAAACCTCTTCGTTGCCCTAAGTGTTTCCGACTGAAGCTCATAGTATGTCATCTTCTTAGGTTCAAATACTGCATGATGGGCGTCATAGAGGCTCCAGTCTTTTGTCAAGAATCTCTTCTGTTTCTCCATCTCACGGAAGAAGCTTGTGCCAGGCAAAGGCGTCAGTATCATAAACTGGACAGACTCAAGGTCATTCTTTTTTGCAAAGGTAACTGTTTGCTGGATTGTTTCAACTGTATCATTATCTGAACCAAATACAAACATCCCATGAATGCGGATACCATACTCATGGAGTATTTCGATGCATTTTTCAATATCTTCAACAGACTGTTTTTTATTATATGCCTTTAATGTTTCAGGATTTATAGATTCAAGGCCTATATAAACTGTGTGGCAGTTTGACCTTTTCATGAGGTCAAGAAGTTCCGGGTCTTTTGCAACATCAACCCTTACCTGGGCTGTCCATGTAGGGGTCAACCCCTTTTCTATCATAAACCTTAAGAGCTCTTTTGTCCTCTTTTTGTCTGCTGTAAAATTATCATCATAAAAGAAGACCCATCCGCCGCCATTGTCTTTATGTAGCTGAAGTTCTTCTATAACCTTTTCTTTGCTCCTGAATCTGTATTTCTGGCCGAACATGCCTGTCACAGAGCAGAAACTGCAGTCATAGGGGCATCCTCTGGAGGTCATTATAGGGGTAATCTCGAAATGTTTTCGCGCCTCTTTTTCAAGTCCCTTGACTATTGAGAAGTCAGGGGAAGGCAATTTATCCAACTCTTTACAGTAAGCAACTGTTTTGTTATGGATTATTGCTCCGTCTTTTTTATAGGAAAGTCCCGGGATTGCCTCAAAACCGCTTCCTGCTTCAAGGGCTTTTATAAAGTCAACGATATTTTCATCCGCCTCTCCGCGCAATACATAATCGCACGATTCCAGCGCCTCATCTGGCATATATGTTACGTGAGGCCCGCCCATAAACACAGGTATGCCTGCCTTCTTCACAATCCGTGCTATCTCATATGCCCTTGATGATGTAGATGTAATCGTTGATATGCCTACTGCATCTGCTGTAAGCACATCCTTTAAGTCTAATTCTCCAACAGCCTCAACATAGCTTTTAACATCATATCCTTTTTCTTTTAGTATTGTTCCTAAAAGGACAGTGCCGAGCCGTGGCAAAGGCATTCTCGAAAAAATATGGAAATCTGGCGGTTTGGGTTCTATGAATATTATCTTTTTCACAATAAATCTCCTCTGGACATTATATTTGTTCTATGGTAAAAAAACGCCCGTCGGAGCATACTACTTTATTTGGTATGATTTTGTCAAGGATTAAAAAGCCGCTTGTCATTTAAAAAGCTGACCGTAAGATAGCGAGGGTTCAAGCGTTATTTTACGGAGGTAAGTTATTATGGCACTAAAGTTGCAAGAATATATAAACGTGGATACGAAAAACAAAATCCTTGTTGTTGATGACGAGGTGACTATTAGCCATATGCTTTCCGAGTTGTTGACTGCGGAAGGATATGTTGTTGACCTGGCTGTGGATGGGCTTGAGGCAGTAAAGCGCCTAAATAATACATTCGTGTATGATTTGATAATATTAGATGTAAATATGCCCAGGATGGATGGTATAACACTCTATCGCAATATTATGAAGAAATTTCCAGCGCTAAAAGAGAGATTTTTGTTTTTAACCGGCAATCTAACAGAAGAGGCAGCAATCTTTTTTAAGGAAAATGATTGCAAATACCTGGTTAAGCCATTCCAGATACTGGATTTTTTAAACCAGATAAATTCTATGCTTGATAAAGTAGGAAAGAAGATTGCGGTTGAAAGTAGAGAATTGACGCAGTCTGATAAACGAGCAGAGAAGCGTTTCCATTGGTCAGCGTATTGTCTTATATTTAACGCAGGCAAGTATAGCTCAACGCCTTTGGGGGCAAAGACCCAGGATATATCTCAGAATGGTGTAAAGATAAGACATATTGGAGAGCCGCTTTCTCTTGGCGAGGCTATTAAGATACACATTATGAGTTTAGATCTTCGCGTGGATGCAATGGTTATGTGGTCGAAGTCTACAAATGGAATAGATACATTAGCTGGCTTACGGTTTGTAAAACCCATACAGTTGCCGTCTTCTGTTAGCAGTGTGAGCATTTAAGGCAGAGCGTTCTTTATTAAACTTAAAGTTTCTTTATCCTTTGAAGGCGTTTCCTCTCCTTTTTGGACGGTTTTCTTGGATTGCCAGTCTTTGGGAATACCCCTTCATCCTCCTCATCAGAGATGCCTTTCATAGTATAATACTGGGCAGATGAAAGTATGTTATCAAATTCCTGGGATGATATGGTAACTGCGCCGCATGTCTCTGCAAAATGAGCAACTGACCTGTCAGAAGTAATAAGGGTCATGTTCTGTCTTTCCGTCTTTGCCATTTCTTTGAGAATCTCATCCGCCTCTTCACCATCTTTAGAGAAAACAATTTCAATCCCACCCTGATTTGTTCTCGCCCTGTAGAGACTTCCTGATTTTTTTCCATCAAATACAACGGTTATTTTATGTCCTTTGAGGCGCTTGTAAGCCTGAAGCCTTTTAATAAGCTCATTCCGTGTGCTTTCCAGGTCAAGCGCTGTATTGTTAGGAGAGGCCATGAGCGCTGTAAGATTGTAGCCATCTATCACAATGTGCATTGCCATGTTTTTAAAATAGCAGATAGGTAGAGTTTTTTCAACCCAAGATAAATCATCTTATGATAAGCTCAGACCTGCTATATTTATAGTGAAGGTAATAAATAACGTGATATTTTTTCTGTCATTCCCGCAATCTTTAAGCTTGTCCTCGAATGCTTTTATCGGGGACGATAATCTATAGTCCCCCGATATAGACATACGGGGGGCAGGCTTTATGTTTTCGCCTGTATTGCACAAGACGCTGGATGAGTCCACGAACGTCTCTATCCCCGATAGATTCATTCGGGGACGGATAGAGACATTCGGGCATGACATAAATATAGCAACCGCAAGTTATTTATTGCCTTTAGTATAGCAATACATGCCCTACTTAGCGTGAACTGCCAATTTTATGAGCAAAAGGTCGGGTATCTGCATAAATTTTAATCTAATCTATGGTGTCATAAACTTAAATTCAGTGGATTTTAAAGCATTTTTATACTGCTAAAATTGGCATAATGCTTGCTTTAATTATTATGTTCAGAAAAATGTTTACAAGCGTATGTCTGTGTGCTAAGTTCTGTAAACCTCGGTAGGGGCGGATATTCGAACGGGGTAAGACTTAACATGTATTATGGAGGGTGTAATGAAAAAGGTAGAGGCGATTATAAAACCATTTAAACTCGACGAAGTAAAAGAGGCCCTTAATGAGATTGGTATACAAGGTATAACAGTTTCTGAGGTAAAAGGATTTGGACGGCAGAAAGGTCATACAGAGCTTTATCGGGGCGCAGAGTATGTTGTAGATTTTCTCCCCAAGATAAAGATAGAAATTGTGGTAAAGGCGGACATGGTGGCAAAGGTTGTTGAGACTATTGTCAATACTGCCAAGACCGGTAGAATCGGGGATGGAAAGATATTTGTCCTGCCCATAGATGAGGTGGTTAGGATAAGGACCGGGGAGAAAGGGGAAGAGGCAATATAAAAATTCCGAATTGCGATTTACGGATTACGATTTTTAAAAAAACGAAATCAACAATAAGATAAAGGAGGAACACAAAAATGACACCGAAAGAGGTACTACAGTTAGCAAACGAAAAGAATGCCAGGATGGTTGACTTAAAGTTTCTGGACTTTGTCGGCATCTGGCAGCACTTTTCAATCCCTATCTCTGAGCTTAAAGAAGAGATATTTGAGGAGGGATTGGGGTTCGATGGCTCGTCAATCCGCGGCTGGCAGCCCATCCATGCAAGCGACATGCTTGTTGTGCCAGACCCCGCAACAGCAGTTATGGATCCATTCATGGAAACGCCCACAGTATCCCTCATCTGCAACATCGTTGACCCGATAACAAAAGAGGAATACACAAGGGATCCCAGAACTATTGCAAGGAAGGCTGAGGCCCATCTGAAATCAACGGGCATTGCAGATACAGCTTATTTTGGGCCAGAACCAGAGTTTTTCATACTTGATGATGTTAGATATAATCAGACTTCGCATCAAGGTTATTATTTCCTGGATTCTGTTGAAGGTGTCTGGAATTCAGGCAGGGAGGAACATCCAAACCTTGGTTATAAGCCACGGCACAAAGAAGGCTATTTCCCTGTTGCCCCAACTGATAGTCAGCAGGATATAAGGACAGAAATGTGCCTTGTTATGGAATCGGTTGGTATTCAGATAGAGAGACAGCACCATGAGGTCGCAACAGCAGGTCAGGCTGAGATTGACATGAGGTTTGACAGCCTCGTAAAGATGGGCGATAAACTCATGTGGTATAAATATATTGTTAAGAATGTTGCATGGAGATGGAAAAAGACTATCACCTTTATGCCAAAGCCCATATTCGGCGATAATGGAAGCGGAATGCACACTCATCAGTCTCTCTGGAAAGGCGGTAAGCCTCTATTTGCTGGCAACAAATACGGCGGTTTGAGCGATATTGCCTTGTGGTATATAGGCGGTGTATTGAAGCATGCAAGGGCATTGAATGCATTTTGCAATCCAGGTACAAACTCTTATAGAAGGCTTGTGCCAGGCTTCGAGGCTCCGATAAATCTTGCATACTCAAGTAGAAACAGAAGCGCAGCAATAAGAATCCCGATGTATTCGCCGTCGCCTAAGGCAAAGAGGATTGAGGTGAGATTCCCTGACCCATCCTGCAACGGCTATCTCGCATTTGCAGCAATGCTCATGGCCGGCCTCGATGGAATACAGAATAAGATTGACCCAGGCGAGTCTCTTGATAAGGATATCTATGGTCTCTCACCAGAAGAGCTTTCAAAGGTTCCGTCTGCCTGCGGTTCGCTTGAAGAGGCATTGAATGCGATGAAAGACGACCATGAGTTCCTTTTGAAGGGAGATGTCTTTACGCAGGATGTAATTGACACATGGATTGAGTATAAGATGGACAAAGAGGTAAATCCTGTAAAACTAAGACCAGTGCCTTATGAATTTGCGCTGTATTTTGATTGTTAATTAAATAGAATAATTTAATAAAAAAGCCCCCCGATATCCATCGGGGGGCTTTTTTATTTTAAGGACACTCTGAAAAACTCTTTTTCTGTCATTCCCGAGGCCTGCCCCTGAAGGTTTCAATCAGGGGTTTTTATCCCCGATTAAAGCATTCGGGGACGAATCCGGTTCTTGGACAATCAACAAGTTATAGATGCGTCCCCGAATGTTTCTATCGGGGATAGAGACATTCGGGCATGACAATTCGTAAAAGGGTAGTTTTTCAGAGTGTCCTTAAGATTTATGTTGCTGTGATATATTAAAGAATATATAATTTTATCTTCTTTGAGTTATAAGGGAGTCCATAATTGTATTGACATATTAATCAGCGCATATATAGAGTATACATTCCACCCAGTGTCATTCCCGCATGTTTTTAGCGGGAATCCAGTAGTTCTTAGTCTCTGGATGCCCGATTAAAAAATTCGGGCATGACGAACAAAAGGGGATAGTGTGTAAATACTATTCTGGACTGGTTAGTACCTTGCATTTTGTAGTTGCGGAGGTCTTGTTTATGGCTTATTTCTTAAGTGTATTGGGCTTAGTTCTTGTTATAGAGGGTTTACCGTATTTTGCATTTCCCGTAAAAGTAAAGCAGTGGGCGCTATCTTTGCAGGAAATACCAGAAAGATCACTGCGGGTTATGGGGTTTGTTTCCATAGTAGCAGGATTGATTCTTGTGTATTTTGGAAGGAGGGTGTTTTGAAAATCGTGAACAGGAATAAGGAGTCAGGAGGCAGGATAAGCAGCAAGAAAAATTTAAATATCGCTGTCTTTCTTCTGTTTTCTTTCTTCTGTCTTCTGAATTCTGCATTTTTATCTTCGTGCGCTAAAGATAAATTTACCTCCGAATTCCTTCTTGAAGGAGAGAGGATAAGGGTTGCGATATTGAAAGATGTCAAAGATTTGAAGATAGGAGGAGTGGGTGCTGCAAAGACTAATGGCCATTCTCTTGATATAAAAGATGGAGTAATTACCTTGGATGATTCAGGGGCGTTAACAATAAATGGCAATAAAGTCTCAGGCCCGTCAATTAGATTCTTTCCTGACAATGGCGTGATTTATGTAAACGGACGTCCCTTCAGGGGGAAGATAGAAGTAATTAAAGATATAAAGGGACTTCTTGTTGTAAATGAACTTCCGGTAGAGTTTTATTTAATCGGTATAATAAATAATGAAATATCATCCAAGTGGCCTATGGATGCTGTAAAGGCGCAGGCTGTAGCAGCAAGGACATATGCCCTTTATCAGAAGAAAAAGAGGGCTGGCGGAGTTTATCATGTTGAGGGGACCGTTGTGAGTCAAGTCTACTCAGGTAGGAATGCTGAGGACGAACGTTCTTTCCAGGCTGTTAAAGAAACATGGGGTGAGGCGCTTACTTTTGACAGTGAGCTTGCGTTGACAGTATATCATTCAAATGGTGGAGGCATTACAGAAGATTCCAGGGGTGTGTGGGGTAAGGATTATGCATATCTAAAAAGTGTTAAAAGCCCATATGATGAAGATGCGCCTAATTGTTACTGGGTAACAATCGTAACCCAGGAATCTGTTGAAGCAATGCTGAGAAGCGCTGGTTATGCAGTCGGCTCTGTAAAAGAGATAATCTCTCTATACAGAACAGTTAGCAATCGGGTAACAAGATTGCGGATAAAACATACAAATGGTGATATTGAGATGAGCGGTGAGGATTTAAGAAGGATTATTGGCTATGAAAAGGTCAAGAGTACAATGTTTACCGTGGAAATTTCAGGAGATTCATTTGTGTTTAAGGGGAAAGGCGCGGGTCATGGTGTTGGAATGTCACAATGGGGTGCAAAGGGCATGGCAGAAAAGGGTTATACTTACGTTGATATACTAAAGCATTATTATCCGGGTACAAGATTGGAAAAGATATATTAATGAACCCTGTCAGACCTGAAATAGATTCGGAGCAAGCTGACCGTATTAGACTTATGGAGCAAGGCAACCGTGTTGCCGTAAAAGACAGCGACATGGTCGCCTCGGTCCAAAAAACATGGTCATCTTGATTCAAAGGGGAGGTCTAACGGGGTGAAGCTTGAGGATTTTAATTATTACCTTCCCAAAGAACTTATTGCCCAGTTACCGAGCGAAAGAAGAGACGAATCCCACCTCATGGTGCTCAATAGAAAAGAGGGCACTATACAGCACAAAAGATTCTTTGAATTGCCAGAACATCTTAGGGCTGGAGATGTTTTGGTATTAAATGATACTAAGGTAATACCCGCGAGGCTATTTGGTAAGAAAAAGACTGGCGGTTTAGTAGAAATTCTTTTAATACAGTCCCTCACCTCTTCCATCTCCCATGAGGGGAGATGGAAGGGTGAGAGGGAATCCCAAACGTGGACCTGCCTTATAAGCCCAGCCAGAGGAATAAAGAAAGGTTCTGAAATCACATTTGAACATAAGCTAAAAGCGACAATCATAGAAAAAGGTTATGATGGCGAGTGGCTTATTGAGCTATATGCTGATATTGGCGTTGATAAGGTGATTGAACTTGTAGGCAATATGCCGCTCCCTCCGTATATAAAAAGAGGGCATGGGGCTAAGGGCAAAGGGCATCTACCTCAGGGGAAGAAAATTTCTGAGCTTGACAGGGAAAGGTATCAAACAATCTTTGCAAAGGAGAAAGGCGCCATTGCAGCGCCGACAGCAGGGCTGCATTTTACCCAGGAGTTGTTGAATAGGATTCAGAACCTTGACGTTGAGATTTTTTATATTACCCTCCATACAGGTCTTGGCACATTTAAACCTGTAAAAGAAGAGGATATTGCAAGGCACAGGATGATGCCTGAATATTACAATATTGATCCTGCCGCATTTGAGGCCATAAAAAAGGCAAAAAAGGAAAAACGGCGGATTGTTGCCGTGGGCTCAACTGCTACACGGGCATTGGAAACAATGGTTAATCCCCCCTCGCCCCCCTTTAATCCCCCTTCATCCCCCTTTTTCAAAGGGGGAAAAGAGGGGGATTTTGTCAAAGGGGGGATGGGGGGATTTGGATGGGAAAGACCGAGTTTGAGCGGCTGCACAAACCTTTTTATCTATCCCGGTTACAGGTTTAATGTAGTGGATGCGCTTATAACAAACTTTCATCTCCCCAAGTCAACGCTCCTTATGTTGGTTGCAGCGTTTGCCGGAAGG
>Ga0209641_10004530_pt1 | contig 11468 bp, 11 predicted proteins | sample RifCSP16_1_FD_184022 | JGI IMG/M metagenome (GOLD analysis project Ga0209641, IMG submission 184022) | Soil microbial communities from Rifle, Colorado - Rifle CSP2_sed 16_1 (SPAdes) (version 2) | ecosystem: Environmental > Terrestrial > Deep subsurface > Rock core/Sediment | place: Rifle...
CCAACGTTCTTCCTGCGATAATCGCCCTTGCCAGGCTGGCATAGAGCCTAAGCCTTGAGTAATGGTCAGATAGAAGTCGCGAGGAGCACGATTGTCCATGTAGCGCAGGTCGGTGAAATCAGAGGCCCCTAACACTGTGCCCACCCCGTTATCCCCATGGCATGCTGCACAATTTAATTCATAGATTTGCTTGCCAGTGGCAAGAATTTCTGCATTGGTAGAAAAGCGCCATAAGTAGAATAAAACATCCCAACGCTCATCCGAGGTGAGCGCATTTCGGAACGGTGGCATTTCGCCACGCCCCTCAGTGATCACTGCGTAAAATGAGGTAGGGTTCTCGCCACGCATATAATCCAGGTCATTGAAGTTGCGAGCGCCAGGTACCACACCTTCCCCATCTGTACCATGACAATTGGCGCAATGCTCTTCATAGATTGGCTGGCCGAGTTCGGCGGATGGCGGCCGCGCAGGATAACTAAGGATGGTGAATGAAGGCGTTTCAACTGAAACTGGAAGGCTGACCATTTCGGTGGCTGGGATGAGAGTCGGGATTGGCGTGGGACCTTCGGGTAAGCTTTTAGGTCCAGAGCATGCTGCCAACAGCAGGGCTACAATTGCGAAAAGGATGATTAGACTGGTTTGATTTTTCATTAAATACCTCTCATTATCTTGGCGGCAGTGTACGGACGTAGTTGATGACATCCCAACGTTCGCGCGGGGTGAGGCTTTCAGCCAGTGAAGGCATCTGACCAAATCCCTGCACGATAGTTAGATATACAGAGCCGTCAAACTCGGCAGTGATCTGATCGGTGGTCAAGTTTTGCGGGGTTCGTTCGAAGTAGTTAGCTAAAGGTCCGTTACCTTGCCCCAGCTCACCATGACAGATCTGGCAGTGGATGCTGTACAAAATTGCACCGCGCTGCAATGATACTTCGTCCGCGGGTATTAGTTTTATAGGGAACTCTTCGGGGATCACCGATAGCCCTTGAACCGGTATTGCTCCTGCAGGTGGTAGCTTACGAGGCCCTTCCTGGTACCCCACTGAAGGCTGATCGGCCATATCTGTAAGGAACGGGATCTTAATGATCTCATAGGTAAATAAAAGACCGACGATGAAAGGTATCAGAACCAGAGCGATGATGACCAAACCACGTTTTTGGCGCTCAGTCATAACGCCATCCTTTCCGGTTCGCCGATATGGTGTGCTTTATGAGACTCAAGCACCTGGCGCACCTGGCTATCCAATGTAATGGGATATTCGAGCAGCACAGCCAGATGACCGGCAGTGACGAGTCTGTGATAGGGCGCTGGTCCAAAGCGGGGGAAGTTCATCTCCCACAGCACGCCCAGAAATGTTGAGACAATGGTGGCCATCATCGTAAACACAAAGATAATGATGGCCGCTGGCGGAAAGCCAACCGGAGGGTGGCCGCCGATGTCCAGACGATAGAGGTGCGGTGTGATGACTGCCAGGAACAGACCGAAGAGAAAACCCGCTACAGCTCCGGCTAACACGATATAGGGCAGGGTCAGCCATTCCAACTGCCGCCCGAGTGCGCCCTTGGGATATGGCACACCAGTGATGACCACCATCTTCTCATCTTCGATGCCCAAAGTGTCAGTTCATCGATTGCCTCGGCTGTATCGGTGCTCTCGTGAAAAAGGGCGATTAGAGTATTTGTGTTATCCATCTGTCATCATATTATCTTTCTTAGTGCATGGCTTGACTGGTTACTCCATTTCCGCTGCCGTTGGTACAAGCAAGCGACCAATGCGCCTCAGCGTATAACGCAAGCGACCTTCCTTGATCTCCCATACCGGAACAAACGGGATGATGCGAGAAAAGAGTGTATACAACAACGCAAATCCGGCAAAGGTCATGGCAACGATGCTGATCTCAACCCAGGTCGGACGGTAGCTACCCCAATTAAAAGGCAGGTCGTTGCGCTGAAGGCTGCCAATAACGATAAGGGCGCGCTCCGTAAACATCCCGACATTAACTAACAACGTGGTCCCTAGCAGCAGCACTGGGGTGGTGCGGATTCGCTTGAATACGAGGAGTATTATTGGGATGACATTCGCACTCATCTGCAGGTAAAAGAATGGTGCTAAGCGACCGGACACTTCTTCGTGGATCAGTTCACGCACAATTGGCTCATTGCCATACCACTCGACGATAAATCCAGCAAACCAGAAATATACCCATGCCATGCCGGCTACCAACACCAGTTTGCCGAGCGAGTCGAAATGCTCCGAACGTAAGAACTCTTGCAGGCGCATACTACGCCGCACGATTATCAGGATGCTGGCCAATGCCGAGAGGCCAGAATAGACCGCCCCGATGACGAAATACGGCGCGAAGATGGTGCTATGCCAGCGTGGTTGGACAGTAACCGCAAAATCCCAAGAGACGATCGAGTGGACTGACAGGAATATTGGGATAATGGCAACTGAGAAAATCCCCAAAGCACGGTGAAGTTTATGCCATTCAGCCTCAGTGCCACGCCAACCTAGGGCTAACACCCGATATAGTTTGAAGCGCCAACCATCAGTATAGTCGCGCGCCATGGCCATATCCGGGATGAGCGCCAAATACAAGTAGAGTGATGATCCGATCAGGTAGGTGAATATGGCCACCAAATCCCACATCAGTGGTGACTGGAAGTTTGGCCACATGAAGCGGTTGTTCGGGTAGGGGATCATCCAATAAAACTTCCACACTCTTCCCAGGTGAATCAGAGGGTATAAACCAGCCATCAATAATGCGAACGCGGTCATCGCCTCAGCACCGCGCGTTATTGGCCTTCGCCAGTCAGCTTTGAGCAGCCGAAGCACAGCCGAAATCATTGTGCCAGCATGGCTGATACCCACCCAAAATACAAAAGTTGTAATAAACAAGGCCCAATATACTGGCCGGTTTTTGCCTGAGGTGCCCATCCCCCAGTAGATCAGGTATCCCCAGGCATACAATCCCCAGAGCACAATTGCGCCTAGGATTGCGACCAGAATCCAGAAGCCGCGACCGGTTTTGAACATGGGCTGGAGGACAGCTTCGTTGATTTCCCAATCTTTTCGCTCTGCCAGGAGCAGCCGTTCTTCAAACTCTGGCATCTGATCGGGGTGGTTAGCGTGCTTAGGTTGATTTGGGGACGCTTCAGACATTCACTTCACCTCCTTTTAGGTAAATCACACCTGGATCAGTGCCCAGCTCAGGCAGGAGACGGAAGGAACGGTGGCTGTGCGCCAACTGGCTAACCCGGCTATCTGGATCGTTCAGATCGCCGAAAAGCAATGCGCTTGTTGGGCAGGTTTGAACGCAAGCTGGCTGAATTTCTCCGTCGGCAGGTGAACGCCCCTCAGCCCGAGCGTCGATTTCTGTCCGCCTGATGCGCTGAATACAGAAAGTGCATTTTTCTATGATGCCGCGTGTTCGTATGGAAACATCTGGGTTGAGCTGCTCAGCCAGTGGTTCTGGGAATTCAGGCCTAAACCAGTTGTAAACACGGACTTTGTAAGGGCAAGCATTCCCACAGAAACGAGTGCCAATACAGCGATTGTAGATCTGGGCGTTCAAGCCCTCTTCATTGTGGTATGTCGCAAATACCGGACATACTGGCTCGCATGGAGCTTCGGTGCACTGCTGGCACATTACCGGCATAAATCGCGCTTTCACATTCGGGTACTCCCCTTCCCAGTAGCGATGTATGATGATCCAGTGCGTCCAACGTCCGTAAGCGGCCTCTTTTTCGCCGACTATTTGCATATTGTTCTCTGCGTGGCAGGCAACCACACATGCCTGGCAGCCTGTACAGCGATCCAGATCCACCACCAGCGCCCAACGTATACTACCTTCAACCGATTGATTCGCGTCCTTGGCCATCTAAACTCTCCAAACGTGCTAATTTTTTCTTTCGTCCAGTAGGCAACAGGCGCACTCGTGTAGCGCCCCAGGCCAGTGAGTCGGCGTCCGGATCTGTCACAGGCGCTAACAGCCCAAGTGGATTGCTTCCAGTAACCGCCTGGGCAAAACGGCCATAATCTTGATGCCCTTGCCCTATTGGGATGGCAACTACATCAGGCCTAATTCCCGGGTAAATAACTACTGAAACCTCCAATGCGCTATAGGGGGACTCCACCAATACTATGTCGTCATCACCTACGCCTAATGATTCGGCAGTTTGTGGGTTTAATTCCACCCACATTCCCCATTGAACAGTTGTCATTGGGTCAGGCGTTTCTTGGAGCCATGGTTGATTTGCGCCACGCCCGTCAGTAAGGGCTATCGATGAATATAAATGAAGGTGGAATGGATACTCTTCGGGATCACCAAAATATTGAGGGGCTGACATCGGCAGGGGTTTTTGCACTATATCAGTGATTTCTGGCTCGCGGCGAATTTCTTTTTCAGACCACCAGCCCCCATATTGGCGCCAGAGCGTCCAAAAGCCGGCCGAAGTACGAGCATCGAACGCACCCAGGCTCGAACCGTATAACCCGGTGATCATTTCCTGTAGATAGGTTTCTTCGCCTGCCCAGGGGATAGCCTCGGCGGCGCTGCCCCCAAGGCGAGCAGCCAAGTCAATCAAAACCTGTGCCGTGGAGCGCGTATCGTATAGCGGGCGGACTACAGGTTGCTGGCCGCTAATAACCGGTCGATCTGTGCCCGGCGAAGGCACCTGGTAGCCCCAGGATTCCAGATAGGTGTGGTCCGGCAGGATCAGATCCGCCCAGACAGCCGTCTCGTCTACAAATGGGCTAAAGGATATAACATACGGCACGCGGGTGATCGCCTCGGCGAAACCCGTAGCGGCAGGTAGCTCATAGACAGGGTTTGTGCCATGAATAATTAAGAGATCCACCTCGCCTGCGTTCATCCGATTGATCAGATTCAGCACATCACTGAATGGATTTACCCTGGGCTTGTTTCGTAATGCCACAGTAGGCGCCGGCGTGGATAGGAAAACACCGCCTTGCCGGCCAATTTGAGCAACCACCAGATTGAGCGCCTGCACAGCCAGCATGCTGGCAAAACCGTTTTGCTGTCCGGCAAGATATCCTCCAGGGATCGCCATGGCTCGATCAGCGTCGGCAAAAGCCTTAGCCAGCCGCCGCAAGGTATCAACCGGGACTTCGCTGGCTGCAGACATCTCGCCCACATCCACATTTTGATAGAGCACGGCGTGATCGCGATGGCTGCCAACGTGCCCGAGTCTCTCTTCGACAATAATACGACCGATGGCAAGAGCTACGAAGCCCTCCGCCCCAGGCCGAACCGGGACCCACTCATCCGCCGAGGCGCCGGTTGCAGATAGTCGAGGCTCAAATTGCACAATAAAGCCCCGTCCGCTTAACGCGCCCTGGCGCATAGATCCAAATGCCACACTCTGAGCAACTGGCGACATCCAGGTTTCGAATAGGTTAGCGCCGAAGGAAAAAACTGCATCGGACTGGGCCAAATCATAAACCGGCAAATCCCCCGTTCCAAAGAAGGCCTGAGATAATTGTTGAGCTGGCCCGCGACCTTCTAACGTGGAATGCAGATCATAAATTACCGCCGGAGCAGCGCCCAGCGCGGCAAGCAAACGGTCGGTCAATTGGTACACATGATCCGGCATTAATCCACCCAGGAATGCTAATCGTCCGGGGTGGCTCAAAGAGGCAACTTTCTCTTTGAGGAGATCAAGCGCTTCAGTCCAGTATAAGGGCTCGTATTTGCGAGAGCCGCGACCTCCGCTTTGGCGGACGGCGTTTCTGAGCCGATCCGGGTTATAAAGTACTTGCAAGCCTGCCTGCCCCCTGGCACACAGTTTCCCTTGATTGAGAGGATGTAGCGGATTGCCCTCAATTTTTTTGGCCCGACCATTGATAGTTCGCACCACGATACCACAGCCGGCTGGACATTGGCGGCAGGTGCTTGCATACCAGGTCGCCTGTCCAGGAAGTGTTTCTTCCGGGGGGTCGACAAATGGCTCGATAACAACTCGGCGGGCAGCCGGGGCCAGACCGGTGGCCACAGTAGCTCCGGCAGTAATCTTTATAAAATCTCTTCGGGTGAGTTTTTTAGACATAGTTTTATGTTCGCTGATTGATCAATGAGTAACGTAATCAAATGTCTTAGCTTGTTGTTTATTTATGGCATGCCAGGCAATCTGCAAGACGGGTAGCTTTGGGTTGAGGTTCTTTCAAATGGCAGTCCAGGCACCATCCCATGTCCATCTTTACGACTGATTGGGTAACTGTCATCCGGCCAACGTCACCATGACAGGTTTCGCAATTGAGACCTGCACCCAGATGAGGTTGATGGCTAAAGTAGACAAAATCGGGCTGTGGGTTCACGCGGACCCAAGGAACAGGCTCTTGTCGCTCCCAATAGCCAGACAGTTCTTGTACCTTTGGGCTATCGGTGGCGATGACGGCGTGACAGCCCATGCATTTTTTCACCGAGGGTATCCCGGCTATGTCTGTACGAAGCGGATTTGAATGGCAATACAGGCACTGTATGCCCGCCTCGACATGGATTTTATGGCTATAAGCGATAGGCTGCTCCGGAGCGGACAGAACCTGGTAGCGGGTCATGAGGATCCCAACTACGACACCAACCACTGACAGGATAAAGAAGCTAAATAACCAGAGACGATTCATTTCATTCTCACAGTTAATAAATATCTGGCTGGATCGAAAAGGAGTTGCGTGTCACTTGAAGCCCCAGCGATATCTCGGAGCCGAGTCTGCTCAACGCTCATTCCCGAGTCGATGGGAGCCAGTATGTTTGATCCAAAGGCATGATTTTTCAATAAAGCCTCCTCCAGCTCATGTGTAGCATGCATGATCAACCTCCCGGAGTTGATTGCCAACTGCGCATAAAAGCCAAAATATCGTTAATATTATCTGCAGTAAGCAGTGCATGAAAAGATGGCATGCCTGGGGCGCCATCGCGTACGCTGTGGGCAATGGTTTCGTCATCAGCCGTGCTAACGAAACTCTGGAGGATGAAGCCATCGCCAATCGAGGCTTCACCACGTAAGCCATGGCAGCCTGTACAGAATTGGGCGAACAGACCCTCACCCTGGCTGGGGTCGCCCAGGGAGGCATCGGCAGGCTCAGCCGAAGTTGAGCTTGCCTGGTCCGGTGCAGTAGCTTCCCAGGCGCGGATGAATACCACCAGCTCATCGATCTGCCGCTCGGTGAGCAAGCCCAAATCTCCCCAGGACAGCATCTCGGAATCACCGCGACCGCGCGCTATCGCCTCGCGTAGTTGGGCATCCGTTACACTTTGCAGGTAAGATTTTGTGTTCAGCGCAGGTCCGTAAATGCCCTCGCCATTTTCTCCATGGCAGCGCACGCAGACACGGGTGTACATTTCAGCCCCGCTCAATTCCGTGCTGGTTGGCGCCGTATGGCAGGTCTGGCAGGTGTTGCTCTCCAGGCCGCGGTGCGAGTCTGGGATGCGAGGCGAAGCGCTAACCCCCTGTTTGTGGCACATCAGGCAGTCGCTCCGGCCGATCAAATCGTGCGGGATTTGCGGGACAACCTGATTGGAGATCTGCATCTGACCACCCAAAAACAACTCCAAATTTTGTGAAGCGGCAAGAGTTGGGTTCAGGAGGGGTTGTGGTCGCTGTGGAACCGTACCCGCTTCAAGCGGCGGTAAAGATGTTTCACCGAGGCAGGCGCTGAGCAGCAGAACCACTGCAGCGGCCACAATGATCAGGTCTATCCTTAGAAGTCTCATGTCAAACTCACCTTTAGGCGTCTCCATAAAATCAAACCAAAAATCCCGGCCAGAGTCGCGATGCTCAAACCCCACAGCCACCCATTCTGGCTGCCCGAAGAAGCCTGGGGTAAGGAGAGCAAACCCCCTTCTTCAGGCGGGTTCGCCAGCGGGGCAGCCTGGGTAGATATATGGAGTGGGGTGGGGAGAGGCACTCGCGTGGCCAGCCTGGCAGGAATTTCCTGGCCCAGCACAGCCGCGGCCCACCCCGGATTCTTATCAGCATGGCAAATGTTGCATGCGTTTGGCATTTGTTCTTGCCCGCCATAAGCAATGCTCAGGGATGGATTAGGCGGGCGGAAGGTGTGGCTCAAGATCTGGAAGTCTGAGGCGACAAATTTCGAAATCTGCGGCATATGACAATCGGTGCAATTGACTCGTTCGACCGCCGAAGCCATAAAAGGAATGTGTTCTGCCAGGTCCACCTGGTTTTGATGGCAAACTAGGCAGCGGTCGTTGTCAACCATGCGAGTTTGGTGGTCGGTCTCCCCTGGGCTGTGAGATGTGTGGCAGAAAATGCAGCTAACGCTGTCTTTGTGTGCGCCTTGCTGCCAGTCCTGGAACTGCATATGGTGTCGTTTCACTGTACCATCCGGCCAGAAATCGTCTGGGTTGGTGGATAGAATAAACGTTTCGTTCAATTTAGCCGGACCGCCGGGATGGTAGCCAACCGGGTAAGGATAGTCTCCCGAGGGATCGTTACCTCTGCTGTGGCACTGAGCGCACACTTCGACTTGTTCCTGGAAATCCAGGCGAGCAGGGTTTACGATTTTCGTGCGATTGCCCGTTGAAGCGACATGATCAGCACCCGGACCGTGGCAGGCTTCACAACCCACCCCGGGCTCGACCCAGGTTTGAGAGGCCGGGTCAAAACCTGTGGTATGGCATCCGGCACAGTAGCGCTCATACGGGCGATTGCGCCATATTTGACCTTCATACGGAATCCACTCACCCGTTACATAGGGAGTCCAATCCTTGGTCAGGACATTCCACTCCGATAAAAGCACAAACAGCTTGCCATCCACTTCCGTCAGGTATCTTTGCTTATACTGCCCCCCCAGGACCCACTGGACATCATCCCTCGTAAAGGTCAGATCTGGATCCTGGCTGTTGAAATCGCCCAGGATATTCGTATCATCCGCTTGGCGGAGCATATTGGGGTGCCAGGTATCGATAAAAGAAGCGTATGTGTTCGCATGGCAGCGTGCGCAGGTAGCTGAGCCAACATACCTGGCTTGCAAGCTGGTTTTTTCTGGTTCTGGACCCTCATCTGCGCTAACCCTGGGTGTAATAATAAAACCCAATAAGGCGGCGAGGGCTGCTACAATGAAGTAAAAGGATTTTTTAGACACTGACAGGCTCCTCCTGCACTGGACTCACAGCGTGCCCTGGCCTATCTTCAACGATCGCTTTGCAAGGCGGGCAATACACGAGCGATTGGGTTGCGAATTTCTCATCCCCCAGGCGCTTCGTAAGCTGCTCCAGCCATGGGATTGCGATATGCGGTTGGTGGCATTTTGGGCAGATCACCCGCTGGGCAGTGGCAATTGCATTTTGTTGTGGTCGACGAGGTTGACCGCGCGGATGCCCGCGGTCTATGGTGATCGCTCGCTCCGGGCAGATGCGCAAACACGCCCGGCATCCATTGCAGTCTGCTGGGTTAAAGATTAAGGTGATATCCTCAGGGGTACACGCAATAGACAGCGCTCCGGAGCGGCAGCTATCCTTGCACAGCGTGCAGAGCGTGCAACGACTGGTTTCTACCCGCAGGCTGATGTCAGGATAACGCTTCTGGAATGTGGATTGCTTCAGATCCCCCTCCACCAAGGCTCTCAACGACCGGGCAGCCTGACGATAATAGGGGTGCGCAGCGCTGTTTTCGACTTTTAGCCAGAAAATTGGCAGCCAGCGTGCCAGGTGGTCGCGTAAAAAGCGGCGCTGCCTCTGCCGCCATACCTGAGATTGACCAGTAGCTTGCTCCTCTTGCGCAGCCAGATGGGCCATAAAGGCCAATTCCACTGAGATGTGGTCAGGCATTTCAGACTTGCTGGTTTTCAATCTTAAGCCAGCTTCGGCGTAACAGCGGCTCACCTGTTCACAGGTCATGCCCCCCAATTGCCCTTCAAAATATACCGATTCGTAGGGATAGGCGACCGGTTTATTGGGACCTACAAACAGCCGGGTGTAGGCCTGCGCCAGCTCGGAGGAGTTGTCCTCAGGCGCTTGAAAAGCCAGGGCCAATTCCAGGTATTTTTGAGATCGAGCGGGTGCTGCTTTTTTCATCTTAGTCCGCGGCGGCCTCTGCGGCGTGTACTCCTGGAGCCTGGCGAGCTGCGATCTCTCCACCTTCGCGCACTTCCCAAATCGAAATGATCGGGAAAACCTTGGAGAACACGACATACAGCATGGCAAAAAGGGCAAAGCTGCCCAGCAAAACGGACCACTCCGTCCAGGTAGGAAGGTAAGAGGAAACCGGGGAAGGCAGGCGGGGGCGAGTGAGTGTGGGCACCACGATGTTGTAGCGCTCGAGCCACATGCCTATGTTGATCAGGATCGAGGTGAGGATGGTCCCTCTCACGGTGCGTGTGCGGCGATTGCTCAACATCACAAACGGGACGACAAAGTTGAACAGCCACATAGCCCAAAACAATGGCGAAAATTCTTCCGTTAATTTGGCAAAGAGCACCCGCATGCCCGCCGGTTCGTTACCGTAAAACTCAGTCAGGTATTCAGAGAAAGTGAAATAGGCCCATAGAAAGGCGAAGACCAGCAGCAGCAAGCCAAGGTTGCTGAAGTGTTGGTCGGTGATGTAGCTGTACAACTTGAACGACCGCCTGAGAATTGCCATGACGATGATCAGGGTGGCGATGCCAGAGAAGATGGCGCCGATCACGAAGTAAGGCCCAAAGATTGTGCTGTGCCACATCGGTTGAACGGTCATGGCAAACACCCATGAAACGACGGTGTGAACCGAAACGGCGATTGGGATGATAAGAACAGCCATGATACCAATCAGGCGCTCCAGCCGGTGCTTTTGCACCTCCGTCCCCGTCCAACCCAGCGAGAGTTTGGTGTACAACCACTGGCGCCAGCGGGGTAGGCTCGGGCGGTCGCGCAAGATCGCCAGGTCAGGGATGAGCGGCAGGTAAAGGTAGGTGAGACTGGCGGTCAGGTAAATCGACAAAGAGACTACGTCCCATACCAATGGCGATTGAAATCGCCCGTAGCGCAGGATATTCAGCAAACGGTCGGGACGCCCCATGTCAATCATGATATTGCCTGTTCCCAGTACCAGGGCGAATACTGTAATCGCCTCCGCCGCGCGGGTGATCGGCCGGCGCCATTCCGCGCCGAATACCCGCAAGATCGCCGAGACAAGCGTGCCGGCATGGCTTATACCAATGAAGAAAACGAAATTCGTGATGTACAGCCCCCAATAAACGGGGCGGTTCAAGCCGGTTACGTCCAAACCGATTGCCAATTGCCGGGAGTAGGCAAATGCAGCCCAGGCAAGGATTAAGCCCAGTATGCTTACTACCAGGTAAAATCCGCGCCCGGTTTTCTCCATGGGTTTAAAGAGCACCGCTTCACGATCTTCCATGCTAAGCTCCTTCACGCAGGTAGTACACCTTTGGCTCGGTGCCCAGGTCTTCAAGCAAGCGGAAGGCGCGTGGTCCGCGTGCCAGTTGCGAGACGA
>Ga0209641_10004531_pt1 | contig 11467 bp, 10 predicted proteins | sample RifCSP16_1_FD_184022 | JGI IMG/M metagenome (GOLD analysis project Ga0209641, IMG submission 184022) | Soil microbial communities from Rifle, Colorado - Rifle CSP2_sed 16_1 (SPAdes) (version 2) | ecosystem: Environmental > Terrestrial > Deep subsurface > Rock core/Sediment | place: Rifle...
GAACTGGCGAACCTGCATCCACTCCTGGATTATCGGGACATCTTTCACCTGTACAGCAACCCAGATAATAACATAAACAATCTCAACATATTCTCACCTGAAACTCTTTCGCAATTTTACAAAACCTTCGGAGATGAAGGGGTACAATGGATTGCCGGCAATCCCGAAACCTTCTTCCTTATCAGTGAAGATAAAGACAAGGGTGTAGAGTTAATGAACCTTGCCAATGAAAAGGGAGACATCGTCTTTCCCCTTGCACGCAAACACGGAATTGCCTTTGCAAGACTTTACGATAAAGATGTATTGAACATCGTCATTAAATTCCAGGAGGACGGGCTTCTGGCCGTTAAGGAATTTGGAGAAAAGGCAAAGATTTTATTCAACCTCTTCATCGACGACGATACCTTTTACCACGTGATTAAGACATACGGACATAAACAAACCATTCCCATCATATATCTTTTTTATGACAACTACGATTTTAACAACCAAGTCTATGACTACCTGAGGAAAACAAAGGTCTACGAATGGGTCTCTGATTGGTGGTATGGCACGGACACATCTGTTCCAAACACCCAAAGAGACGCGGTCGTCAGACGCGAAAATGCCAGGAGGGCGGTCAATCTTATTTTCGAATTGGGGAACGATTTCCTGGATAGATTTGAAATCCTCGATATCAATAATGTTAAGGAAGAATCCATTACCACCATCACGAACAAATTAAGGAACTTCTTTATTTCTGACGTCGAGAAGGTAAGTCGCAAAAGGATTCGACAGGAAGACATTACCTTCCAGGACAAGCTGTTTGCCGGACTGGATATACTGGGATTTGTTCCTATTGGCGGCGGTATCTCAAAGGGCGCAAAGTTTGCGGCAAAAGGGGCACGATTTGCCAAGACAACGAAGGGATTTAAAGGCCTCATCAATCTGACGGACGATCTCGTTAAAACATACGGGGATGACGTCGTTCAGTTTGTGGCAAAATACGGAGACGATGGCATCAAGGCATTAAAAGCAACGGACGGCAAAATCCTCAAACTCTCGCAGCAATATGGGGATGATGCGGTTCGGTATGTCTCTAAATATGGTGCGGATGCGGGGACTGCTATTGAAAAATACGGCAACGACGTCCTTTCCCTGGCGCGTCAATATGGCGATGATGTTGTCAAATACACTGCGCTTTACGGCGATGATGGCCTTCGGGTCATTCAGAAGCATGGCAAGGACATTGTGCTTTTGAGCTCAGTTTACGGTGATAATGTTATCAAAATGACCGCACTCCATGGTGACGATGTTATATCGTATGTATCTAAATATGGCTCAAGCGGCGTTAAAGTCGTTGAAAAATATGGAGACGATGTTATCCAACTGGCAAAAAGGCACGGAGATGACGTCATTAAGTATGTCGGTATGTACGGTGATGATGGGCTCAAGCTTGCCAGAAAAGGGAAGGTCGGTCTATTTGTAATGCGCTTTATGCCGCCAAAAACATTTGCAAAATGTGCAAAGTTTGTTAAATACGGGTTAATTGCCTCAATCATACTCACGTTTCTTACCCACCCAATTGCATTTCTCTCCGGGCTAATAAACGCTCTTGCGTGGCTGTTTCATACCAGCCCGGTCGTAATAGCTATTATTCTGAGCCTCATAGCAATCTTTTTTATTATGAGGTTTTTGATAAAATTCAAGTGGCTCTTCAAACCATTTGTGATATTATTCAAGACATTGAAAGGGTGAAATAAAATAAAGCATAGACAAAGGAGTAATTAAATTGTTTTCTAAGACATCAAAGTACAAAATACTTCTTTATTTAAATTCGATTAATTATTAAAACAAGTATTACTTCTAGTAAAATGTAAGCAAAGACAAAAAGGGAGGAAAATATGCCGATTGTAACACTTACACCAAAAGGACAGATGACGATACCAAAAGAGGTAAGAGACGCCTTAAATCTGAAGCCTTCTGAAAAGGTTATTATCGTAGTAGAGGGAAGCCATGCCATTATTAAGCCTCTGAGAGGGAATATCCTGGACCTTGGTGGTTCTGTAAAAATACCTGATAAGGAAAGGCCTATAAATTTTCATAAAATTAGGGAAGAGGTGAAAAAAAAGGTTGCCAAAAGGGCAGCTACAGGAAGGTAAAGAATGGAGAGGAAATTCATTGATACAAATATATTCCTCAGGTTCCTTACAAAAGACGACCCTTCGAAGTATGATAAATGTAAGGAACTTTTTAAGAGGGCGATGGAAGGAAAGATAAACCTTACGACATCGAGTTTAGTTATTGCCGAATTAATCGGGACACTTCTTTCCTATTACAAGGTATCGAAGGCAGATGTAATAGAAAAGGTATCCATCATCGTGGGAACTGAAACCATACACATTCCAGAGAAGGATACTATTGCAGATGCCCTTATCCTTTATAGCAGAGAAAACATTGATTATATTGATTCCTATAATGCTGTCTTCATGAAACAAAACGGCCTAAATGAGATTCTATCATATGATAGTGATTTTGATGTAATTGACGGAATTAAAAGAGAAGAACCATAAAATTCTATTCACAGACACTTGTACAAAAATTCATTGGACATATGAAATTGGGTTATTTATACTCTCCTGCTCCTGTGAAAATCCTTTAAAATTGAAGGTCTTAGCGAATCCACTACAATGCACACATTATCACCTGATACCCATTCAAAAGTTGAACAACTCCATATAGAATTGCTTCGCAAGGCACCCATTTTCAGACGATTGCAGATAGTCGCCTCACTGGTCAACCCACACGACAACTATCCTGGCAGGGTATTTGTGAACGTTACCCGCATGATACTGAAGAAGCACGCATAGAACGTTTCCTCACTCTTTTATATAAATCTGTGTCCAATTGAAGAATTTAGGTTTTCGCAAGAGATTTTGCAATATCTTGCGGTGGTATATATTATTTGACGTGGTCAAATGAAGTTGTTATTATGCTTGCGCTGAAGCCGAGATCACAAACGCAATAGTTGGGCAAACTACAGGACTCACCAGGGCACATCTGACGACATTACTTGTGAACTCCTTTATGAGTGTACAAACCAAGCACCTTAACAAAAGGTCACACTATGAGCCTGATTCAAGACTTTTTTGGCTTGCATTCCAGTAATGACCTCCCATTGAAAACGGTATCGCCTCTTTCAGAAAAAATAGCAAATTCTCGTCGTTTTAAAAAACTAGAAAGAAAATTTATCCTTAATAAGCCCTCATTCAAACAATTGTCACAAATCTTTATTTGAGATGCGACATTATTTGACATATTAGATATGGTAGAGTAAATTTAGATCGAAAATTATGGCTTTTAATTTAGGAGAAACAAGAGGTAAAAGATGATTAACGCAATGCGAACATTAGCAATAGATTATCTCTTTGACAAACTGGGAGATAGGAACAATCCACCTCAGGGCTTGGAAGCGTGGTATCACAAGTTGCGTAATGCTCATTGTGAACAGCTTTTTCCGTTTTTGGTGGAAGATGTAGAAGGGATTAAAAAGGTCTATATCCTTTACCCTGACAAGATTGACTCAAGCATGGTTAATATGAATGTGGAAGATATGACAGAAGAGAAAGCCCTCAAATTGCCGTTTAAACAATACCGAGCCAGAGCGATAGGCCCTGTTATCAAACGCTCCAAGAGCAAAGATGGAGTTAGTCCAAATCCGACCACACAACAGGCAACTTTAAAATACTTTAAAGAGGTTGGGCAGAGTTCATCTCTTTGGGCAAGGTATTTCAAGGAAATTTCTGAGATATTCGATAGGCCTAAAATTAAAACTCTTGATGGTCAAGTTGCTGTAACTGGCGAAGGAATGAAGTGGCTAAATGTCTATTCGGCGGCTCTGGAATCCATTCCCGAGACAAAAGGAACAGTAATGTTTACGATTGCTGATTATCAAAATAGATGGCCTGGAGAACGACCTGAATACTTTAACTATTTAACTAATGAGTTATCGACAATTAAATATGTTACCGGAGGTGCACCTGCCGTAGACAATCAAACCTGTCCGTTATGTGGTATGTCAGGGGTTACTGTTTTTCCAAATGCCCTCAAAGGCGCAGGTATTAACCTGAGCAATGTTGATAGGGCAGGGGCATTCCCTGATATTGATACAGGCCAGGCATGGAAAAGATATTCACTTTGCAATGCCTGTGCTGACCTGTTGTATATCTATAAATTCCATTTTCTGAAAAAAGACTCCAAAAACCGAAATCCTTTTATAACTCCTATTGCAGGAGACAATGCTGTTGTCGTCCCATTTGCTACTGTAGACTACCATGCCCGACAGGATATTTGGAGAAAGGTAAAAGACCTTGTCAAAACTGCTTCATCTGATGTAGAAGAAGACGAGGCAAGCCTTCTGGATATTCTTAAGGATGAGAAAGGAATATTGAATCTTACCTTTCTCTGGGCAACTGTGGGACAGGAGATAGCTGATGTAACCGGCATGATTACTAATGTGCCTCCAACTAGACTGACAGAGCTATCAAGAATTAATGAGGAATCACAGGGTTGGAAACATCCCCTTTTCCCATCAGCATTTTTGAGAAGTGATTTCCAGCCTAATTTATCTCTCAAGGCATTAAGAATGCTGTTGCAGCGTCCGGGTGGCAAAAAAGCAAAAGATGCAAATGCAAGTATGAAATTGCGACAGTTACGGAAGGGTATTGCTGCTTCTGTATATCATAAAACAGTGATTTCAGCACCAAGATTATGGGAAGAGGCTATGACTACTGCCAGATGGTATTGGCTGGATGCTATTAAAAAAGGAAATGCATATGGGATCCTCAATGAGGGCAAGAAGAAAACTGGTGAACCTTATCTTACGGCTGCCGGCTGGATAAGGCATCTGTCCTGGTGGATTTACTATTTTAAGAAATTGGAGGTGATAAGTATGGAAGACAAATTTTATGAACCGCAGATGGAGAGGTTGAAGCCCTATTTTGGATCTGAAAGCGGGATTGATTCTCTCCAGAAGGCGTATGCATTTCTGCTTGGAGTGCTCTATGGGAAGGTGCTTCAGGTACAGGGAGCAAGAGGAGTTAATGTTGGAGCGAATGCTCTTACCTGGCTTAAGCGGTTAACATTAAAGGGGCGGGATCTTCCTGAACTGTATGTTAAGGTTCGGGAGAAACTTCTGGCTTATGAGACCGAGAAGAGTGAAGATGTAAGGGCGCTTATTAAGGAGATAGGGATGATTGGGGTTCAATTAGGGGATAATATCGAGTTAGAAGAAACCCCAACTAACTATTACCTGTTGTTGGGACAGTCTCTTACTACAACAATTCTACCGTAAAAGGAGGAAAAATAAAATGGATAAGGAAGCTAATGAAACTTTATCAAGCAGACATGAGTTTTTGTTTCTCTATGACATCAAGATGGGGAACCCAAATGGTGACCCGGATGAGAACAGGCCTCGGGTACTGCCAGATGGGACACATTATGTAACCGATGTTCGGTTGAAACGGTTTGCACGGGATTTTATGAAAGCCCGGGGAGAGGATATTCTGGTTGATAACATTGAGGGTAAGACAACAAATCTCACTGGCAGGGTTGTGGATTACCTGCAAAAAAATAACCAGAAGGAGGCAAATGGCGAGGAATTGGTCAATATTCTTTTAGACGCCTTTATTGATGCCCGACTCTTTGGCAGTTCCTTCGCCTTTAAGGCTGATGAGGTCAAGGGAGAAAGTAGCCGTGAGGCTGATTGGAAACCAGTGCCAAAAACCATGACCGGTGCTGTCCAACTTAACATGGGAGAGGTGCTACACAAGGCAGAAGAAGTGGATATTCATGGGACTTCAATCTTTGCCAGCGGACAGGGAAAGACTCAAGGAACATTTACCACCTATTTTGGTCTTCGTTATGCCCTTATTGGCTTTTCCGGGATAGCAAATGAGCATTCGGCAAGAATTTCAAAAATGACCGATAACGATTACGAGTATCTACTTAAAGCCATGTGGCATGGGGTAAGGGTATGTGGGAATACCAGAACAAAGGTAGGCCAGATTCCACATCTGCTGATTGATATCAAGTACAAGACAGGTGAGGAGTTCCAGTTTGGACGATTACATGACTATGTAAAAATGGATTCTACCAATGGCAAAAAAGAAAAGGAGTATGCATCGACTAAAGATTATAAATTAGATTTGTCCTTGCTGATTAAGCGGTTGGGAGAGCAAAAGAATAGGATAGAAAGTGTGCATTATGCTAAATCCTCAGACATTCAATTCAAAGAAAATTTACCAGCAGACGGGCAGATTTTTAATGTCGAAAATCTATCTCCTAAAAAGATACCTAAGGAGTAACCAATGGAACTGATAAATTTTCGCTTGAGTGGTCGCTTTGCACACTTTTTAAGGGCAGAGGCATCAGCAAGTGCATTGAGCTATCCAGTTCCACCAAGAACTATAATCCTTGGCATCATGGGTGCTGTACTCGGACTATCAAAGGATGAACCGCAGGTTGTTCTGGAACCAGCAAATATTGCCATCTCCGGAAGATTGCCAAAAATCCACTGGCATAGAGCAAAATTCCGTAAAGATCCACCTGCAACATTACCTTACATTGTAAGAAAAATACAAAAGTCAGACAGAAATACAGCCCCAGAAAAGGCAACCCTAATACTTCAGGAGTGGCTGTTTAACCCCATTTATACTGTCTGGGTTTCAATCCCTGCTCCGTATCATGCCAAACTGGAAAAGAGATTAAGAGAAAGACAGTGGCACTTTACACCTTCACTTGGATTGTCTGAGATGATAGCAGATATTGAATATCTCGGCTCACATGAGTGTTCCCTCTTGCCAGAGGGAACTTGTGATATTCAATCTGTTTTTCAAAAAGAATCAGGGGTTCTTGATATAGAACAAATATTTGAGAGAGAGTTGTCTATCCATTTACTCCAAATGCCTCGAACAGTTACATCGGATAGAATTTTTTCTCACTGCATCTATATTGTTGAACGTGACGCAAGGGCAATCCCAACAAGGACAGGGCATGCCTATAAGGTTAAAGATGAGGTTGTGATGTTTTTATGACTAATTTAAGGTCCCATCCGAACCTGCAACTATCTGAGCACATTGCTCAGGTTAGGTCAGCTATAGATGGTCTTTGTTGTTGGCACTCAGAAGGTGTAATATCACAGGAAATCAGAAGACTCATCCAAAAGGTAGTTTGTCTTCATGATATAGGTAAAGGAACAGCAGCTTTCCAGAAATATATAGAGGATCCGCCTGCCTATGTTGATAATCCAATGGATAAAGCCCATACGCCAATGTCCACGATTCTTACTCTTCTGTTGGCCAGAGATGAAGGATGGGATATACTGGATACAATGTTGGTATCTGCTGTTATTTTTGGACATCATAGAGGATTGCCATCTGTGGAAAGGCTAAGAGAGATAGGTAGTGGAATACTTCCTAAAATCTTGAAGCGACAGATTGGTACTTTATCAGTTGACTTATTAATTCAGCATAGTGGTATTGATATTTCCAATTTGAATCTTGCTGATCGTCCATGGGCAAAGGCGCAACAGTATCTGGACAAGGTGGTTCTTCCTGCCTTTGAGGGTTTGTCAATTGAGAATGCTGTTAGATTCAGGCTTAAATCGCAATTGGTTTTTTCTTTTCTGCTTGAGGCAGATAAGGCATTGCTTGCAGTGAAAGAGTCGCAAAAATATCTACATAGAGAACCAAGGCACTGGATGTCTCAGTGGGTTGAGCAAAAAATCGGATTCCCGAAAGATACCGTTGTCAACAGAATCAGGCGGTCAATAAGGGATGAGCTGAAAAAAAAGACTGAGAAGATTCAACACTCTGGCATCTTTAGTCTAACCGTACCTACAGGCAGTGGTAAAACCTTGCTTTCTGCTACGTGGCTTTTAAGATTGCGGGAGAAGATGGGTGAAAAAGGAGGAATGTGCCCAAAGATAATAATTGTACTGCCCTTTCTGTCAGTGATTGACCAGACAACAAAGGAATATGAAGCCCTTTTGACTACCGTTGGTGGTGAAAAAACCGACGGCTCCTGGTTCCTGACAAGTCATTCTTTGTCTGACAGAAAGTATAAACAGGGTATGGAGGAAGATACCGAGCATTTTTTTATTGATACATGGCGAACAGAATTGGTTATTACTACCTATGACCAGTTTTTAATGAGTCTAATGGATCCAAAGACGAGATATCAAATGCGGTTTCATAACTTATGCGATTCTTTGATTGTAATGGATGAGGTTCAATCTCTTCCTTGCAAACTCTGGAAACCATTAGAAGAGACATTAAAGTGCCTGGTAGAGATTGGAAATACCAGTATTTTGCTGATGTCTGCTACCCTTCCTGCAATCATTCCGGAGGCAAAACCGCTTATAGAAATTTATGCCTTTTATTTTAAGGCATTCAACCGATACAGTCTGCGGTTTAGACTCCAGGAAAAACTTAAAATAAGTGATTTCTGTAATGAGGTTTTCGGTCGCAGAGATGAATGGCTTAGAGAAAACAAACGGGTGATGATTACACTAAATACCCGCCGAAGCGCCCGTCTTGTACGAGACAAACTTGCTAATGATTGGCCCGGTGAATTTACTCACATCCCTTTGTTTTTTCTTAGTGCTGATGTAACTCCAAAAGACAGACTGGCTAAAATAGAAACTATAAAGAATGGACAACCTTGCATTCTTGTATCAACTCAATGTATAGAGGCAGGTGTTGATATTGATATGGATTTTGTAATTCGTGACTTTGCTCCATTTGACAGTCTGGTTCAGATTGCTGGCCGTTGTAATCGCGAGGGAAACATATCCCATCCGGCAACTGTTGAGGTGGTAGATTTGGCTAATGACAAAGGAAAACGATATGCAGAGATGATATATGATGATGTTCATCTCCATGTTACACATGAATTGGTCGAAGATGTTACAGAAATAGAAGAAAAAGAGGTGTTGCCACTTGCAACTCGCTATTTTGAGATGTTGTCTGCAAAAAAGGATACAGGGCTAAAATACCTTGAACGATTTGCAAGGTGGCAAGAAGATGATACTGTCCGAGAACTGCTTCGGGGTAAAGAACGAGAAAAATACACCTTTCTTGTATTGGAACAGGATGCTGGCTTAAAAGATGAAATGAAGAAGGCAAATGAAATAAAAGACCGCTGGAAGCGTAGGGAGGCATGGCGGGCGATTGCTGGCAGAATAGCAAAAATTTCTGTGGATGTCTATGCAAAACATGGATTTGACCCACAAGATATTGCCAATGAATATATGGGACAGTGGATATTGCGGGATAACTTTTATTCTAAGGATCGCGGTTTGGTTTTAGATGATGATTCTGATAATGGGGTATTAATATTGTGAGTAATACGATAAACCAGTGCATTCTCAAACTCAAGTTTGACCGCCAACTTGATCGAAAGGTTATGACAAAAGATTTGCGAGGAGCAGTGGCTAATCTCTATCCTGAAGAACGGTTACTTCATCAACATCGTGAAAATGGAAAAGTTTGTTATAGCTATCCACTGATTCAGTATAGAATAATCAAAGACCAATGCTTGCTTGCCGGATTCAAAGCAGGTGCGGAACTTCTTGTCAATCTCAATTTGACAACAAAAACGCTTTCGCTACAAAATCAAAGTTACACCATTCTTGACACAGAAATGGAATTCTCCAACATTTCAATAGGAATTGCCAACATCGTGCGACACTACTCCTTCCTAACCCCCTGGCTTGCCCTGAATGAAAAGAATTATGAGCAATATCAGAAATTTGAAAGCTGGTCGAAGAAAAAGGGATTTCTGGAAAAGATATTAATTGGGAACATTATCTCCATGTCAAAAGGGCTTGGTTACACGGTCCCTGAACCTATTAAAGCAAATATCATCAGTCTCAAAGAAATCAATACCTCCCTCAAAGGCACGCCCATGCTTGGCTTTCTCGGCACATTTTCCGTTAACTTTGAAATCCCTGATTACTGGGGTATTGGGAAGTCGGTGTCGAGGGGGTTTGGGACGGTGAAAAGAGTTGAGAGTTATTGATATGAAAAGTTCAAAAGGTATTGTCAAAGAATGAGCTTAAAATACGGAGTAAAGACATGAAACCAAAAGATTATGAGATAGCAAAAATATTGAAAGAGAGATTGTCCGAGGTCGTGAACCTTATCGATTTCAGGGTTTTTGGCTCGCGGGCACGGGGAGATGCAGACGATTTATCGGATATGGATGTATTTCTGGAGGTAGAATCACTTGATAAAGAACTAAAAGAAAAGATTTCTGATATTGTATGGGAGGTGGGTTTTGAAAATTTCGTTGTCATTTCGTCTTTGATTTTCACGAAAGACGAAATAGAAAATTCGCCAATACGATCATCTCCAATAGTAAAAAATATTTCAAAAGAAGGCATAAAGATATGACGGATAAAGAAACGTTACTTTCCTACAGATTAAAACAAGCAGAGGAAACACTCCTGGATGCTGAGGAAATGCTGCAAAAGAATTTACGATTAGATCGGGGACAAATTGAAGTGGTGGATGATAGGGTTGCAGAAATACTCAGGAAAAAGACGGGCCAGGAGCGTTTGGAAATGGTATGGGACTCATGGGATTTCTTTTGTCAGTGGATTGAGGCTTACTTAAAGAATATCCATCCTGAATGGACGCAGGAACAAATTCAAAAAGAGATAGCGAGAAGGGTGATGTATGGAACAAAGTGAACTTATGCGTCTGGTTGTTAGGGCATTTGAATCTTTAGATATTCCGTATATGATTACTGGTTCTCATGCATCGGCATACTATGGCGAGCCTCGTTTTACAAGAGATATAGATATTGTTGCAGAGATACAAGAAGAACAGGTTAATGATTTTGTTAGATTCTTTACTCCCAATGAATTTTATTGCGATAAAGACATGATTGAGACGGAGATAAAAAGGCGTGGACAATTTAACATTATTCATGCCGCTTCTGGACTAAAAATAGATATCATTTTGACAAAAGAAACACCCTTTTCTAAAGCTGAATTCTCCAGGAGAAGAAGGAGTAAGGTATTTACTGATCAGGAAACAAATTTCGCCTCTCCAGAAGATGTAATCATCAAAAAAATGGAGTTCTATAGGGATGGCGGTTCTGAAAAACATCTTCGTGATATTACGGGTATCCTGAAAATCAGCGGGGATGCAGTTGATCGGAACTATATTTCTGAGTGGGCAAAACGCTTGGAATTAACTGATATTTGGGATGCTGTGCAAAAACGGATTGTATGAGTCAATAAGTTCTGGAATCTCAAATTGGAAATATATTATGCAGCTTGTAATCAACACATACGGCTCTTATCTCCAAAAAAACGGCGACTGTTTTAAAGTCAAGAAAGACGAACAGGTCTTCGAGGTCTCCGTGAAAAAGGTAGACGGCATTATGATCACTACTGCTGCCTATATTACCACAGACGCCA
>Ga0209641_10004534_pt1 | contig 11462 bp, 15 predicted proteins | sample RifCSP16_1_FD_184022 | JGI IMG/M metagenome (GOLD analysis project Ga0209641, IMG submission 184022) | Soil microbial communities from Rifle, Colorado - Rifle CSP2_sed 16_1 (SPAdes) (version 2) | ecosystem: Environmental > Terrestrial > Deep subsurface > Rock core/Sediment | place: Rifle...
GGGAGATTCCTTTTTCCCTCCTTTTTCGATCGAATCTCTTCTCGATCATGCACGGGATCCAAAAGAACATGTCGTTCATGCAAGTCGACACGTCATGCCGGGGGAACGCGAGTTGATACGGGAGTTGGCAAACGTTGTCGTAAAGAGAATCTACATGCAATAGATTGAGCATCCCGTTTTACGGAGAAATCTGCATGCCCTCATCATTTGCGACGCCGTTGAGAGATATCCCCCCTGCACCTTCCACTTCAGCCAATTTTTCCCTATGTTTTCTTCTGAATTAACTCACCAAACGAACTTCTATCTGATTGACAACTGCTAACTGACAACGAAAGACTGCTTCCCATGGGCCGTATCTTCGAAAAAAGAAAACACAAGATGTTCGCCCGCTTTGCGCGGATGTCGAAGGCGTTCAACCGCATCGGACGGGATATTCAAATTGCCGTTGCGGCTGGCGGGCCGGATCCTAAATCGAATTCGCGGCTCCGGCTTGCCATTCAGAACGCCAAGAGCATCAACATGCCGAAGGACCGCGTGGACGCAGCGATTAAGAGGGCTTCATCCAAGGATACTACGGGCTATCAGGAAATCGTGTATGAAGGATACGCACCCCACGGCATCGCTGTACTTGTGGAGTGCGCTACCGATAATCCCACGCGGACCGTGGCAAATATCCGGCATATCTTCACCCACGCGGGAGGTACCCTGGCTGCATCGGGTTCCATCAATTTCATGTTTGCACGCAAGGGTATCGTTAAGATCCCCGGTTCAATGATCAAGAACCTAGATCAATTTGAATTGGAAATGATAGATTTCGGACTCGAGGAACTTGTTCAGGACGAGGATGCAGTGTATCTCTACACATCATTTCAGGATTTCGGGCGGATGCATAAGGTCCTGGAAGAAAAAGGGATCGAGGGGGTGACAACAGAGGTGCAATACATTCCCACAGCAACAAAAGAACTCAGCGAGTCAGAGGCTGCAGAGGTCAAAGTCCTGCTGGATAAGCTGGAAGAAGACGACGATGTCCAGTCGGTGTTTCACACCATGGGATGAGAAACTTCGACATTGAGTATTGGACATTGAATGTTGTTTTGCCGCACCGCCAAAGCAATATTCAATGTAGAATGTTCAATGTAGGTTGCCAACCTACCCTACCGTCACGATCCTCCCGTAAAGAAATTCAAACGAGAACGATTTCTTTGAAGTCCTCTGGTCAAGATATTCGGCAACTTTTTGAAGCCTGTCGGAAATCTTCATGATCTTTTCCTGAGCTTTCCTGCCCCCCTCGTTCAATCCCGTCAGCACTTCAATATTCCAGAATTCGACAAGTTCGTCCGCGATTTTCTTGTAATCCCAGGGACCGTAAATTCCGATTGAACGAATGACGTCTGCCATTTCCTTGAAATGCGGCACGGTGAGGCCGGGCATTTCGATCGAAGGCAGAATAGAGAGAGCGGACAGCAACGCCCTATTGACGTCAACTTCCAGAAGTGCCTTGAACACTCGCCGGTAGAACGCATAATGACGAGCTTCGTCTGCAGCAATACTGGCCAATATCCCTTGCAGCGTGGGTTCGACCGATCCCGCGACCTTTCCGGTGTTGGCATGCGCTATCTGTGTGGCCCGCTCCTGCAATGAGGTGTACACAAACACCCTGTACGGATCCTTATCCCAGTCGGGATTGAAACCCGCCGACTGGTAGGCAAACTGCATCATTTCCACCTGGCGGAATTTGAAGAGCCTGGAGTCTCTCGCGTAGTCCCGAAGGATTCCGCCATGACGGTCCTCTTCCGCTGTCCACATGTAGTTCCATTTGCTCCAAATATTCCCGTCACCCAAATGAGTCGCAAGAAGGCGATGAAAATGGGGAAGGCCTTCTTCCGTCAGCAGATTGAGGGTAACCGAGACTCTTACTGCATCGGGAATTCCCTTCGCCCGTTCACGCAATGCGTCCGCTCTTGCCACTTCATCGTCGGTCATTTGTTCGTCCGCAGGGAGAAAATCGCTCGGATACCACATCTTCCTCTTCTCGATGTGGTCCTTCATCAACTCTTCAACAAGAGGGGCAAGACTGTTGAGAACTTCCGCTTTGCCCTGCGAATCATATTCGGCTGTCCGTTCAGCCGGAGTATGTATCTCCATAGATCCCTCGAAAAAGAATAATGGAATTCCGATTTGCCCCGTTGCCAGACGGCATCCCTGACAGCAATGGAAGAAGTGTCCTCGAATCAGCGGGAAAAAAGCTCAGCAGGATCGGCGTTCACATCAATAAACATCTTTTGTGACTGGGAAACAAGTCAAAAGGGATAGTTTTCGGCATCTCCCCAGAGGAGACAGCCCTTCATCAGGATCGTGAAGACCATCGCTTGCACCACCGCAGATGATTTTATATTTTCATAGCCATGAGGTTGAAAACACCCAGAAACGCCTTTCTCTGTCTGATTACCCTCTCGCTTTCTCCGATTTTCGTTGGATCAAGCGACGAGATATCGGTCTATCACGCCAAGGGGGACCAGCTCTACAAGAGTTTCGACAACCTTGGAGCCCTTGCGGAGTACCGGCGGGCGTACGAACTCGCTCCCCGGAACTATGAGACTCTCATTCGGATGGCGCGTATCCATAATGATATCGGCCGGTCCATGCTGAGAAGAAACGACAGCGCGCAGACCTGGTACGTGACAGCAGTAGAATACGCTCAACGGCTCGTCGACCTGTATCCCGACAGAAGTGAACCTTACTTCTGGCTGGCGGTTACCAAAGGAAGCCTGGTCCCGTTCAAGGGCGTGAGCGAGAAACTCGAGATTGGGAAGGATGTTACCCGCCTTGCGCGCAAATCAATTGAACTCGACCCGGCTTTTGGACCGGCCTACATGATCCTGGGGATCATCTACAGGGAAGCTGACCGTCTGAAATGGTATGAGAACCTGATTGCCAACACGATTTTTGGGGGGTCGCTGCCCGGCACAATTGAAGAATCGGAAAGCATGCTTCTGAAGTCCATTAAGCTCGATCCTCAGAACATCTTTACCTACTTCGAACTTTCGAGGACCTACGGACAGATGGGAAACATCGAAAAGCGGAGGGAATGCCTCGAAAAGATACTCGCGCTCACCCCCAGAAGCCTTCGGGAAAAAGAGGAACAGCACCGTGCCCAGAGACAACTCGAACGGCTGCTGACACCCCCACGTCAATAAGTCACTTCAGGTAGATCATCTTGCGGACGAGAACTGTCGGCTCGTGAGGGTGCGCGACAGGGACAGCCGTCATTCTGTACACGTACACTCCCGAAGCACCGTCGGGCCTCCACTGCACTGCATATCGCCCTTCTTCCATTTCATGATCTGTCAGAATGCCGACAAGGCGTCCCAGTACATCGATGATCTCGATCCGCACTCGGCTCCGCCGAGGAACTGCATACCGAATAAGAGTGGAAGGATTGAATGGATTCGGATAGTTCTGATCGAGTTCGAACGACAAGCCTTTCTTCCCTACCTCATCAATCCCAACGAGCGTACCCTGGACAGTCTTCAGGATCCAATTGTCGGGATCAATCGAAACCGAATCCGGCTCAAATGGAACCGACCGAACCCAGCTCTGGCTCACGGCATCGTTAAAAACCGAGAATGTTGTGTCTGTGCCTGCTCCGTAAACCCGGATATCGACAGGCATCGTAAAAAAAGATGGGTTTGTGCCGGTGACCTGGGAAAGCGAAAACCGGATCCTTGATACCTCCCCTTCCGGAACCCATCCCCACTCGAACTGATATTGCGGATAGTTCTCCCCATAGATCCACTGCTGAAAGAAATAATCAAGATCCTGCCCGGAAGAATCCTCGAAGACCTGCTGGAGGTCCCCGGTCGAGGCATTCTTGAACATGAAGTGCGGGCTTGTCGCATATCCCTTCAACGCCGCAAAGAAAACGGAATCGCCCACGACATGGCGGAGCATGTGGAGAACCGTTGCGCCTTTTCCATATACAAGATTGCCGTTGAAAAGAACACCGATATTGCTCGTGTCTGTCACACGGATTGAGCCCACCGCATTCTTCGCTCTAAACAACTGGTTGTCCATGTACGTTTGATACGACGATGCGCCATATCTTTGCTCCCGATACAAAGCGACCGAATAAGTTGCAAATCCTTCGTTCAGCCAGATGTCCGGCCACGTTCTCATCGTTATCATGTCCCCGAACCACTGATGCGCCAGCTCGTGGGCAATAAGGTCTTCCGTGAATCCGGTGGTCGCAGAGTTTTTCCCGATCGAAGTCATAGTCTGATGCTCCATTCCTCCAGCCCAGGCAAACTGCGCATGCCCGTACTTCTCTCCGACAAACGGGTAGAGTCCAAACAGATCGGAGAAAATCCCGAGCATCGGAACGGTCTCTGCCATCACCGCGCGGACGAGTGACGAGTCTGAAGGAAGGACGTAGTTCAGAACCTCCATCGAGTCGGAAGGAGAATACTTGAACCAATCTGAGAACACGGCATAGTTTGTCACGGCGAGGGAAACGAGGTAGCTCGAAATCGGGTAACGGTGCCTCCAGTGATAGGTTTGATTCCCCTGCCCGTCCGGGGTCACTGATATGAGCTTTCCCTGCGAACCCGCCTTGAAGTTTCCGTTGCAAGTAATCCAAACGTCCAGGGAATCGGCCTTGTCCGCCGGATTGTCCTTGCACGGCCACCAATCGGGAGCTCCATATGGCTCGCTGAGAGTCCAAATCCAGGGTGTTGTGGTTCCCGGCTGAACTGCTTCTGCAAAACTCCCGAAGCCTGAGCCGGCAGGTGATCCACGGTAGAAGACATCGAACGTAACCTTGGTCCCCTTGACAGGTACAGCAACAGGGATCTCAAATGTTGATGAGGAACGGAGAATAGACGCTCTGGTGCCGTTTGCCAGAACAGAGTCGATCGTGAGAAAACTCTGCAGGTCAAGCGAGACAGATGTTACATTGTCGACAGTGGTTGTGCCTTCAATTCTAACGGAGCCCACAATTCTCGGGACGTCCAGCTGCACCTTGATCTTCAGTCCGTAGTATGTAACGTCCATGTTCTGACCGGAAGAACTGCCACTTTGGGAGGACTTGAACAACCGGGCAAGCCGTTCGAGTTCTCGCTGCCGATGTTTGGCTTCTTCCGGTTCATCAAGGAGTTGGGAAATCCCGGAATGGGGGGAAAGAAGAAACAGTGCAAGAGCGAAGAAGATGGAACGGAGGAAGATTCTCATACGCGGGAAAGATACAACACGGCTCTATGAGGTTCAACTCACCTCGTCACAGGGCAATGGGACGGTTGGAGCAGTACATCTTGAAGGGATTCGACGCCTCCTGCGTGGGTGATCCGCAATGAACATGCGGATCTCAACATGTCACAAGCTCTCAGAGACCGGACGATCCTGCCGTTGATACCAAACGCCGGGAAGTGCCACAACCTTGTCGCGCCCCAATTTCTGGGCTTCAAACAACGCCTTCTTGGCGGTGACCATCAGGTCATCCATCGTCGCCCCGTTCTGGGGAAAGACTGCCAGGCCGACACTGACGGTCGATCGAATCCCGTACGAGGTAAACAGCGCCTCTGCCACCGCTCCCCTCAGTCGGTCGGCGAATTGTATGGCCTCTTCGGGATCGGTGTTTTCCCGCAACACAACAAATTCATCGAAGCCAAACCGGCCTGTGGCGTCCATGCTTCGAACGTGGTGCTTCAAGAGGTTGCCGAGGTCCAGCAAGAGTTGCCGGGATGCTGCATATCCGTACGTCTGACTGATGCTCTTGAAATTATCGACATCGCACAGAGCCACAGCAAACGTTTCCTTGAACTGCACGCCACGGTCGAGGGCCGCCTGCAAACGCTCTTGAAATGCCGAGTATTTTTCCAGGCCTGTTTCATGATCGATGCGATCAATGCGAAGATTCTCTTCTGCAAGCCAGCACTTCTGATAGGCTATTCCCATCACGTCAGCGCATGCCTGGAGAAAGGTCTGATCATCGGCGTCGAATGCATGCGTCAAATCACTCGTAACAGAGAGATATCCCAACGATCGGTGGTCGGCTCCGATGGGCATGCAAACACACGAACCAAACGGCTGCTCCAACTGGACTTCCTGCGCGAGCACAGGGTCTGCCTGTGAGTCCCGAATGACGATGGATTTGCCGTTCCAAATCAGCTCACCAATAGCCCCGGTCGAAATCTTGCGCCGGAACTGCTTCTGAAATGTGTGCGAAATCCCGTACGTGCAATCGATCTTGAGGTATTCATTGGCAGGATCGATCAGGATGATGGCTACGGACTGGCAGGGGAGCACGCGCGTGATGAGGTCGATTGTGCGGTAAAATACCTCTTCATGCTGCGTTGTAGACTTGAGGATCTTCAGAATGTCGATCATCAGATGAAGGCATCGTTCTTTTTCCTGGCCTTTCATGATGCGGCCCTCCTTTTGGCGAACCGAATGCACGCTCCTCACTCGCGGATCGATTTTGCAAAGCGCATGCCATTTTCCTTTTGCGAAAAATGGGCAAGAACCGGAAGAAAGTCGGCACTTTCCCCCTGCTTTTCGCAATTCTGGGCGGGACTTCTCAAAAGAAGTAACAATGTTGCGTGATTCAACGAATCTCATCGTTTAAAACCTCAACAAAGAAGAAGCCCCGAAACCTCAAAGAGGCCCGGGGCTTTCTACGTCGTGCCGATGAGGCTGGTTCACTGACGGTCTGATTCAACGGCTTGACCCCGCAAACATCACGGGGCAGGCAAGCTCGCCGCTAACTCACAAGCAGCTCGGTTTCGACCGCCTGCTTGAGCGATTCCTTGGGCAGGGCTCCAATGGCCATTTTCGGATCTCCGCTCTTCGGAACAAACAACAGAGAAGGAATGCTCCTGATACCGAACGCACCCGCAAGCTCCTGCTCTTCATCCGTGTTGATCTTGTAGAAGTTCACTTTCCCTTCGTACTCCTTCGAGAGTTCCTCGATGACAGGTGCAACTGCCTTGCACGGTCCGCACCATGGGGCCCAGAAATCGATCACGCACGGGAGGTCTCCCTCGAATTTCCATTCTTTGTTCTGCTCGTAGTTGAACACTTTCTGAAGAAATGTGTCCTTTGTGAGATTCTCTGCCATTGTTGTTCCTTGTTCTTTAAGATGATGGGTGTGTTAAACTCGTTCAATGACTCTTTTCAATCTCGATTGAATTTCAGCGGCCACAGATTTGATTCCGGGGTTGTCGACAATCTTCAACATTGTCATCGGATCAAATGCCGAGACAACCGTTTTGTCCCCCTTTTCATACACCACCACGTTGCACGGGAGAAGCAGTCCGATTTCTTCTTCCGCCTGGAGCGCCTGATGGGCGAACGGCGGGTTGCAGGCGCCAAAGATGACGTAGCGCTTGAAATCGACGTTCAGTTTCTTTTTCAACGTTTCCTTGACATCAATCGTTGTTAGAACGCCAAAACCTTCTTTCTTCAGTTCATCCGTTACCTTTTCAACAGTCTGATCGTACGAAAGGTTCACGGTCTTTGAGAATCCATACGCCATTGTTCTATTCCTTTTTCTTTTTATTCTGAAAGAACGTTGACAGGCCGGGGGTCAGCAGCAATCCCAAGAGAGCGCCATACCCGGTACTAGTCCACGGATTGCTGGTGATGGGACAGGTTCCGGAGACACAGCCGATCCAGTAGTAATAAGCATATCCGGCCACTGCTCCAACAATTGCCGGGAGAATCCTCCTCGACAGGAGAATCACACTCTGTTTTGAAAGTTCCATTCTGCAATACCGCCCTTGAGATTCGCTGCGTTGAAACCGAGCTTGTTCAACCGTGAAGCGGCTGTGACGCTTCGGCTCCCCGTCTGACAATAGCAAATGATTTCCTTTTCACGATGCTTCGATAATTCGTCCGATCGGCTCGCAAGCTGATGAAGGGGAATATGAAGCGATCCCTTGATATGAGAGTGCTGCCGTTCACTGTTAGAACGCACATCGAGAAGGACAAGGTTCCGGTCCGTACCAAGCCGTTCCGCAAGGTCAGCGGGGGAATAGTGCCGAAGCGACCGCATCGTCAGGAACCGGCGAATGGAGAAAAACAGCACAATTCCACCTAGTACAAGCAAAAACCATTGCGACGGCGTCAAGGCTGAAGTCCTTATTGTTCATGTGTTTGATGCAGGAAAGGGAGAAAGGATTCAGGCTTAGCAAGAAGTCCGACGCCCGAGGCAGAAGTCCGACACCTGAGGCAGAAGTCCGACACCTGGGGCAGAAGTCCGACATCCGCGTTTGGTATTGCAGAGCTGATGTTGGACTTCCGATCGCGGGCTTATTTGCTTCACACCTGTGAGCCACGATAGCTGAAGTCCGACATCTCCTCGGCAATTCTTGGCGGATGTCGGACTTCGAATTGGGGGCTATTTGAGTCCTAGCAGCATTCGCTCGATTTCCCGAATTTCCCGCTTTCTCGCTGCATATTCCTTCAAATATTCGCGATAGCCCTCTGGACTTCCGTAGAGTTGTCTTCTAAGGCTGTTGAAGGGAAAAACATCCTGCTCAAAGCACCATGCCCTGCAGTCGGAATACGTCCAATCTTCCGGCTGTTCAACAATCCCTGCCATCACAGGGTTCAAGTGCATGTAAGGAATTACCTGAATCAGATGTCGATCGCTCTTGATGCACTTCGCCTGGTAATCGTCCTCATAGAGATGTCCGCTAGTTTTGTGCCAAAGATGAAACGACTTAACATAAGAAATCGAAAAGGATTTCATGATCTTGTGGAAATCGACTTCTTGGGTTATCTGGACAAGAAGATGAAAGTGGTTCGGCATGAGGGAGTAAGCAATAACATCGATACATGCCTTTGAGAAATAATGGGCCATCCTCTTCAGGAAGAACTGGAAGTCCCGCTTTCCCCGAAATATCGATTGTTTATTATTGCCGCGATTGTAGATGTGGTAGAAATGATCCGGAAGGATCTCGATGGATCGCGTGCGCATGGTTCCCCCCAATGATTGGTCACCCAAGATACAACGGTGAACTCATGGAAATCAAGTGCTAATATTACAGAAGTCCGACATCCGAGCTGGGTATAGCTGAGCTGATATCGGACTTCGGATCGAGGGCGTGTCCGCGTCACACCTCTTGAGCCACGATTGCTGACGTCCGACATCTTCCCGCAATTCCCTGGCGGATGTCGGACGTCGGATTGGAGCCTAGCACCCCTCTTTCTTCTTCTTGGCTGTGCCGGGGACAGCTGTCGGGGCGGGCTGAGAGGTCTCATTCCGGGAATTCAGACTTCACAATTCTTGCGGTCAGCCATTTTGTTTGAAAAAGCAGGCAACTAGAAGACAGAAAAGGGACATTGCGGTGATCCGATGCCTTTAACCTGTTTTTGTTGCAGCTCGGAAGATTCCTTTGTATGATTTGCAGCAACCCCATGACTTCGGAGCCAACAGAAGACCGCCTTTTGATTGAACGCGCCCGCCGGGGCGACCAGCGGGCATTTTCTGTTCTTGTCCGCCAATACGAGGATCTCGTCTACCGGTTCGCGTTCCACGTTTGCCGCGATGAGGAGAAGGCGGCAGAGACACTTCAAGACACCTTCATCAATGTGTTTCGAAAACTGAAGCAATTCGACGGAAAGTCAAAGTTTACGACGTGGCTATACCGTATCGTGGCCAATAACTGCCTGATGAAACGCCGCAAACGGAAGATCGATCTGGCGTCTTTGTCAATCGATCAGCCCGAGGGATTTCGCGATGATCCTCTGAGAGATGAAGAGGGTAGGGTCATCCAAACCATTCCGTCATGGAAAGAAACCCCGCTTGACAGAGTGATGGATGGAGAACTTCGGGAAACACTGGACCGGGCAATCCAGCAGCTGCCGGTGGAATACCGGGTTGTCTTTGTGCTCAGGGATATTGAGGAAAAAACCGCCGGTGAGACCGCTAAAATACTGCGTTTGTCAGTGCCCGCGGTGAAATCACGGTTACGGCGTGCACGCATGTTTCTTCGGGAACAACTCCACGGGTACATGAAAGCATGAAGCGCAGACCGATCAAGTGCAAAGAAGTGGCTCTTTATCTTTGTGAGAATCTCACCGAGGGCCTGAACTCAGCGAGGTGCCGCGCATTGAAGAAGCACCTCGCCCATTGCCCCAACTGCACTGCCTACCTCGATAGCCTCCGCAAGACCGTTTACCTCTTCAAAGCCTACCGGGATCCCCGTGTCCCTGGCAAAACGCGCAAGAAACTGCACTCCATCTTAAGGCTTCCTCGGTAGAAGTCCGACATCAACCGCGGGTGACCTCTGCGGATGTCGGACTTCTGGCTGCGGATGTCGGACTTCAATCTGAGTGGGCTGAATCCTTTGCCTTGTCGATGCATCCTATGTGATGAAGTCAAATCATCACACCACTCATCAATGCACAGGAACTCGACATGAAATCCAACATGGGAAGCACAGACCGCATCATCCGGACGATCGTTGCCTTCGTGATCGGCGGGCTCTATTTCGGCGATGTTATTTCCGGGACAACGGCTATCATCCTGGGACTCTTTGCCGTTATTCTTCTGCTTACGAGCGTCATCAGCTTCTGTCCTCTGTACGCGCCGTTCAAGTTCTCAACACGAAAAACAGAGAAGCCTGCTTGAAGGGGCATCGCTCCCCCGAAGTATTCTCATGAAACGGAGACGCGGCACGACACCATGCACAGATGTTATGCATCATGCCGGCGAGGATCTGGATGAGTTGCTGGCGGGAGATGTTTATGCCCGCATACGGCATCACCTCGACCATTGTTCGAATTGCGAAGCATACATCGACAGCTTGAAGAAGGTTGTCAAGCTGTACCGTCGCTATCCTGATCCACATCTTGGGAACAAGGTGCGCAAGCGTCTTCACACAGTCGTCTCCCTCACTCACTGAAAGCCAGAGAACCACCGATGTCTTCAAAGAACGCTGTCGTGCGACAGATTCAAGGAATCAGCTTTGCGGCAAAAACCGAGAATGGCCCCTGGGTTGTGATGGATGGGCCTGAGACTTTTGGAGGAAGCGACGGCGGTGCGCGACCGAAGGAACTCCTTCTGTTTGCACTCGGCGGATGCACGGGCAGCGACGTCGTTTCGATTCTGAAAAAGAAACGAGTCCCTCTGGAGGGATTTGAAATCCGCCTTTCAGGGGAAGTGCGTGACGAGCATCCTCAGGTCTTCACTTCCATTCATGTCGAATGCAACTTCTACGGCACGGACATTCCGGCGGCGGACGTCGAACGGGCCATTGAACTTTCGACAACCAAATATTGCTCAATCACTGCAATGTTGAGAGAAAGCGTCCAAATCACGCATTCATATCAGATAAAGGAGCGCGAGCTCGCGACCCGCCGGCTTGCGTAGCACATGATCAACGAACTGCTTGATGAGAGGACATTCAGGAGGGTTCTTCCGGACCGGCAACAAGCGCTTATTGCTGAACACTGCAGGAGAT
>Ga0209641_10004536_pt1 | contig 11460 bp, 7 predicted proteins | sample RifCSP16_1_FD_184022 | JGI IMG/M metagenome (GOLD analysis project Ga0209641, IMG submission 184022) | Soil microbial communities from Rifle, Colorado - Rifle CSP2_sed 16_1 (SPAdes) (version 2) | ecosystem: Environmental > Terrestrial > Deep subsurface > Rock core/Sediment | place: Rifle...
GGCCCCATTTGCGTGGCTGCCGAATCCCTGGTCTATTCCCGTCCAGATGGGCGGAACCCTCATTCTCATCTATGGTTTCGCCATCGAGCCCAACTGGGTGGAACTCACGCACCAACGCCTGCTCACGCCGCGCTGGGGCAGCCGACGGATCCTGCGGCTCCTGCACTTCGGCGACTTGCACCTCGAAAGCGTGTCGCACCGCGAGCGCAGGCTGGTCGCCATCGCCCGGGCCGCCGCGCCCGACTTGATCCTGATCTCGGGCGACTTCTTGAGCTACTCCAATGTGCGCGACCGTCGCGCATGGGAACTGGTGCGCGGTGTCCTCGAGCAGCTTTCCGCGCCCCTAGGAGTGTTCGCCGTCTCCGGGACTCCGTTGGTGGATTCCGAGGACGTGCTGCCCGAGCTGTTCCGCGGCACGCCGGTGCAGTGGCTGCGCGACGAACGCGTCACTTTGCGCCACGATTCGGCGGAGTTCGACGTAATCGGACTTTCGTGCACCCACAAGCCCTTTCTCGATTCCCCCCGTTTGGCAAGGCTCGCTCCGCAACCGGCCGACCGGCTGACCATCCTGCTCTATCACACCCCCGACCTCGCCCCGGACGCAGCTCTCCTGGGAGTGGATCTGCAGCTCTCGGGACACACGCACGGGGGCCAGGTGAGGCTCCCCTGGGTCGGCGCACTCTATCCCTCGTCGCTGTACGGCAAGCGCTTCGAGGTCGGCCGGCATCAGCTGGGCCAGATGACGCTTTCCGTCACCCGCGGCCTGGGCATGGAGGGGAAAGGCGCCCCACGCGTTCGCTTCCTCTGCCGTCCCGAGATCACGCTGTGGGACATCTCTCGACCGGGGAGCCCGGATGACGCCGGCGAGGGAGGCTGAGGGGCAGGGAAAACGCAGCCGACCCGGCCGGACCGGTTACAATCACCCGCGCCCGCCTATGCGCTTTCGGCCGACGTCCATCCCCGAGGTTCTCATCGTCGAGGCCGAAGCGTACGGCGACGGGCGCGGCTTCCTGATGGAGACGTACCGCCAGCGCGAGTTCGCCGAGGCGGGGATCGGCTTCACCTTCGTTCAAGATAACCATCCGCACTCGCGCGGCGGGGCGTTGCGCGGGCTGCACTATCAGGTCCACCACCCGCAGGGCAAACTCATTCGCGTGCTCGCCGGGGAGGTGTTCGACGTGGCCGTGGACCTGTGCCGCAACTCCCCCACGCTGGGCTCCTGGACGGGGGTCTGCCTCTCGGCGCAGAACCGCCTGCAACTCTGGATCCCGCCGGGTTTCGCCCACGGGTTCTACGTCACCAGCCAAGCGGCCGACGTCGTCTACAAGATGACCGAGTACTACGGCCCGGAGTGGGAACGAACGATTCGTTGGGACGATCCCGACCTCGGCATCCGCTGGCCGCCGAGGGCGGAGGAGCCGCCTCTTGTGTCTGCGCGGGATCAGGCCGGATTGTCGTTCGCGCAGGCAGAGAAGGTCAAATGAACTCTCTGAGCCCGATCCTAGTCACAGGAGGCGCCGGGTTCATCGGATCGAACTTCATCCACTACCTACTTCGCTTTTGGCCCGGCGTGGAGATCATCAATCTGGATCGGCTCAACTACTCCGGGAGCCTCGAGAACCTCAAGGACCTGCCCGTTGCTTCTCGCCACACCTTCGTCAGAGGGGATGTCGGCGACTCGGCCCTGGTCGAGGATCTGCCGCGGCGGCACCGCATCGAAATGGTCGTCCACTTCGCCGGCGAGACCCACGTAGACCGATCCATCGCCGGCCCGGAGGCCTTCATCGAGGCGAATGTCGTGGGCACATTCCGCCTGCTCGAGGCTTGCCGCAAGACCTGGCTGCCTCCGGCGCCCGAACGGGTGACCCCGGCGACGGCTGCCCCTGCCGGAAGACGCCGCCTGGGCTCATCCTGGAGGCGGCCCGGGAGCACAACCTCGACTTGCGCAGGTCCATTTTGCTCGGGGCGCGCTGACGGAGCTCCAAGCCGGGCAGGCCGCCGGCGTGGGGACGACCGGACTGCTCAGCACTGGTCGCGGCCGATCGCGGGCCGTCCTCCCCGGGGCCGCCGAGCTTTCAGCCTTCGACGTTTACGATTCCCTGCTCGAGGCGGTCACGTCGCGGCTGGCGTCGGATCCTTCCCCGCGAGCGCTGACGTCCGAGTCGATCAAACGAGGAGGGCGACCCGAACTCGGGCGGGCCACCTGATCTCCGCTTGCTCTGTCGAGGCGCCGTCAGGCGAGACTGTCAGCGCCTCGGCCTCCGCGGGTTCGTTATGGAACGGACCAAGCCCCGAAGCCGGTCTCCGAAGGCGCGGATTGGGCCACGCCCGTTGCGGACTCTTGGCTCCATGCGGCCGGAACCATACCAGTACGCCAGGTAGCCCTGCGAGTAGACCCGACTCGGGTCATTGATCACGATTCCGACGATCTTGCCATTCACGCGGCGAAGCTGATCGACGGCATGCCTGAGGGCCGACTCGGAAGTGTGCTTCAGGCGCACCACCACAAGGACTCCATCCACGCTGGAGGCCAGGACAGATGCATCAGCCAGGAGCGAGGGTGGGCTGTCAATAATCGCGACCTCGTACTCCTCATTCACGCTGGCCATGATCTGTTTCATGCGGGGGAAATTCAAGGTTTCGACCGGGCCAGGGCCGTCGCTCCCCGCGGGAATGACCCACAGGTTGTCGCTCACCGAGGAGCGCTGCGAAACCGTCCTCAGCGTTCGCTGGGCGGCGAACAGATGCCGCAGGCCCTCGAGATTCGTGACCCCCAGCAGCTTGTGAACGCTCGGCCGGCGAAGATCGGCATCGATCAGCAGCGTATTCCTCCCCGCATGCGCGTAGGCCAGCGCCAGGTTGGCGGCTACCGTGCTCTTCCCATCCCCCGAACCGGGACTGACGACCAGGATGGATCGAAGAGGGATCTCGGCACCGGCGAACTCCAGATTGAACCGCAGCGCGCGGAAGGCCTCGTAGTCCGGAGTGTCCCTATCGGTAACCAGGACACCCCCATGAGAATCATCCTGGCTCCGCACCGAGGCACAGGCAAGCCTACCGATCACCGGGACATCGGCGGCGCGCATGATGTCCTCCGGCTCGCGCAGGGAGAGGTCCAGATACTCGAGAAGATACGCCGCTGCTAGGCTGAGCGCTAGCCCGAGCGTGGCCGCCAAAGCGACATACACCCAGTTCTCAGTGTTGACCGGGCGAGTTGGCAGGTCAGCCGACTCGATAACGCTGATGGTGTTGACCGGCTCGTCGCCGGTCGCACTCAGTAGGGACGCATAAGTGGATTGCAGCGTCGTGAGCTTCATCTGGAGCGCATTCAGGTTTGTCTGTGCGTCGACGATTTGTTCGGCGCTGGTGAGCTCCGCCAGGTCGAGCTGTGCAACAGCAATGGCATCCTGCGTCTCGATGATCTTCTCCTCCAGGTAGCTCAGCTGCTCCTGAGTAAACTCCTCACGCTCCGGGTAGATCTGAAACGTGGTCTCAGGGACTCGGGCGATGAGCTGCACCGCCAGTTCATTGGCTACCGCTTGGGCGCGGCCAGGGTCTGTGCCTTGGACTACGATCTCGATCAGCTGTCCATTTCCGGGAACGGTAACGGCGTAGTTTGGCAGTCCTTCCAACCCCAGCGCCTGCATCGTCGAGTTGCGAACCGGATCACGCATGGCGATGTCGGCGTACAGAAGGGCCAGCTGACCCGCGAGTGTGAAATCCGTGTTCGTCGGATTCGGGGTTTGGATTGTGCTGCCGACAATGAGCGTCGTCCGTGAAGCATAGAGCGGCTGCTGTCGCTCGGCGGCAACGTAGCTTGCTCCCGTCGCCAACAGGACGGAAAGCACAACGAGCCACCACCAGCGTGCGATCGGGCGAAGAGTAACGGAAGTATCCATCAGTGTATTCGCGGCAGGGCTTCGGAACGCTGCCCTGTGCCCGCGCTCCCTCCTTTCACAGGTCCGGCGATCGTCACAAGAATGTTGCTCTGCGGCCTGACTCCGGGCCGCAATGTCAGCCCGAGCGTATCGACCATCCGATCATGGAAGCGAGCCGCTTGATTCGACCAGGTAAACGTTCATTTCAAACACACGCGCCCGGACGGACACCTTATCCGCGTCGCGATGCCGTCTCTGCCTGCCCGAGGATTTGCGCCAGCGACTGTTCGAGGGTGAGCTCGCCTTCCATCAGGCGGCGCATGTTCGCGGCGATCGAGCACCACTCTTCTCGATGATTCAGGTAGTACATCACCCTGTCGGCCATCTCTCCCAGCGGGCACCCCACAAGATGCTGCCCGGGAACGAACGGATACTGGTTGGAACTTGGGTTCCGTCATGACCACAGCGTCATTGGCCGCCGCGACAATCTGACGCAGGCTCAACTCATCCGATGGGGAGGAAAAGTACACGTTCAGAACGAACCATGCCCGATTGAGGATTTTCGTCCGCTGCTCCCCGAAAACGAAGTCGTTCGATTTCCCGTCGAAGATCAGCACCTTCTGGCCGCGCCGTTCCAATTGCCGCGCCAGCCCGCATGCGACCTCATGCCGGCGCCGGGTCCTCATTTTCCCAAGCCATACGACCGTAATGTCCCGCTCCAGCTGCAAGCGCGACCCATAGGCGGGGTGAAAGCCCCGGTGTACAACGATCGAGCGAATCCCATGCCGGGTCAGGTAGTCGGCGTACACCGTGGAACACAGCGCGAGGACGTCGAGCAGGCCTCTTTTATGAAGCCAGAAGATGTCCCCCAGGAAGCCCAACCGTGTTCCCCGATTGCCCAAGATTGCCGGCAGCATCCATGCCACGGCAGCCTGCAGGCGCCCTCCGGGGTCATCGCGGTGCAACTCCGTCCTCGTTGAGATCCCCGGCCGGCCCGGCCGGGGGATCCATCCATTCCACATGAACCGCCAGTTCGCTTCCGATCCCAGCCGGCCGGCTCCACGTCTGATCGCCCTCCGGTAGGTTGACGCCACTCTGCGTGACTATCATCCCACTGGCGAGATCAAGCCACCTCAGGTTGTACGTCCCGGCCACCAGGCCCCTCAGACCCATTCCTCCCGAGAGATTGGCCGCGTAGGCGATGTACTCCGATCCAGGGTCCGCCAGAACATAGTCGGTGTCGCCGAAGGCCAGTTCATCGTGCGGCGCCATGCGCTGCAGGTCGGTGGCCTCCATGAACGACACGAGCCGTCCACAATCCTCCAATTCGCTGGGCGTGGAGGTGGCGATGTCCCACCGCAGATGCATTATGTACGCGCCGCCCATTGCCACGGCCCAGCTCCGCAGGCGGGCCTCCGCGCCAAAGGCATCGGGGTGGCCCTCGGCGAGATTCAGGTTGTATCGCCCTGCGGCCGAATTCCAGGCTGAGACCACCGCATCGTGGAATCCATCCGCGTCATTGGCGGTGTATTGGATCGCGAACTGATCGACGGCGGGATCGTCGCCGAACTCGGCGAAGGACAACCCGTTGGGCTTGTGCACGGCGATCGGATGGCCATGGTCATCGGCCGCGCGGATCTCGGACGCGATGTTCGAAACCCGCGCTGCGCTGTAGCTCTCGTTGTACTCTTCGGCCACCGCCCAGATCAAATGGGTGTGGTGTTCAAACCGATCCACGAGACCGCGGATGAACGATTGCTCCTCAGGACCGACCGTGTCGCCCGTGTCCCAGATCCTGGCCCCATCGTCGTACAAGAACAGGTAGGCGACGATCCCCTGATTCTCCATTTCCGAGATCCAGCCTTCCCACTGCTCCAAGATGTTGGGGTCGAGTCCCTGGGCAGAGTCGGAGTTCACGAACGGATTCTCCGAAGAGTCACCGTCGCCACCGTGCGAGCGGACCACCATCAGGTAGATGCCGTTGGCGCCCGTCTCCCCGAGCTTTTGGATCAACGAGGCTTGGTCTCCGTCCCGCGTCCCGTCAGGGTTTCGAAACCCTCGATACAAGAACCCTTCGGGGTCTCCGGGCGAGCACAGGAAGAACGGGTCCCCGTTCTGGTAGGAGAGCCACTGGGGATTCGCGGGATTGGCAATGATCCTTCCGGCCACAGGGTACGCGCGGGGGGTCGGGCTACTCGGCGCAGCGGTCGCGGTATGGCGTAGGGGTGGCCCGGTATCTCCAATCCCAACGGGTTGAGAACGCGCAACCTCCTGGACGCATCCGAGGCACAACAGGAGAGCTAGTCCAGCGGAGACCTGAGTTCCTGTCACGGACCCCCTCCGGGTCTATCGAAAACTTCCAGCGCAAGGTGCCATGCAAGCGTCAGCTGATGCGCGACGCTGGGGTTCTTGGTGCCCCGGTCGGCTCGGGAGGGAATGGCAGCCGGACGTTAGTACCATCGACCAGGGCGACCTCATCCCCTAGGATGAGACACTAGCATACTCGGTTGTTAATCCTGCATGGGGAACGGAGCTGGGCCCCAGGAGGAGAGTTTCTATAACTCGGGGTCTTGTCCAGCCACTCATGTGTCAGAGGGATTTCCATAGGTCTCATCTCCTTCAACCAGCCCAGGAGGTCCAATGCCAAGGAAATCCCTCAACCTGCGAATCCCGCTGATGGTTTGTTCCTTGCTGTTGGCTGCCTTGGTGGCAGTCGCCGCGATCCCTGGCGAGGCGTTCGAGACTCTCCCTGCTTCCCGCTTGGCGAAATCCACCCCGCCTCCGAGCTCTACCTCGGAGGCGATCGTCTTCTCCGATTCCTTCAATCGACCCAATAGCGACACCATTGGGAATGCCTGGGTTGAGAATGAGGTCCGCGGCGCGCGAAGCGCCGTGGATGGCCAACGACTCTGTTTTCTCGAGACCTCCGACAAGGCAGTCAGCCCCCAGGTCCTTCATCGCTTCAAAGGAAACCCGAGCAGCTTCGTGGAATGGAAGTTTCAGTTCGACTGGGCCCGGACCGGACCTGGATCGGACTATCAGCTTTTCATGCAACTGGGAGATGCCGATCTCATGATTGCGAGTGACGTCCGGCAGGGCGTTGCTGTCAATCTCGTTTGGTCCGCCGTTGACGGGGCGCATGAAATGCTCGGATACTACGATGCGACCAGTGTGTCGCCTCTGTCTGTTCTCAGCGGCCAGGCCACCCTCGTCGTGGTCACAAATCCGATGTCTCACACGTATGAGGTCTTCGTCGATCAGACATCCGCAGGCTCGGGCATCCCTTATGATCAGGAAGTGGCCGTCAATTCGATTCGAATCCTCACCAGCGAGCTGGATGACGCCAACTTCCACGGCCGCTGCTTCGACTCCCTGGTCATCAGCCTCCGCGAGCGGGACGACACTGGTCGGGCGACCTCGACTCCCGTGACGCCGACGCTTGTGTCCACATCCACGCCCACTCCATCCCCCACGTCGACTGCCACCTCTCCCGGAACACTCACGGGGACTCCTCTGACAACACCGACGCCTACCCCGCTCAGCACGGCGACGCCCACCTGGGGACCGACCTCTACGGCGGCGCCCGGTTCGTACCCGCAATGGTCAAGGGTCGAATTGGTGCTGCTGGGGCCCGCTTCGGTGGGGATGAGCAACGCCCCGAATCCCTTCGCCATCACGGCCGACGTCACCTTTACCGGCCCGGACGGAACGACCTACGTGGCACCGGCGTTCTACGATGGGGACGGCTCAGGGGCGATGGACGGGAGTGTTTGGAAAGTTCGGTTTTCGCCCTCCGCACCCGGCAGTTGGAGCTACCGCTCGGAGAGCAGCGAACCGCTGCTCGACGGCCAGGGCGGGACCTTCCAGGTCATCCCGCCCTCCGGATGCGCAGCATACCGGCCGGGAGACCTTCCCGACTTTGGCTGCTTGGGGAGGCTGGCCTACACAGGGAGTCACTACCTCCAGTTTTCGGCGGGTCTCTACTGGCTCAAGGGAGGCGTAGATGACCCGGAGGACTTCTTGGCGCAAGGGAATACAGTGGGATTCCCTAGCCGCGAAGCGGCCATCGACTTCCTGGCGAGTCAGGGAGTGAACTCCCTGTACATGCTGTTGCACAACGTGGATGGGGACGCCCGGAGTGTCTGGCCGTGGGTTGGAGCTACCGAGGCAGAAGCGCGGGCCAACCACGAGCACTTTGCCCTAGCCAAGCTTGAGGAGTGGGAGGCGCTTTTCAGCTACCTGCAGTCGAAGGGGGTCGTGCTCCATCTGGTGCTGGAAGACGACTCGGCCTGGACCGGTTTCAACCGGGGGATGTACTACCGGGAGATGGTGGCGCGCTTTGGGCATCATCCGGGGCTGATCTGGAACCTGGCCGAAGAGTACAACGAGACCTACAGCGCCAGCCAGATTCAGACATTCGCCGGGCTATTGCGGGCGCTCGATCCTTACGACCATCCCATCACCGTCCACAACGCCGGAGGGCTGAGCGCCTGGACTCCGTTCGTGGGTCATCCGAACTTCGACCTGACCAGCTTCCAAACGGGCGACCAGCCGCAGAACGCGGCCGCGGTGTCGTGGTTTTCCACCATGGAGAACGCCAGCCGGACCATCCCTATCTCGTTCGATGAGACGGGCAAGCTGGGTGCCGACGACCGGGACCTCGCCCGCCATATCGCGTGGTCCGTCTACCTGGGCGGCGCCAACTTCGAACTACACACGTCCCCGCTGTCGAGCTATCAGGACTTTGCCCTTCACTTCGAGGACCTGACGCGGGCTCGGGCTTATCTGGAAGGCCTGCCTTTCTGCGAAATGGCCCCCATGAATGGGCGCGTCCTGAGCGGTTCGGCGTACGCGGCCGGCCGGCCGGAGGATCTTCTGGTTGCGTATTTGCCCGTCGGAGGCTCCATCCAGTTGGACCTCCGGCCCGCCAGCGGGTTGCTCCACGTAACATGGTTCGACCCCGGCACAGGGAACACGTCCGCATTGTTTTCTATAAGCGGCGGCACCCTGCAGACTTTCACTTCTCCGTTCCCGGGCGACTCGGTCCTGACCATCGTGGGGGATGGGGCGGACATGTCGACCTGCAGGTAGCCCGGAAAACGATTCGCCTCCCTAGAGGCCACTCTCTCGCCGGTAACGCATCCGCTGGGCGCGCACGGCCCAAGTGGCCAATGGGCGCCGGCGCGCCAAATTCCGAGGACCTTCGGCCGACCCTGCGGATCGGTGCGTTGGGGCCCGCTTCTGGATACGCTCGGCGGGACACACCAGGGCGCTCCCTACCAAGCAACCGCCGACCAAGAGCCGGGAAGCCGCACGAGTTCCTGAATAGCTACGCGTACGTCGGCGATCTGCTCATGGAGACCAGGCAGGCAGCTGGGACGACTCGGTAGTAAGAGCGTCGTGGCGGGTTCGGCCCATCCGAAGGGACTTCCCTTGCAGGTGCCGGCGTCGGCGGCCCCGGGGTTGACGGCACAGCCGTGTCGGTGGCCCGTTACGTCCGTCTCTGTTGGTTTGCGCTGGGGGGATGGGGCATTGGATCGCCGGATAATCACAAGAGTCGGCGAGGCGCCGCGCCACGGCGTTCGACTTTCCTCGAGCACGGGGGTCAGTCTGAAGGGGGCACGTAAAGATACACGCGCATCTTGAAATTCCGTGCCTGAAAATGCACGTCCAAGTTGGCTACCAAACGTGCGTTCTCGAAGACCCAACGTTGTTGATAGGGCCACTTCTCTTCCACATTTGAGTCTTCCACGAACCACGCCCGCCTGCCAGAGGCGCTCACCGCCGCGGGATCGAACTGTCCGAACCCGGTGTATCCCTGACCCATGTAGTACTCCGCCAAGTCCCGGTCCGGAGTGAAAACAAGGTCACCGGGTAGTCTCTGACTTTGGATGAGCTCGAACGCCCCCTTCCAATCGTCCCGGTTGCCGTTCTGATAGAGGAAGTAGAGCGTGTTCTCGCTCAGTGGTGCGACCACCACGACGGCGACCACGGCGAAGGCCAATATCCTGGATCGATCCCGCAGGAGGGCAACGATTCGATGTAATCCCCACGCCCCGAGGATCAGCCAACTGCCAAGGGACATAAAAACATACCGGTTGGCCGCGTACTGCACGGAGGCCACCGCCGCGATGCCGATCCAAGGAACCCAGGCGTTCAAGCCGAACAGCAGCCCCGGCCTGGACTTCTCTCGAAATAGGATTGCCATAGCCGCCAAGGCAAGGCACACCACGGGCAAGCCGGTGTAGGTGGCCGCGCCGGCCAAGATCCAAAGCGGCCTCGAATTCACCCACCTGAAGAGCTGTTCCCTCGCCGCAGCATTGCTCGCCGCCGGGAACGCCGCCAGAAGCACAAAGGACAGGACCAGGGCGGGGACGAAGAAGGTGGCCAGGTTGCGTACCCGCAGGCCCGGCGGCCGCTGAAATCCCCTCCTCTGGAGAACGGCCAGGAAGAGAACGGCCAGGTAGAGGCCGACCAACGGAAAGAGAAACAGCGCCAGCGGCCTTTCCAGTATCCCCAATCCCAAGAAGGCGGCCGAAGCCACAAGGTGAGCTGGACGGTCTTCCTCCAAGCCGCGGTAGAAGTAGAACAACGCCAAGGTATGGAACAGCAACAGGAACGTATAGAAGCGAGCGCTTTGGGACCAGTACAGATGCCACGGCGACAGCGCCAAAAGGCCGGCGCCGATCAGACCTACCTGCAGACCGAAAAGCCTTCGGCCGATCCAGTACAGGACGGGAACCGTTATCACCCCGGCGACCACGGATGGCAGGCGGGCAACCCACTCGGCGCCGCCCAAATTCTGCAAGGCGAGATGTGTTAGCACCAAGGAGACCGATCGACGAAGGACCGGTAGCTCGGCCAAGTCTCGAGCACGAAAGTAGGTGATCGCTTCATCGATCCAGAAGCTCCACTCGCCCAGCTTGTAGAGGCGAAGCGCAGCCGCCAGCGCGGTCAGGCCCGCGACCGCCGCCAGGTGGACCCAGCGAGAGGCCCACGGATGCTGCCGCACCTGCGCCAGCATCAGACGGGATCCAGGAGAATCAGATGATTGAGGTTCCAGAGCAATAGGCCGACGGGGAGCCATGAGGCGGCCGATCGCAACGGCCACGGAAGGAATTCCCATTCCGTTCCATACATGTGATTCGAGAGAGGGATGGTTTCCCAACGCACTGCCGATGCGCATGCCTCGGGGATCTCGCCTGCCGCCCGTCGCAAGCTCTCTTCCAGGTCGAAGGCACCGAAGACGAGGACGGTGGGGCTTTGCGGGCAAGGATCAAACAGGTGCTCCGGGACGAATGCGGGCCCCTCGCTCGCGATGGATTGATCCGCCACACGAATGCCCGTCGCCGCGCTCAGTTTGGCCGCGTACAACTGCCGGGAAGCCGCGTCCCCCAAATACGCCCGAAAGTCCCCGGGCCCAATCGAGATGACGCCCCGGTAGCGTCCGGACTGACCGGCTTTGAGGACCTGCAACGCCCCGAGCGAATGACCCATGAGGACAATCTGGATGTCCTCAACTCCATACTCGGCCCCAAGGTAGTCCGCCGCCGCTTCGATATCTCCCGTCCGGTCCAGGATC
>Ga0209641_10004537_pt1 | contig 11459 bp, 9 predicted proteins | sample RifCSP16_1_FD_184022 | JGI IMG/M metagenome (GOLD analysis project Ga0209641, IMG submission 184022) | Soil microbial communities from Rifle, Colorado - Rifle CSP2_sed 16_1 (SPAdes) (version 2) | ecosystem: Environmental > Terrestrial > Deep subsurface > Rock core/Sediment | place: Rifle...
GATAGAAACTCATGGCGTTAACACTACTTATCAGAAATTAAAAGCTGGTTTATATTATCTATTAAAAGTCTGCAATAATGAATACAGACAACATTATGCTAATTTTGGAAGAACTAGAACAAAAATTTTAATACAGGAAACAAGTTTGGCCATCAAAAAAATAGTCCGTGAATATTTTATCAATAAGAACCTCAAACGAGATTTTGATAAAAATTCGAAGTTTGTATATTATGCTCTTCATCTTCAACCAGAAAGATCAACACTACATGCAGCACCTTTTTATGTAAATCAACTTGAGGTAATCACTAATATAGCAAAATCATTACCTGTAGAATACAAACTATATGTAAAAGAACATCCATCACAGCTTTTTGCAGAATGGAGAAATATTTCTTATTACAAATATATAATTAACTTACCAAATGTAGAATTATTACATCCTGATGTGTCAAATGATGAATTAAAGCATTGTTCATTGGTAATAACAATAACTGGTACACCAGGACTGGAAGCTGCAAGTTATAACAAACCCTCAATTGTTTTAGGTGACACAATATATTCAAGTGTATTACCATCTGTATATCGTCTTAGATCTATAGAAGATCTTCCTAATGCAATACGTACAGCATTAGAAAAAAAAGTTGAGATCACTGATCTGAGTAGATTTACAAAATGCGTCGAAGATAATACATTCGAATATAATATGACAAGCGTCGATACTTTTCAAATTAAACGTGTTCCTAACAGTTTTTACATACAGGATATTGAAACTCCACATAAAGAAATAATTGATATGATAAATGGTATGAAAGTTGTGTGGACAAGGGTTGGAGAAGTATTTGTACAAAAAATCCATCAACATTAGATTCTGAGTCGGCTTTGTTAAACAATCCGTAGCAACAAATAATTTTCATTTAATCTAACTTTTTACATCACATAGAATTCCTACCATTAGGAATTTCTTTGTATCTAGATCAATTATGTAGTTTTCATGGTTATCGTGAAAGTAATGATTCAACACTGATTTAGTATTGATTACGCAAAAAAGGCGCCTAATTGGTCTTGATGATCACAAGAATCGGAAAGTTCGTGATTTTAAATTACTTGTCATAGGTATAGGACCTAATCTTAATTTCTTCAAAGGTGGTAGAAAAAAACTCTAGATGAATTTTCTGAGATAATAAAATATAAAAAGAAAAAGACTTAGATTGATTTAAAAGATACACTGTAAAACTGATGAATATGCCCTATCCTGAATATATTGATAAAACAGTTTTGATAACTGGTGGAGCAGGATTAATTGGAACAAATCTCACAAAGGGCTTATTAAAAGAAAAAGTAAAACAAGTAATTGTTTTAGATGATTTGTCAGCTGCAGAAAAATGGAATATTCCTAAAGATGACAGAGTCATATTTATTGAAGGTAGTATCTTAGATGAAGAAATTTTAAAACATGCTTTTTCAAAAAAACCACAGTATGTTTTCCATTTAGCAGCTCATTTTGCCAATCAAAATTCTGTAGATCATCCAGAGACTGATTTAGAGGTGAATGGTCGTGGAACTTTAAAAATTTTAGAATATTGTAGAATGCTTAGACCCGAAAGATTAGTTTTTGCCTCATCAGGATGTTCTGTATATGGTAGTGAAGCTCCATTACCCCTTAAAGAAAACTTTATTTCCACTCATCTTGATACACCTTATCAAATTACAAAGTTATTAGGAGAAGTTTATTGTAATTTCTATGTTGATTATTATAAACTTCCAATTGTAATTGCTAGATTTTTTAATGTAATAGGCCCTGGAGAAATTCCTGGTGCTTATAGAAATGTAATTCCAAATTTTATGTATTGGGCTTTGCATAGTAGAAAATTACCTATTACAGGCACAGGTGAAGAAACTCGGGATTTTACTTATGTAGATGATATTGTAGATGGATTATTACGTATGGGGATTAATCCCAAAATAATTGGAGAGGCCATTAATTTAGCATCTAATAAGGAAACAAAAATTATTGATTTAGCAAATATGATAAATGATCTAACTGAGAATAAAGCAGGAATTGCATTTAAAGAAAGAAGAGACTGGGATAGAATAATTCGAAGATGTGCATCGGTTGAAAAGGCAAAAGAACTCGTTGGTTATGAACCAAAAGTTGGGGTGGCAGAGGCTTTGCCAATAATTTTGAAATGGTTTAAAGAAAATGAAGAAAATATTGAGAAATCAGCAAGATTTTGATTATCCGAAATGTAAGTTGAATTTATAGTTACTATCATTATGATAAAGTTATGAGAACAGCAATCATTATAGGAACACGTCCAGAGATAATAAAAGTAGCACCCTTAATCAAAGAGCTTAGAAAATCCGAGAGGATTATTATTTTTACTGGACAGCATTATGATTTTGAACTTGGTTTAAGGTTTTTTCGAGAATTAAAATTACCTATACCTGATTATTCACTAAAAATAAAAAAAGGAGAACCCGCAATTCAAATATCACAAATAATTTCAAAACTGGTTCCAATTTTATCAAGAACAAACCCTAATACTGTTATGGTTCAAGGAGATACCAATACTGCTTTAGCGGGAGCAATCTGTGCGCTAAAATTGAGTATCCCCATAAATCATGTAGAAGCAGGATTAAGAAGCTATGATTGGAGGATGCCTGAAGAACACAATCGGGTAATAATAGATCATATTTCAGATTTACTTTTTGCACCTACAATTGATTCAAAAAAAAATCTTATGAAAGAAAATGTTCATGGAAAAATTTTTGTTACAGGAAATACTGTAATGGATTCGATATCACAATATTCTAGACTCGCAGATGAAAAATCTAATTTATCGATTGATTTTGAAGATTTTATTTTATTTACAATGCATAGAGCTGAAAATGTCGATAACCCACATGTTCTTAGGAATGTAATTTCTGCATTAATCGAATCACCTCATAACATTATATTTCCTATTCATCCTCGAACTCAAAAAAGAATTTATCAGTTTAATCTTCATTCTAAAGTAGTTAATGCGAATAATCTGAAAATTATTGATTCGGCAGGATATTTTGACATTTTAAAATTAATGAAAAGATGTAGTTTTATTATCTCTGATTCAGGTGGTATTCAAGAAGAAGCTACATCTCCCTTTATAAGAAAAAAAGTTCTTGTGATAAGAAAAACTACTGATAGGCCAGAATCAGTAAAAAGTGGTTTTGCTACTGTAGTAGATTTATCAAAAAATCAAATCAAAGAAGCTATTAGAAAAATTTCAAGAAATCCAGAATTAAAAACACAAAAAAGTCCATATGGGGCAGGAAATTCAAGCAAAATTATTGCCTCTATTCTACGGAAAGAATTGTAATAGCGTCTAGGGATAATATAATAATTGAATGGACTTTTGTTATTTTATGATAAATGAATTTCGATGTATCAACAAGTGCCGTAACTTGACAGGAAGGATTAAACATTTCATTATAATTTTAGATTTAATATGTTGAAATTAGCTTGTATTCCTGCATTTAATGAAGAAAAGGCAATAGGGGAAGTTATTAAAAAATCCTTAATGTATGTTGATGAGGTGGTTGTATGTGATGATGGTTCTTCAGATCAAACTTCTGAAATAGCAAAAAAAGCAGGAGCTCATGTTATTAGACATAAGAAAAATTTAGGGAAAGGGGCTGCTATGAAAACTCTTTTTGATTATTCTAAAGAGATGGATGCAGACATTATAATAACGATAGATGGAGATGGTCAATTTTTACCTGAAGAAATTCCACGATTAATGGAACCAATAATAAAAGGAAAATCAGATATTATTATCGGCTATAGGTTTGATGACCAATCAGAAATGCCTTCTTATCGAAAAATAGGAAATAAAATACTAGATAAATTTACAAGTTTAGCAGCTGAGCTACCTTATAGAGATACACAGGGAGGATTCAGAGCTTATTCAAAGACGGCAATTAGCTCAATAAAGATCACAACCAGTGGATTTGGAGTTGATTCTGAAATTCTAATTGATGCCTCAAAAAAAGGATTAAGAATATCCGAAGAGAAAGTCACAGTGATATATAATACTGGAGGTAACACCTCAACAAAAGGTCCTGTAAGCCATAGCAAGGAAGTAATTGGTTCTATTTTAGAAATTATTGCAATTAATCATCCTTTACGTTACCTTGGACTACCAGGAATATGTCTAATAGTAATTGGAATAATTGTTGGTATTTTTGTACTTATCACTTTCAACGAGACACGATATTTTTCAATACCATTTACACTTGTTTCAATTTTTACAGCAATTATCGGTATTTTGATGCTGTTAATGTCAGTAGTTTTGTTCAGTATAAGTGCTACATCAAGAAGAAATTACTGACAAGATATTTTTCAGCATCAATTACTTTGGTTTCTTTTGGTTCAGTATTTACCTGAATAATGTTATTATTAATGTCGGTAGTCATATTTAGTATTGGTAAAATTTTGAAATGAATTTATGAAGATAATTATTTGTTATGACTCATCAGTAAAATTAGATATATCGTAGTCATTAAAGTATTAATTAAAAAAATTAATACATTGATATGACTTTAAGTTGGGATAAAATTCGGAACAAAATTAATAGTCTTAGAGATTTAACTTTAATAGGATTTGCCAATATTTTAACTACTGCTATAGGTGGAGGTTTTTGGCTTGTTATGGCACATATTCTTTCAACTGAAGCTTATGGGGAGGTAGCATATTTGCTGTCTGTTGCCAGTATAGCAGGAACGGTCGCAGTGTTAGGTGCTGGAAATACATTGATTGTATATCGAGCAAAAGAAGTAAAACTTCAAGCTACAATTTATTCACTTATACTTGGTTCTGCTGCAATAACATCAATAGTACTCTATTTCATTTTGTACAATGTTAGTACAAGTGTTTACGTTATTGGTTATGTAATATTCACATTAGCCATTAGCGAGTTACTAGGAGCAAAACTTTATGAGCGTTATTCAAAATATTTGATTGCACAGAAAGTTTTGGTTGTTGTTTTTGCACTTTTGTTATATTACCTAATAGGACAAGATGGAATAGTTTTAGGTTTTGGATTATCTTACTTTCCTTATTTTATTATTGTCTATAAGGGATTTAAAGAAACGCTGTTTGATTTTTCCTTTATTAGAGATCGGTTTAAATTTATAATCAATAGTTATGTGCTAGATCTTTCTACAATATTAAATGGACAACTTGATAAATTAATTATTGCGCCTTTGATAGGTTTCGCCTTATTAGGAAATTATCAGTTAGGAATTCAAGTAATTAGTCTGATTGGCATATTACCTTCAATAGTTTATCAATACGTTTTACCACGTGAGTCAAGTGGTCAAACCAATACTAAACTAAAGAAAGGAACAGTGTTGATTTCTGCAATTCTTGCAATCTTGGTTGCATTTCTTTCCCCATATGTAATACCATTTCTTTTCCAAAAATTCGAGGAAGCCGTCCAAGTTGTTCAGATAATGGCCTTTACTATAATTCCTACTTCTATTAATTTAATGCTCATCTCTCGATTTTTAGCTAGAGAAAAAAGTAGAACAGTTCTTATGGGTTCTGGGATATTTTTAGGAGTGCAAATCCCAACAATTTTTGTTCTTATAGATTTGTTAGGTGTAAATGGAGTAGCAATATCCCATGTTTTAGCCAATAGTGCAGAAACAGTTTACCTTTTGTATATGGCCAAATTGAAGATTTTTGGTAAAAATGTTCAAAAATAAAATTAGTTTTTTCCAATGGAACCATTTTAATGGTATACTAAGTGGGTAAACTCTATGTCACTAAAAATAGAATCAGTTCTTGAAAAAATCCAAAGCAAGACAATTCTGCCTCTTCTTGGTCTTGGAATAATTGCTTTATTAATTAGAATATTTTTTACTCCTTGGCAACTTCCGTCAGAAGCGGCTGATACTTATACATACATGATTTTGGGATTATCTTATTCACGTGGAGATTTCAGTAATTTTAATGTCGATTACATAACTTGGCCAATGTTCCTTGGATTATTTTTTAGTTTTTTCAAATTTGAAGATATTTTTAGCTATTTGACTGTAATGCGGGTAATTTCAATATTAGTGTCGGTTTTCACTATACCAGTTATATATTTACTTTCAAAACAATTTATAGAAAAAAAATATGCGATTTTATCTACAGTATTTTTTGCGTTTCACCCTGCTCTGATTCAAAATTCAATTTTAGGATTGACTGAAACAATCTTCATTCCGATAGGATTATTGTCCGTTTATTTCATAATTCAGAAGAATGATAGATGGTTGCCTATTGCTTTTGCCTTTGCCGGATTATCATTTGATACTCGTGTAAACGGAATAGTTTTACTTTTTGTATTATTACTTGCTTGTTCGATAAAAATTAGACCTAAAATAAAATTATTACAAATGTTAGGGATAGGAATAGGAATCTTTATGATATTCTCGGTTCCTTATATAATCAACTCTATTAATTCAGGAGATATTCCTTTTGTAAATCGTGTTTCACTTGTAGAGGAAAACTCGTCATATGGGAAAGTGATTTCTCACTTATATGATCCATCCCAAACGCTCTTTGGAACACAAAAAGAAAATATAGAATTTCTTTTTTCGTCCAAAAGTGAAGTATTAGAAAATCCTAGCCAAAGTGATTTAGTCAAAGTTGCGATTTTTAAAGAATTACTACATTTTGTCTGGATTAGTATTCCTCACCTAGCCATTTTTGTTCCTTTTGGAATAATCATTGCATTGCAAAATTTTGATTATAAAAACAAAATTTTGTTTAGTACAATCATAATTTCACTGATAGTAGCCATGCCACAATATCTCATATCTGCCGTTTTTAGAAATTTATTTTTTATAATTCCATTGTTTTGTATTTTATCTTCAATTGGAATTCAGAAAATTATAGAAAACATTAACTTCAAAAATATTTTTTTGGTATCATTTATTCTTGGATTAGTTTTGATTTCTTATAGTTTTTTAAGAGAAAGTACTGACTTTGATAATGAATTACTTCAGGAAAAAGAAGTATTTGGTAAGTATGTATCAAATAATTTTAAAGGAGTTTTTATGGGTGATGGTTATGCTTCAATATCACGAAATTTAATTGATATTTCACAAAATTCTTTATCTTTAAACACCAATGAAAATATTTTATTGATCTCTCCTGGTTATTCCTATTCTTCACTTGAGTCATTGATGGAGTATGTAAAACAAAATAATGTTAGTTACCTTGTTGTTGATGATGAATATGATAATCATTTTCCAATTTTTCAAGATATTTTTTACAATGAAAAAAAATATCCTGATTTAGAAAAAATATTTGATTCTAATAATGAAGGTTATCATAAATATCATGTAAAAATTTTTAAAATAAATTATAATTTAGATGTTGAAATACCTTAATGAATAGTTTTAGTTTTAAAAATTTCAAGAATTCATTGCATTATTAAATAAAAAATTTACTAGAATTTTTTAAAGTTATAGATTTTGTTTAAAATAGAATGAATTTCTTTTTTTGAAATTGGTTCTAGATCTGAAAAATATGTTTTAATGTTTTTGGGTTTTCTTGTATTAGGATAATTTTTCTTTACCAATTTCTCATTTAATGGAGGAATTATGAAAAAATCATCAGTTTCCAATACATTTTCCATTTCAAAATCTGATAACAAATATTCGATTAATTTTTCACCTGGTCGAATTCCAGTAATTTTAATTTTAATTTGTGAAGTCTTGTAACCATATTTTGGTGCCAAGATATTCTTCATTTCTTCAAATAAATCTGATAATCTAACTAAAGGCATTTTAAGAACAAATGTTTCTCCACCTTTAGCTAGTTTGGTTGCTGATATAATCAAATTTACCGCCTCATCTTTAGTCATAAAAAATCTCATCATCCGTTTATCTGTAAGAGTGATTGGACCTCCTTGTATGATTTGATTTTCAATACGTGGTAAAATGGAACCTCTTGTTTGAAATACATTCCCAAACCTCACTGAAGCAAATATGGTATTAGATTTTTTATGAAATGCTTCTGCCGAAAGTAATTTTTCTCCTAAAAGTTTTGTTGCTCCCATTACTCCAATTGGGTTTACTGCTTTATCAGTACTAATCAGAATAACCCTTTTGACTTTATTTTGAAGAGAGGCTTTTGTTATGTTTTTTGTGCCAAGAATATTAGTTGTAATTGCTTCAAAAGGGTGTAATTCACATCTATCTACATGTTTCAGAGCAGCTGCATGAAAAATAATATCAACACCTTTGACAATTTCTTCGATAATATCTTTGTCTCGAATATCTCCGATAAAAAATTCCATGTTTTTATTCGAACCAAATTTAAGTTCCATTTCATATAGTCCGTTTTCATCATTGCTAAAAATGCAGATTTTTTTTGCTTTATCATTTAATGATTTTATTGCAATGGCTTGGCCAATTGAACCGGTTCCTCCAGTAATTAAGATGTTTTTTCCTTTTAGAAATGAATACATGGTTTGAATTTTAAGTATAGTTAATTAACTGTATGTTATCAAAATTATTGAAATGTTTATGAAAATTCAACTAAGAAAACCGTTTTTTCCACAGGAATCAATAGAAAGGATTCAAACCAAAGTTGGAAAAATTTTGAAAGGAGGAAGATTAACCTTAGGAAAAGAAGTTGAATTATTAGAATCAAAATTTTCAAAATATTTGGGCTCAAAACATTCTGTAACAGTGTCCTCAGCTACTGCTGGTTTGCATTTATCGTTGTTAAGTACAGGTGTTGGAAATGGAGATGAGGTTATAGTTCCCTCAAAAACATTCATTTCCACAGCAAATGCAGCAATTTATTGCAATGCAAAACCCATTTTTTGTGATGTTGATGAAAAAACTTATCAAATTGATCCCACTAAACTCAAAAAACTTATTACAAAAAAAACAAAAGCGATTATTCCAGTACATCTAGGGGGTAATATCTGTCCAATGAATGAGATATTAGAAATAGCTAATCAGCATAATCTGTCTTTAATTGAAGACTGCGCACATGCTCACGGTTCAACATATAATTTGAAAAAAGCCGGCACTTTTGGAAAGATGGGAGTGTTTTCATTTTACCCTGACAAAATCATGGCTAGTAGCGATGGAGGAATAATTGTAACAGATGATGAATCAATTTATGAAAAATTATTACTATTAAGAAATGTTGGAAGGAAAAAATTAGGTCAGGATGATTTTTTCGAAATTGGGTATAATTATCGAATGAATGAAATTCAGGCAGCAATAGCACTTGAACAATTGAAAATTCTACCAAAAATGATTCATAGACGTAGAGAGGTTGCAAAGATTTACGACTCCGAATTTAGATCAGTTGAAAGCTTACAAATTCCAATAATATCATCGAATATTAAGAGTGCATATTACGCCTATATTCTTAGATTGCGAAAAGGTAATTTGGAAATATTCCTCGATAAATTAGCTAAACAGGGAATTGAAACGAGTCTTATGTTTATTTCAATTTATAGGCATAAAGTATATGAAAAGTTATTTGGAAAAAGGATTGGTCTTTGTCCTATATCGGAACGGCTAGACAAAGAAACATTCACTATTCCATTGCACGCTGGAATAAGCGATAATGAAGTGCAATATGTTGCTAAAGAAATACAAAAGATTTGTAAATGATTATTCTAATAATAATTTGGAATGATATTAGAAAATGAGTTATTATGAGAAGTTAAAGAAGTTTAATAATAGAAAAGATTACTTAATTGATACCAATACAGCTAAATTATTTTTATCTTATTGTCTTACTACATCCAGACACAGAGAAATTTTCATCATAGGAACTGGACTTGGTGCAGACTATAGAATTATCACAGATTTTAAAAATTTAAAGGTAGTTGGAATTGAACCAAGATCATCATTTCAAGGAATTGCATCAAAAACATATTGTAAATTTGGGGGGAAATTACTGCAAATGAATCTTGGAGAATTTGTAAAAATATCAAAAAATCTATCTGGGATCTTTATATTTATTCATAGCATTAATCATATTCCAAAAAGTCAACTTGATACTTTTCGAAAATCAATTAAAAAGTCTTATATTATTATTGTAAATCCAAATCCTGATATAGAAAAAATTGTTGGTAAAACTGACAAAACTGTTATTTCTTATTTAAATTCAAAAAGAATTAAAAAAATATTAAATTGTGATATCATTTTTGATTTCTTTTATAATCCAGTAAAAATTAAAAAAAGTAAGATTTTTTTACGAGAAGCTATTGTGTTAAAAACAAAAAAATGAAATTTATTATTCGGCAAGCAATTGATTGTATAATTGCAAGAATTCTTCACCAATTTTATTCCATGAATGGTTTTGAACTATTTTATAAGCATTTTCAGATATTTCTTTACTTTTTTGTTTATTAGAAAGTAATTCTTTTGTTGCAGCCAATATGTCATCTGGAGAACTTGGAGTAACACAATAGGCAGTGTCCAAATGTCTAATTTCATTTTTGTAAACATCTAATGAAGTAGCTATTATTGGAGTTTTACATGCCATAGCCTCCAGAAGTGTTGTATTTAATCCACCTTCAATTAATGATGGTTGAATTAGTATGTCTGAACCTCTAATTAACGGAATTGTTATTTCTTTAGGTTGATATCCTAAATAATGAACGTTTTTTCTGTTTTTAGAGATTTTTTTTATTTTTTCCTCCTCAGGGCCACTTCCTAAAATTAAAAGGTCTATCTCTTTTGGAAGTTTTTCAGCAAATGTGATTAAGTCTAAAATTCCCTTTTCTTTAGAGAGCCTTCCAGCAAAAATAATTTGTTGAGGATATTTTTTTTCTTCTTTCAAAGGTAATGAATCTAAATCAATTGCATTTGGTATATAATGAATTTTTGAGCTCTTTTTAGAATAATGTTCATAGATTTCTTTTGATGGTACAGTAATTGCATCAGCCCAGCTTAATGCATTTTTTTCAAATTTGCTAGAAAATTTTCCGATAGAATTTCCATGTAGAAATTGTATTTGTTCACTAAACATTCCCCATAGTGATAAGACTTTCTTACCAGACACATTCTTCATAGCTAGTGCAGATGGAAGATTTTGAGCATGAACTATATCATAATTCTTTTTTAGTTTTGTTTTAAAAAAAGACGAAATCATGAAGCTAGGATTTTTCAATCCTTTAATTGGTATTGTAAAGGTATTTTCGGAAGAAATTATATCTACAAGATGTCCCTTTTTTTTCAAAAATTTTGTTAAACCCTGTACATTTTGGGCTATTCCTCCTATACCGGATTGTGTTGGTGAGATTACAAGTATTTTCAATGAAATCTAGAGAATTGTAGAAAGTTAAAGGTATTAAATTAAAATGATTTAATCCACATTACATATTTTACATTAATGCTTGAGATGCTTCATGGAACATCTGGCTCTTAGCACAACCTGCAGCAAGCTCATCTCC
>Ga0209641_10004540_pt1 | contig 11457 bp, 9 predicted proteins | sample RifCSP16_1_FD_184022 | JGI IMG/M metagenome (GOLD analysis project Ga0209641, IMG submission 184022) | Soil microbial communities from Rifle, Colorado - Rifle CSP2_sed 16_1 (SPAdes) (version 2) | ecosystem: Environmental > Terrestrial > Deep subsurface > Rock core/Sediment | place: Rifle...
TTCCGCATGACATTCCTCACTGTCACAGATTGAAAAACGTACAGGCGCATCATTATTATGCTTAAATCTATCCACTGTGACAATAACATCTCCGGCAAATACTTGAAAAGAAAATACAACGAATAGCAAAGGCAACCAAATAAAAAGCATGCTTTCCTCCTTTCCTAAATACTACCACCAGCTTTATCATAAAAACACCTTTATTCCCATATTATTTCTTATCATACCATTAGGTCTTGCTTGAAAATCAAAATGAAAAAAGGGGAAATCTGTTACCACGTCAATCACGAAATAATTTTAAAAATTATATCCTATGGTACCCAGTATTGTTGCGTCATTTTTGCTTACGTTCTCAGCGCTTGGTTGATTGTCGTATTGATTTATCCAGTTCATGTTCAGCGAGAGAGATTTTGTGAGTTTATGCCGTAACCCCATATCGGACTCTAACCGCCAGTCAACAATGTCATGCGGCACGGGTAAAAAGTCTGCTTTAAAATAGAATAGCGTTGATGGAAGGATTTGCCAATCAAGGGAATTTCCTATTCTCAAACCAGGGCTCGTTTGGTAAATATCGTTACGAAATCTTTCATAGGTAAATGATGGACCTATTTCGGATTTATATTTTAACTTTTCCCGTTCGAAAAATCGGTATCCAAATCCGGTTGATGTAATAGAACGCAGATTCAGTTTTTCTATCTCATCATGTTCCATGCTTTCTTGATAAAATGAATACAACTTTTTCAGGTGCTTCCTTTCGTATTTCAAAGTGCCCCTTTGTTCATCAGCGTTTTTTTCACCATCCTTTGTCTCAAACAGAAGGAGTCCATTAAAATAAACAATATCTCTCGTTCTTTCCCATGAAAAGTCGGTTTTTACGTTGGTTGTTAATGCTTCCTGATTTCCTTTCTGGATTGTAAGACCGGCGTCAGCATTTCCCTTCCATGTCTTCTTTTGTCGGACAGCGTTCTGCGGTGGCGCATTTTGCGGTTTCGGCGGAGAGGTGGAGAAAGGAACGTTTGTCACTCCCTGTTCCGATTGTTCTCTCTCATGCAAAAAGAATGAGCGGTTAGTTACTATTTTTTCAGGGTAAATATCCTGTATTTTATCTGTTGTCTTGAAATCTGTGTCTTTAGCTGAAAAATCACCTGTGGTTGTTGTAAGAATAGAAATTTTTTCCGATTATTTTCATGACTTACGGTAATAATTTCTTTATTCCTTGAAATGAAACTGACTATTCGCCATTGAATAAATACAATGTTGTTTTGTCCTTGTTTGACGGATAGGTATTCTTCGTCAACTCCAACTATTTCCCCGGTGATAATATTGCCGGCAATGGTTTTAATATCGTCTGGAAATACGCTATCCGTAAGGCTTAAAAGTATCAATACGGTAGCTATTGTTGTTAAGCAATAGTGCTTCATGCAAGTTATTTATTGTCTTCCTGTTTGAGGTGTTTCTGTATAATTTGGTCAGGAAAAGGCGCTATCGAACGGATATGAATATCTTGTTGTGGGAATGCAATTTCGATATTGTTCTTTCTAAAAACCTCGTCCATTGTAAAATTTAATTCACTCTGGGTAAACCAGCGTTTCCCGGGATCATCTGCCCAAAAGTATAATTCAAAGATCAATGCGCTGTCGCCAAACTCCACAAACCGCACGAAAGGTTCCGGGTATGCTCTTACATTGGAATTCTGACGGGCAATTTCCAATAAACACTTTTTTACAAGGTTTGTATCAGAACCATACGCTACGCCTACCCTGACAAAACCCCGCATCTGTTTGTTTGGATGCGTCCAATTCGTTATCCTGCTCTCAATGAATTTTGAGTTGGGTACCGTAATAGTAATAGCGTCCGGCGTTTGAATAGTTGTACTCCGTGCGCTGATTTTTTCAATTGTACCCAACGTTCCGTCTTCCAGGGTAATTACATCTCCGACACGCATAGGACGCTCAAAAAGAAGGATGATCCCACTGATAAAATTACCGATGATATTCTGCATTCCGAAGCCAATACCAATACCAAACGCCCCTGCAAAGATAGCCAGACTCCTCAAGGGAATACCAGCAAGGTTGAGGCCGATAAGCGCTGCAATGCCTATAATGATATATCGTGTCAGGGTAGATAGTGTTTGCTTAAGCCCTCGTTCCAGGCGGAGCTTATAGAACACCTTTTCGTCCAGTAATGTCTTTATATACCGTGCGATAAAAAAAGACACAAACAACACAATCAACGCAAAAATAATCTTTAAGGGTGTCGTATACCTGCCTTCCTCAAAGATAAAACGGTACTTCAATCCATTGCCGATAATGCCCAATATTGCGCCAATCTGCCCAAAGGTTTTTTGTACCAGATAAGGGGCAGCGGGCGAGTCTATTGAGTCACGAAACGTCTTAACCCATACGCGAATAATAACTACTGCGGCAATAATAGAAACTACATAATTAAACGAAACATGGTATATTGCCGTAACTGTGTGAAATTTCTTTTCATCAGGCGTGTCTTTTTTGATATGTTCACTCTTCAGGCGCATCTCTCTGACATAATTTAACCGGTACACAAGGAACTTCCACACCCAGAATGCGATAAAGGCAATTATGAAACTCTTAATACACGTTTTTAATAATACGTACGTTAATACAGGATATCCGAGGCTTCTTATCGCAAAAAGAGAGACAATAAAAGTAATAAAGACGGGATAAATTACCGTTATTATACGGTGAATAAACCTTCCTAATTGACTTTCTGCACCTGGCAGCAATTTAAATATGAGTGTCTTTTGTGTTGCAAGCCACAACAAAAGTATGAGCATGCCCACTCTATAAACAAACCAGAGTAGTTCAAGCACATCACTCTTGTATTGAAATATCGTGAGTACAGAAATTGTCGATAATAAAACCAAAGAAAATAACAAAATAATACTCAGAGATTTATAAAGATGCTTTGGCGATACATACGCAAGCGAGGTAAACAGTTTTTTATCTCCCTTTCCCGGGCTAAAAGCCTCAATCAGAAAACCTTTGAAAACTCTGTAAGTGGCAATATAGATGAGTACCTGTATAGTTGCCTTTGCTACCGGAATTTTTAGGTCAAAAAAAACTGCGACAAGCACGGCAAGAATAGCCAATAATACGGCAAATATACTTTTTTGCAGGATTATGAAAAGACTGTAGAAAAGTCTTGTTTTGTAGTCGGCGAATTCCTCATATTCATAGAATTCAATTGACTTTTTTGCGCAAAGACGCCGAATACGTCGTTTCGTAAAGTAACATCCGATGGCTAACAGTGCTATTCCGCACAATTTTACCCAGAATGTGAGTGTATGCTTATTTTGTGCTACGTATGTTATAAAATCTTTTGTATGAAGTTGGACTGCATTGAACAAATAGTCTAATCGGGCATAGCTGCCTGCTATGTCTTTATATAACACAATAAATGTCTTTGTAGAAATCGAACTCCTTAGCCTTGTCCAGACATTGGCAGCCTTCATATTATTCAAGGTTTCTTTAGTCTTATCCAACAGGGCTAACGCATTTTTCTTGATTTCCAGTCGTTCATAGAATCTATCTAGTCTTGCAGATATAAGTCCGACTTGCTCTTCCAGTGTCTTTGCTATCTGGCGTGCATATTCTGTTGCCTTTCCTGCCAATTCTCTGTCTTCAAATGATGTTATTTCCTTTTCAATCTTTGATATTTCCTCATAGGACATAGACAGATTATCTGTAACCAGCTTTTCCTCCTGTTTTACGGAAGGGATGAGGCTTTCCAATGCCGTTATCGCCTCCGAGAAGCGTTTTATTTCTGACTCAACTTTTTTTAGCGATTCTTCAACATCTTTTAACGCCGCTCCTTTGTTTATTAAATCTTCAACTTCTGCTTCTACCTTTTTATATTCAGTAACGTCTTTATATCGTTGTGCGCCTATGGTAATAAGGTCGTCCTTCTTTTTTGCAATTAGTCCAAGCTGTTTTTGTACTTCTGCCTCCAGTTCCAGCACCCTCTTTTTCTCAGGGGAGGTTGTTACCATTTGTTCCTGCGCAATTTCCTCGGTTTTCCTGGCGGTTTCCTGTATGGTCTTTTCTGCTTCTGCCCTCGTAACCTCTGCAACCTTTTGCGTTACCTCCTCAGCTTTTTTCGCTATTTCCAGTTCTACCTGTTTCTTTTGCAATTCCTCTGTTTTGAGCTTTTCCTCCAAACGTCTTGCCTTTTCTGCTAAAAAGGCAGCATTGAGTTCCGCATTTTTTAGCGCTTGTACTACTTCATCATAACGAGTCCTGGCAATTTCCAGCCTTAATTTGAAGAGGGTAATCCACTGGGTATTTACGGCCTTTTGCCATGACAAAACACTACGAATCTTTTCTTGTGCCTTTTCGTTCAGCTTGTCATCTTTAATCTCCGCCTTGAGTAATTCTAAGTCTTTAGCAAGGTCTTGTTCTTTACCGGACATCCTAACTTTAACGTCCTCCAATTCCTTTGTAAAATTTGAGACCAGAGTCTCTTTTTCTTTGAGACTGGCTTGTAACGCCCCAATGTAACCCTTTGCTATGTCCGCTTCTTTTCTGACCATTTCAGCCTGTTTAGAAGGTGTCACGGTAACTGTTTCAGCCATCTTTATTACCGAACCTAACAGGCTAACCCGCTCAGCATAAATTTTTGATTGATTTTGAAGGGCTGTAATCTGTTCTTTATATACCGGTATCTGTTCGTTGTTTACATTTATCTTTTGTTTAATAATCCCGATTTCTTTATCCAGCAATTCTAAATATTTCGGATTTACCTCTCCTGTCTGATAGTCTTTTTTTCCCTGTTGCAACCTCTCATAAAAAACTGTTGTTATTTCTGCATTGTTCTCTAAATTCGATATAAAGGATTCTATTTCGTTTACAGATTTATCAGCGCCAGCCTTTACCTCATCTGCCTTCTTTCTGGCATTTTCAATGTCTTCCGATTTTACTATTAAACCTTCTGCAAGCTTTACTTCAGCGGTTTTCCCAGTTTCGGAGAAAGGTATAGGCGACTCAATAGTCTGTGCCTGCACAGGGGCGCAGAGAAAGACTATCCAAAAAACGTAAGCACTTATATACGGAATGAATTCCTTTCCGGAAGAAAAGGTACGTGGGAAAATAATTCTTTTTTTAAGCATTACGTACTTCATAAACATCTCCGTTTCATCTTAAAACCGGTTCAAACTTCATGTCCAATTACTTTGTGCCTGACTGCTTAATAGTTACAAATAATTTCAGAGTCGGTACAACCAGAAATTTGCCGCTGTTTTTGTGATAACTTATAACAGACATTTTATATAAGTTTGCAAGCGTGTATCTTTGTGTCTTGAATGCCCAAACTATTATAAATAAACAATATCTTCAGGATGGTACATGCATAGGAACAAGAGCATGTAGTCCTTCAAATGACGGGTAAGGAGAAAGTTTTGCCTGACATGCTCACGGCCATTTTCGCCAAGCCTTTTGGCATATTCCGGGCTGTTTAATAATTGTTTGATTGCAAAAGCCGCACCGGCAACACTATGACATAGGAGACCGCTGTATTTGTGCTTGACCTGCAATGGGATTCCACCGGTGCTGGATGCGACAATGGGTTTTGCCTTCCATAATGCTTCTGTTACGGTAAGTCCAAATCCTTCACGCAGTGATTTTTGCACGATGACTGTGGATGCCCTCTGAAGCGCATTGATTTCTATATCGCTGCCGGAAGGAATAGGGAGGATATGTATGTCGGTATCATTCCCAGCCGTTTCCTTTGTTTCTGCAAAGACCTTCGTTGATTCCGGATCATCCGTAGCCGTCCCACCGGCAATAATGAGCTGACAGTCTATACGCTTCTTCACCAAGCGATAGGCCTCGATAACACCAACGGGGTCTTTTAGATAGTCAAACCGTGAAATTTGCGTAATAATGGGTTTGTCTTTTGGTATGTGATATTTTTCTAACACATTATTTATTGTGTCTTGTGGTAAATCTTTGTTTTTATCGCTTAAAGGGTCGATAGAGGGAGAAATTAAAAATTGCCGTATGGGCAAGGGTTGTGAAAAACCCGGCGCAGAAAAAACAGCACCATTATATTGATGAATAAATGGGATTAAAAAGTCCCATATCTGTTTGTTAGGCGTTGAGACGTCTATATGACATCGCCATATCCACTTGCTGTCGGGCTTTAATGGCTTTTTCTTAATCAGAGCAATGGGTTGCGGATCGTGGATAAACAAAATGTCTCCGTAAATATTGACTTCATTAATATTCCTCTGGCTGGTTTCCATGAAGATTTCAAACATTTGAGGGGTGATTTCTTCGGGTTTACCATGGAGTGCGTTGTGGAATTTCTTTGTGACATTGAAGAAACTTTCGCCTCCTTTAATCAGATCCCATCGGGTATCCACCCCAAGTTCCTGCAATAAAGGCACCATGCGATTGAGAATCTCTGCCACGCCTCCACCCACAGCCGTAGAGTTGATGTTCTGGATAACTTTTCCCTGAAGTTTGCCTGCTAATAATCGCAGTTCTTCGATGGTACTAGAACCAACAACAGGTTCGTATTCAGCAATTTTAGGCATTGTTCTTTATCCTTTATAGTTTAGGCAGGGCAATTTCTACATCGGTTTCAGGTGGTTTCTCCATAGACCCAACAACCCGTTTTTCAATTAATTTTATAAGGGTATTTCGGAGGTTTTCCATAGTATGGGTATACGGATCCAAGGAGGCGATTTTGTTAGCCAGTTTCTTCTCTGAAAGGCTGTCTTCAAGCCAGTTGGAAAAATCATTGGTGCCTTGCCCTGTACGAAGCCTGGCCTCAAACATGTGAAAGTATATTGAACTGATAGTCACCCGTTGTAATACTGCTTGAAATTCTTTGAGGTCTGATGCTGTATATGGTGTCTGGAAGACAAAGCTAACCGATTTTAAAAAATGAAACTCTTCGCCAGGTGTTGCAAACTTATGAAGTGATCTTGGATGTTTTACGATATAATTCTCGATGGTACGAATGATCTCGTCCCGAAGCTCACGAATGGATGTATACTGTATGGTATCTATACTATACAACGCCTCCCCAAGTTCCTCTTCGCCTAAGATGCCCGTAATCCAATATGCAAAGTCATTCGGGGGTTCTGGTGAGAGATATTGATGCTGCTGGAGGAAACGGTGGGTATGATGATAAATAACCGAACCCGGAACCGTTTTAATGAGGTCCAGCAGTTCTTGAAGATTGGCTGCCTTTAATCCAGTAAGTTCAGGCATGTGGAGCTGTGTATAAAATTTAAAAGGCTCTTTTGCTTTATTGAAGGCATTCATTATGAACCTCGTGTTTCTGTTCGTAAAGATGTTCTAAAAATACCTTTACCTCTTCAGGGGAGTTGACATAGTAATCTGCTGTGGACATATCCGATGGGTTTCCCACAAAGATCGTTAGTCCTTTCCCCATTAAACTATCAAACACCTCAATATCTGCCTTATCATCACCAAGATAAATAAGAAGGGCATCTTCGCTGAATTCTACTGGAAAATAATGGGTTAATAGCCATTGAATTGTACTGGCCTTATTCCACTTCACCGGAGGGCGTATTTCGTAAACCATTTTCCCCGTGCTCAGTGACAGCATTTTTCTGTCCAAAAAAGGTTTTGTAATATCATGAAGCGTACTGATTATGTATTCAACATCACCCTTTTTTTTAACTGTGCGATAATGCAAACTAATGGAAAGCCCCTTATCTTCAACATAAATTCCTTCGATATGCCGTAAGGATTTAAAGAGTTTCATGTAAATATGCCATAGGGTACTGCGCGCCTTTTTGGCTTCAGGACAGGTAGACCGAATACCCGGCCCTTCCATTTCTATACCGTGATTTGCAACATAAAGTATATCCCGAATATGAACCAGTTTTTTGATTTGCTTCAGGGAACGCCCGGTTATTATACCTAAAAATATCGCTTTAACCTGAGTAAATTTTATTAAAGTTTGCCGTATTTCTTCAGAAAGATTAACAAGGTCTGGATGTTTCCGTATGGGCGTTAAAGTGCCGTCAAAATCTGTTAAAAGAATGACATGTTCTTTAGTATGGAGAAGTTCATTAACAGTCTGAATATTATCAAATACGTATTTCATTGTTGTAGTTTGATTAATTCGTTCACGATACTTTGACCCCAGTTGTATACATTATGTTCGTGTACCTGTTTCCTGAGGCGTTGCATTCGTTTCTTTTTTTCTTCCACTGGCATTTCGATGGCGGTCTTTATAGCCTCTGCAAAGGTATCTGTGGCGTAAGGATTGATCTGAATACAGCCCATGAGTTCTTCGGCTGCGCCTGTGAATCGGCTGAGTAACAACACACCGGATTCATCAATGCGGGAGGCAATAAATTCCTTGGCAACCAGATTCATTCCATCGTGCAACGAGCTAACGATACAAAAATCCGACAGGCGATACAAGGCTTGAACGCTTACCCGATTAAAGTGCGATTTTAACAAACGGATGGGTGTCCATCTTCCATCACGAAATTTATGATTTATCTCGACCATAAGGTCATATATTTTATCATTATAATCACGGTAGTCATCAATGTGGATACGGCTTAAGTTACCTGCCTGTACAAAGGTAATTTTCTTTCTGTATTCAGGATATTTTTCAAGAAATCTTTCAATGGCCTTAAACCTTTCTGGGATGCCTTTGGTATAATCCACACGGTCTAATCCAACGCCTATAATCTGACCTTTCAAACCAAGTTCTCTTTTGATACGAAGCAATTCAGCCTCGACGTTGTTTCCTTGTGACAGAAGATTTAATTCCTCAAAATCAATGCTAATGGGAAATGGACGGACATGTGTTGTCTTTCCACCCCTTGTAGCAGTAAATTTCCCGTAATCTACCCTTGATTCCAGATTTCGATCTACGGTATCGAGGAAGTTGTTGCAATGGTATTGAACATGGAATCCGAGGAGATCGTTTCCCAAAAGGCCTTCCAAAATTTCCTGACCCCATGGGCATATACGGAATGCCTCCCTGTTTGGCCAGGGAATATGCCAGAACTGCGCTACAAGCAGATCAGGTCTGCTTTCTTTCAGCATCCTGGGAAGCAGGGTAAAATGATAGTCCTGGATGAAAATAAATGCCTTATCATTTCCAACTTCTTCTAATACAACGTTGGCAAATTTTTGATTAACGGATTTATACACTTGCCAATCTGCTTCATTAAACTTGGGTTTTACGTACACAATATGACAAAGCGGCCACAAAGCTTCATTGGAAAAACCGTAATAATATTGTTCCTCTTCTTCATGTGTAAGCCAGACCCTTCGTAGTGTGTATTGTGGATTATCAGGTGGAACGGCAATATGTCCTTTGCTATCCACGACCTCCTTATCTGCATCACCGCTGCCGTAAGCAATCCACGTGCCTCCCTCTGCTCGAATAATCGGGTCAAGGGCAGTGACCATACCGCTGGCAGGGATAATATATTTAATCTCCTCACCTGCATAGTTGTGGATGTAAGGTTCGCGGTTGGATACAATAATTAGCTTGTAATCCTTAAGCTTACTTGAAATTAGTTCTTTTAATGATTCTTTTGTATAAATCATACCCTGCTCAGTCTAGATTGCAGTTTCAACATACTCTTTTGTTCGAATACGATATACGTTCTCTAAATTAAATATGTAAACGAGTGTATACTTATTTATTGACATATTATAATCAACGGTTTATAATTTGTGCAAGCAAATTATCATATACTTATGAGAAGGAGAAACCGTGCAGACAAGAAAACACACAAAAATCAGAAGGCAGCAGATTGTTGATATTATCCGAGACATTATTTCAACAAAAGGAATTGAATATGTAACAATCGGCGAGATATCGAAACGGATAGGTACGACCAGGGGGGCTATATATCGGCATTTTAAAAGTAAAAGGGACATTTTGAGTTTTTTAATTGATAATATTGAAGAAACACTTATGGAAGCCTTAGATAAAGCGATAATAAGCGATGACCCGATTCAGAATTTAAGAAATGTACTGCTTGCACATCTTATGTATGCAAAGGAACGACGTGAGACATCTTTTGTCGTTATTATGGGTGTAATGCAGTCTGGCGATGTTACAATACGAAAGAGAATTTCACTACTTATTCAAAAGTATTTAAGTAGAATTCAAAAATTATTATTGATTGCGAAAGGGTCTGGATTGATAAAAAAAGATATAAATCCTAGAATATCTGCAATTGTCTTTATGGGGCTTATACAATCAACCGTAACCGCGTGGTCATACGAAGGATTTAATTTTATACCTGAAAAAATACATTTAAAGATTTGGGATATTTATAGTAAAGGAATAATGGTTTAAGTTGAGGATTTAGAAATTAATATTAAATGTATGCAGATAGGAATATAATTTTGCAGATGATGTGAGGTGCTTGCTTTAATATGCGGTAAGATATGCTTATAATTGACATGAAAATCTGATTGACAAAATTACATTATTAGTGTTATATTTTAATTGGTGATGGAGTTCGCCTTTAATTGCTAAATAGCTGATAACTCCTATTGAAGCCAGATACTTCGATAGGAGTTTTTTGTTATGGTAACCCCTGTCGAGGACAAAAGTTTTCGACAGGGTTTTTTGTTTTCCACACATTTAACAAATACCCCTGCCGAATTATCAGGAGGGCTATATGAAGAAGGTTATCGGTGTTGGGGAACTTCAAGGGCTGGGGTTGCTGGGTGCTGAATTTACAGATTTGGATTTATACGATGCGTTTATGATATACTTGATTCTAAATAATGAATCAGCCAGAGAAGGAGTTATGTTGCAGTATGGCGATTATAAACTTGATAGCAAGCATTGTTTAAGGATTGATAGCTGGATGATTTGAGATTTCAAATGTCTTAAAGCATATCGTAAAGCGGATGACCAGAAATTTAAGCTAGAAAAATATTTAATATGAGCATTTATTTAAGTGAGGGAATGATGCTGTATGTTGGAAGAGTTTATAAGACATAAAACAGAAATACTGACCGTTATCGGTGGTATTGAAACTTTAACGCAAAAAGAGTCCTTGGAAACGGATAGCAAGTTGCTTGCTGTCAGGGAGCAGTTGATATCCAACAGTTTCAATCTGGTAATCCTGGGACAATTTAAAAGGGGTAAAACGACGCTTATTAATAGCCTGATTGGTAAGGAAATACTCCCTTCATCTGTGGTACCGTTGACATCTATTGTAACGATATTAAAGTTTGGAGAGGAAGTTGGGTGTTCTATTTATATGGAAGATGGAAGCAAGAAGGAGGTCGGCATTGAAGAACTTTCAGACTATGTGACAGAAAAAGGAAATCCTAAAAATGTGCGAGGTGTGCGATGTGCGCGGATTGAGTATCCGTCGTCTTTTCTTGAACAGGGGATGTTGTTGGTTGATACACCAGGCGTGGGTTCCACCTTCCTGCATAATACGGAGAC
>Ga0209641_10004541_pt1 | contig 11455 bp, 18 predicted proteins | sample RifCSP16_1_FD_184022 | JGI IMG/M metagenome (GOLD analysis project Ga0209641, IMG submission 184022) | Soil microbial communities from Rifle, Colorado - Rifle CSP2_sed 16_1 (SPAdes) (version 2) | ecosystem: Environmental > Terrestrial > Deep subsurface > Rock core/Sediment | place: Rifle...
CAGCCAGGCCCAGGAAGATGCTCACCCTTCCCTTCAGCATCGCACCCCATACATCCACGGCTGTTGCAAGATTCCTGGCCTGAAAGGCGGTATGGGACATCGCCGTCAGGGCCTCGGCTACGGTCATGTCTTCTCTTATTTCAAAGGGGATGGTAGGGTGTTTAAGGAGTTTGGATCGCTTCATGTCATGTATTTGCCGAAGTCTTCCGGCTTCAGGTTTTTCAGCCACTGATCTAGGTTCTCTGCGTTCCGTTTGTCCAGCACGTCGTCCGCAACAAATATAGGCGCACTGGCCCTCAGGGCAAGGGCAATAGCATCACTCGGCCTGGAGTCGATCACCACCTCAGATCCCCGGGACAGCAGGTGTATCTTGGCGTAATAGGTATTGTCCTTCAGATTATTGATGACGATACTGATGATTTTTACATCCAGGGTGTCAAGCACATTTTTTGTAAGATCGTGGGTCATGGGCCGCGGAGGGGTTATTCCTTCCAATATAAAACAGATTGCATTGGCCTCAAATTTTCCTATCCAGATGGGCAGTATCTCTTTATCCATCTCATCATTTAAGATGACGATATACATGTTCGTATGGGGATCAAAGACTAAGCCTCTCACCTTCATGAGATACATAAACCACCCTCCAGCGAAGCACGTCCTGAATATATGCACTATAACATACTGAGTTCCTCAACGCAATATATTTTAGCGGCATACTTATTCGAGCACAAAGGGGCAGACGATTCTGGCTAATCGCGGGGACCCTGATTCTTTCTTGGGGGTATCGGTTTCTTCAGCAGAAAAATAGTAGGCCGCCAATTTAAAGTGGAACCCGTTTATTGTCCCGGAGATGGTATGGTCGGGGTTCGATGTCCATGCCATGGAGCGTCTGTTTTCGTTCACAGCAATGACGATCTGCAGCTCGTCAGGATAAGTGTGGATAATATCATCCTCACTGAGAGTGACGTCTGCCTTCACATCCCTGTACATGGTATGGGAGTGGAAATCGCCTATCATGTCCAATTTGGGGAAGTTTTCGAGGACCTCCTGAATGACCTTCCATTTGTCGCTCCGCATCTCTATCCACTTATGGCCCCTTTTGGCACTCTGATAGGGTACCGCATGTTCGACGATATACTTCTGGGAGGTCCTATATCCCAAAAGGAGGCCGAAACACTCCTTTTTGTATACCTCTACCGAGGACAGTATAAGACCCATAAAGACATTTTCGCTTAAAAATACCTCTATGTCTCCCTTCCTCATTGCCATATCCGGATAACCTGCTATTTCCTCTTTCTTCGTTCGATTCTTGTCTTTTTGAGCAATTTTTTATGTTTATGCTTTCGCATCTTCTTTTTTCTCTTTTTGACGACGCTACCCAATATTTCACCTCCTTACAAGTTGACAGATTATCAGTATTCGAGAAGTTATTATACATAAAGGAGCGAAAGTTTCAATGCCTTTGTTGGATTGGCGTATAATGGCACTGGTAATTTGACTTTTACACAGGGAGTATAGTAAATTATGAGATTGGGATATTTTGCAGCCTTGTTCCTTTGAGAGGGGAAGTGTCCTTGAGATTACACAGGGAGATTAAACAGGGAGATTAAACGGGGCGTAGCGCAGCCTGGTAGCGCACCTGCTTTGGGAGCAGGGTGCCGGAGGTTCAAATCCTCTCGCCCCGACCAGAAAATAAACAAGGGGTCAAGGGGTCGACCCCTGATTTGCGCCTGTAGCTCAGTTGGATAGAGCAACTGCCTTCTAAGCAGTGGGTCAGGGGTTCAAATCCCTTCAGGCGCGTCAACAGACCTTCTTCATGGTGGGCGTAGCTCAACTGGTCAGAGCACTGGACTGTGGCTCCAGTGGTTGGGGGTTCAAGTCCCCTCGCTCACCCCATAATTTAACCTGAAAATCAACCAGTTATAAATCTTGGGCCATTGTGCTACCGACTCCTCTTTCCTTACCCTTTCAAAGACATCAATCCCTCTCCTGAGACTCTCCACACAATGATGGGAATATCTCTGGTCATAGACGGTATCCTGTGGCCTATAGCCTCTGAATGGTATAGGGGTCTATTCCGGCCTGGGCAAGCCTTGTAGCAAAGGTATGCCTCAGGTCGTTGCAAGCTTCATCACGATTTTAAACCTGACAATACACAACCCCCTGTTTATACTTATGCCAGTCTATCCAGCATCCAGCCTCTTTCATCTCTTCATACAGCCAACAGACAGGACAATCCCATCCGCCGCATCTCCTATTTCTTGCCACTCCGCCAGTAACCCCCAAGGAGTCATCCCATACCTCCACTGAACCATAAATATTAGGGCATACATTGTTATTTGTTTGAGATATTCTCATATATATATTTTCAAGGAAAGAAGGCTTCTCTTTCTCCGCTGTTGCAGTTACCTCACAGTTGACCACCATATCATCACTCAACATGCAATCATCATATAGACACTTACCGCACTTATCAGGACGACTCATATCAATACCCCAAAATACCGCTGGATGATGCCCGCCATGTTTCCATATGGCGGACATCATCCCTGGTGTTACCAATAAAAAAGCCCCAGCAATTACGTTGAGGCTAAATATATCGAATGATCTTTCTTAATTCACGGACAATATTCGCATGGATTATTGTCCGTGAATTTTTAGATTTGTGGGTAGATAGGAGGGTTACTTTTTAAAGTACGGTAAGATATATCTTTGAATAAACTTCTCTAATGCATCATAGGAGTAGTGCCTAGGTATAATATTACTGTGGACTAATAAATCATAGAGTTGAGAACGCGATAGTCTATAGAGTCCAAAAGACCAAAATATAATAAGTACAGAGAATAGTTTTCCATGACCTCTTACGTTTTTAAATGGCTTATGAGATACAGCCTTGCCCAGCTCTTTGAAAAATTTACTGTCGTTAAAAGGGAATAAATAAATCCAATAAAAAACTTCATGACCTCAGATTTTTTAAAAAGCTCGATTTCTTCTTCAGATACTTCAGAATCTTTGATTTCATCAAACCCTAAAAGGAAATATCTCATGATTAATGAGCCTATCACTGCATATAAACCCATATTATTCTTATTGGATGTTTCAAATAGGCTAAAAGGTGGTTTTATAGAAGGGTCTTCAAGAAATGATTGGATCTTCGTAATGTAAAAGGACTTACTTTCTTCCATCATCAGGAAGGGTATCTTTAATGTTTTGACTATCCCACCACGAACCATGAAAGTCTGAATCTTGGAACTTTTCTATTAAGCTCAGATACCCTTTAGGCAACTGTTCACAATCGTCTAAGAACCCCACATATGGAGGAACTTGTTTACCTTGACCTCGCCCATGATTACCGACCATCGTTTGTTCCCGTTAAATGCGATCATCAGAAGTTGATCCACAGTCGTCACCATCATTGGACGAAACATCATTTTATTAAGGGTGTATAATTCTTCTTCATCCTCTGTCGGAGAAAACTCGTTTATGTCGTACTGCTCATTCTCGTCAGATTCCATGCGGCTTAATATTTGATATAGCAGCGCTCCACTGTGAAGCAATCCAACCTTGTCCCTTCCAAAATACGTGGCTAAACGTTCATAAATGCTATTTGTGAGAACCTGATTCGGCAACACATAGAGTATTTTCCCATTAGGATGCCTATTATTTAACGCCCATGCAATCGCACCTTCTGTTTTTCCAGAACCAGTAGGAGCAACGGCTATTCCATGTCCTACAAGATGCGTTAAATCATTTTGAAACGGTGTAACTTCGAATGTCTTTTCAGTATCTTTTTTTATTTCTTCCTCGACCTTTATCCAATAGTTTGGCGCGGTCAAGTCGATCACCGAGTGTATTTCCCTTCCTGAAGAACCTTCCCAGTCCGCCGCAATCAATAAACTTTTCAATAATGCAAGGGTTTCTCTTATCTGCCCGATGGTCTTTGTTTGGCCATCATTACTTATTGCCTCTTGAAGCATCAAGGGAATAGTATCCATTCTGTCTTTTACTACTTCAATTATTGTCTGTCCGCTTTTTTCAATATCGCTCCATTTAATAGATGGCATAGCAATGCCTTCACTTTTCGATATGTTTTCCGCAATTTCAGCAACATAATTCCATTCTTTTTCTCCATAGCCGATACTGACTGTCAACTCATCAGCTTCATCAAAAAATCTACTCCACTCCCGCCTGAAACTATCAGGATTAACAGGCTTATGGTGTCCGATAACAGCAAAGAACTCAAAAGGGAATCCATTGGGTTCGAGTTTCCCATACAAATCATCCAAGAGACTGATGCGACGAGGGTTCTATTAAAACAAGGATTGAAACATATCAAGATGTTGAGAACACATTTAAGTAAAACCCATCCAGAGTGGAACCATGAGAAGATCGGGCGGGAGATAGCCAGGATGACGTATACAAAAAGCCTCTACGCGGTCTCGTCGATTAGATGCTGCCGTTCTTCTAAATAATCTTCAAGCCGGTGCTCAGGTTGAAGTCAAACTGGATGAAAAAGCCAGTAAGATCATTATTGAACCTGCAATCTCGAAATCCCAATACAAGGCCGTAGACATTGCATTTGCCTCACAGGTTAACGACTTCATAAAATGTTATAAACCCGCCCTGAAGGCACTATTTAAAAAATGAACTACTTGACCCCTGAGCAGGTCCTCTTTATCCATTACCGCTTAATAGAGGAAACAAGCGGAAGTCACGGCATCCGTGACCTCGCACTGCTCCAATCCGCAGTAGAAAGACCAAAGGCCACTTTTGACAATAACGATCTTTATCCTGACCTGGTTACCAAAGCCGTCGCCTTGATGCATTCAATGATTAAGAATCACCTCTTTGTAGACGGCAATAAAAGAACCGCCATCACCGCCGCATCAATATTCCTCATCCACAATAACTACACCCTAAAAGCATCAAACAAAGAACTTGAACGCTTCACCATCAAAGTAGCAAGTAAAGACGTGGCGGTTAAAGAGATTGCAAAGTGGTTCAAAGTGCATACAAAAAAGACAGAAACATAAAAGCTATTGGTCAGGCTATTCAAGTTGCTTCATCTGTACAAGTGCCGCAGCTGTTTAAGTATGTAAAGTTGACAGGCGATTCGCATCTGTTATAGTAGGCATTACCTTGGAGGGATGTCGTATGGATACCGATTTCCTGAAGACAGCGGAGCAGGCGGCGCGGACCGGCGGGGAGATTCTGATGAAATATTTCGGCCAGCCGATTGATGTGGAGTTCAAGGGGGATGTGGACCTCGTCACTGTGGCGGACCGTCTCTCTGAGGAGGCGATTGTATCCATGATCAGTTCTAAGTACCCTGATCATCAGATGATCGCAGAAGAGGGGACGATAAAGAATTCTACTTCCCCGTACCGCTGGATCATAGACCCGCTCGACGGGACAACGAATTATGCCCATGCCTTCCCCTGCTTTGCGGTCTCGATCGGCCTGGAGGCCTCCGGCAGGATGGTCATGGGAGTCGTGTATGACCCTGTCAGGGACGAGTGCTTTACAGCAGTGGAGGGCCGCGGCGCCTGTCTCAACGGAATGCCTATCCATGTGTCTGAGATAGGGATCCTTGATAAGGCGCTCCTTGCTACAGGATTTCCCTATGACCGCAGGCTCCATCCAGGAAAATACCTGGACCTCTTTAAGGCCTTCATGAAGAAGGCCCAGGAGATCAGGAGGCCCGGGGCCGCCACGATCGACTTATGCTATTTGGCCGCAGGTCGCTTGGATGGCTTCTGGGAATATAAACTCAAACCCTGGGATGTGGCAGCGGCCGCTGTCATCGTGAGAGAGGCCGGCGGGCAGATGAGCGATTTTAAGGGCGGAGAGTTCAACATTTACGGCGAAGAGACACTGGCCAGCAACGGCAAGATCCATGAAGAGATGCTGGAGGTGCTAAGTATCGTTGGGTGACCCACCTTCTTATTGAATATTGGCTTTGAGTTTGCCGATAATAGGATTTGTTCAGATTTTGTCATTGCTGCGAAAGTGGAAATACAGTCTTTTATCTGGAGGTAAGTTACAGTATTATGAAGGAGTTAAGTTCAAAGGAATCATTTAAGGCGGGGATCAAATTACTTAAAGAGAAGAAATACAGAGATGCTCTGGCTTCCATCAAGACAGCAATTGAAAAAGGTGGTTATGAGAATGTGAACGAGATCCCTCCCCTGTACCTCTCTTATCTCGGTCTTATTACGGCCTTAGCTGAAAAGAGGTACAGGAATGGTGCAACGATTTGTGAAAAGGCCATAAAAAAGGAATTTTATAATCCGGTTTTCTACTTGAATCTCGGTAAGGTCTATGTTGCAGGGGGTTACAAGCTTAAGGCAATCGATGCATTTTATAATGGTCTAAAGATAGATGGAAATCATGATGAAATCATAGCCGAACTTAAAAAGATGGGCTTGAGGCGTAAACCCGTAATTCCCTTTTTCACGAGAACCCACGTTTTAAACAAGTATTTTGGTTTACTGCTCCATAAAAGTGAAAGAACATTTTTTATTGCTTAATAAATCCTTATAAAAAACTTTGCGATAGCCTTCCTGATATTATGACTCCCTGGAATTAAGTATGCTGTCCCCGGAATCCTCTTTCCCCAAATACCCCTTGAATATTTGCTCTCGGACGATATCCGGGGAACCATACACATTTCCTTATCCACTTTAAACTACATTTTCCTCTTATTTCATGCTATGTAATGATTTGACATCAGTAAAGTTGAGAAGTCTTGTAAAGATTGTGGAGGATTAATAGATGATTAAAAAATATTACAAGGTTATTTTTGAACCCCAGGAAGAAGGGGGGTATACGGCAACCGTTCCTTCCTTGCATGGATGTATTTCTGAAGGAGACACTTATGATGCAGCCCTGGCCAACATAAAAGAGGCTATAGCCCTGTACCTGGAAAGTCTTCAGGCTGATGGTCTCCCCATTCCAGATGAGAATCACCTTATTGTGGAAATAGAGGCCCCTTATGAACAAACTACCCGCACTTAAAAGCCGGGATATCATTAGGGTACTTGAGAGGATAGGCTTTATAGAACATAGACAAAAAGGTAGTCATAAGATTTTAAAAAAAGGTAATCTTCGGATCACTGTACCTGTTCATCCAGGAGACCTCAAGAAAGCCACGGTACACAGTATTGTTGAGAATTATTCAATTTATTTCTGCATAACGCCCCGCGTGAACTGCCGAGGGGCGCGCTAGCGTCCCCGAGGTCAGCTCGACGCGGATGTTAGATTCGTTTACCAACGCCACCATGATTGCTCACTCAGTGGATTCGTGTGATGTGGCACAGTCACTGGTTTTGCACCTTTGGGGATACCAAGGTTGGCCCAATAGGCCGATGGTTTCATGAGCTTCGTCGTGACAGCGTTGGAGAGTCGTTTCCAAAAGTCGTGGTCATAGGTCAGCACGAAATTCAGTCTAAGCTCTTCCGCCTCTGCCAGGACCCGACAATCACTAGGTTTCGGATGATACCCCCTGAATTGCACGGCTCTGGCTTGAACAGCGGCGAGGTTGCAAACAGGATAATTAAGGAATAGCGTGCGAATGAAACTTTCATGAAACTCGCGGCGATCGATGTTTCGAATTCGACTCACTTCGGAGATAACCATCTCCATTTCATCTGTACAAGTTGTGTTTTTATGACATGTCTTGCTTTATCGACCGTTATCCCACACCGTTTCGCAGCAGTTAAAATATGATTTGCCAGTCCATTTTCAACAAAAGCCCTTCTCTCACTTTCTGATAAAGTTAAATACGCTCTATATTTCTCCTGATTTAATGCAATGTACGGCGATATATTCCTCTAACACTGGAAATATTTGGCAAACTCAACCCCAGCATCAAGAGCTAAAATAAAGACCTCGTTGTTTATTACCTTAAATTGAAAGGGCGCCCCCTTGCTTCTGTATATCGATTTGCCAGTAACATCGTGATTGTGAAATAACGGATGCGGATAATTATCAACAAAAAATTGTCTTACAGAACTTGAAAAAATTCTGTGACTATCTGTTTTGTTGCTTATAGTGAATTAAAGTTAAGTTGTTTCCCATTCTCCATCCCCTCTATATGTCCATAAATCTTACTATGCCCTGCATTGTTCTGTAAAAGCGTATGAGGTTGCTCGGCGGAGACCACCCCAACTTGAAATCACAATTTGTGATTTCAAGTTTTCAAATTCCCTGTCATTCAATTGAAATATAAAATCATCAGGGAATCGCTCAATATTTCTTTTAACAGCCTGTATCAATGCCCTCGGCTCAACGTTGTAAAGTTCAGCCAGATCGGTACTCAACATGACCTTATGTCCTCGAATCATGTAGATTTTTCTCTCAATTGTTTCCATCTGTTCCCCATCTGAATTTTCAAAAAGAACTTCAGGTTAAATTTGGGTGAAAATTTGAGTCGTTTGAGGTGGCCACAAATTGTGATCACATCGTCTTTTTCCTGTTTAGTGAGCATAAATATATGGCTTCTCCATCAAGGTCTGGCAGATGAACTCGCAGGCCTTTATATTGCCATCAATGGAGCGGGCTTCAATCTCTATTCCTGGCAGCATGTAATCTTTACTAAGCATAAGCCTGCTGATAGACCAACGGTTATCTCCTGGACAGGGTGATACTGGTTGCCTTCGTAAGAGATTACTTGGAATAAGTGATTTCATCCATATCCCCCTTTAAGATCTATCCTGGATACACATTGCCAACTTCCAGAGGGTACCAGATCTTGTCTTTGCGCCCTACTGCAAGGTTAACCGTATCGCCTTTCTTCAGTAACTTTGCGATCTCTTTTGTGATCTGGATCGGGCCTGTTTTTTCGCCGTCATAGTTGAGGTGAAGCTTATCTTCGATCATTCCTATTACTTCGCCGTAACCTTCCATGTAATTTTCATCTTTGAAATCATCGCCTGAAAATCTATCGCTGTTTTTATTGCACAGCGTATACAGCAAACTTGCAGCCTTCTCGACTCTCGGCAGGTCTTTGGTTGTTTTCCTGGAGATTTCAACGATATCATCCATGGAGCCTTCAGCAAGCAACCCTTTGCTATCAAGCCACTTGATGTAAGCCTTCATGATCCCTGGCGCTGAGGTCATCAGCCAGTGGGGGCCGATGACCTTTCTGATGAGAAACCATTCGAGGAAGTCTGAGACCTGCCCATCTTCCAGTTCCAGAGTCTCGGCAGTCAGAACAATGCCTGTATCTTTATGTTCCTCATATGAGAGTTCAGCGTAGCTCGCGAGATAGTCATGGAAGAGGCTTAAAACATCCTGATATTTTTGGACCGTCTTGGGGTTTCGTTTGTCAGATATGTCTTTGAGAAACAGTTGCATGCTTTTATCAATTCGCATAAGTCATGCCTCCATTAAAGTGTCTCCTGTATCTTATGAGGTGCTTTTTTATATATGGCATCCTGGTCATCTCCCGCCCGATCTTTTCTGCACCCACCTGGGATGAGTTTTCATCAGATTATCAGGCAGCCAGGGAGACATCAAGATGATCACCTGCAAAATCCTTTAATTTCTTGACATACATATTTCCCCATGACATACTAATGTTAGAAATGGATTGGGACTACCCGATCGGCGCTGGGTCTCTGGGACTACCCGGAGGCCCTTCGCTTTTTATGGGAATTGTTTTAATCCAAATCCATCTATCCTGCCAGAGCCATCCCGATATAATTTCTTTTCCAGTATCTCCATGGCACGGTTAGTCTGATTAGGTCGCAATACCGAAAGCCCTATAGGGCGCGCCGTCAAATCTGCTAATTGCAACCCTTCCGAATTGGTCTTTTTATCCACGATGATGATGTCAAAGGGGAGTGACCTCCTGAAGTAATTTTCCCCGTCAGCAATGCGGCGGAATTCAAGTTCCAATGCATTATCTTCCTTTATCCCCCGGGATTCACATACAAGATATGTCAGCCGCTCATCCTGCCCTTTCCCCTTCATAAATCTATAGAGACGCTCCAGGCCGAATTCCATGGCTAAATGGTATGGATGTGCAGGGGTTACATAATTTGCCGTTAAATTCAACTTATTGATCACCACTGCGATCAAGGTGAAGTCTGCGCTATCCATGATGTCAGTCAGGGCTGTCATGAATGCCTCGCGGGGCTCCTTACTGAGTTTTGAGAAGGCCCCCGCCTTTTTCCTGATATCATGTTCATGCAGAATTACCATGTCATGGCCGAAGATGTCAAATTTAAGCTTCCTGACGGCCGGGGTAATCGTGTCAACATAAACCTCCTTGCGAAAGACGCAGAACGAGAGCACGAATAAGGGGTATTCACGATTGATGGATTCCAGGCTGTGGTCGCCGCTTTCGTCTACATATACAATGTAGTTGCTATATATTCCGCTTCCCGCGAAAGTCATACCTCAATCTCTCCGCTCATCAGGCGCGGCAGCAACAGGTCGCGGGCCTGCTCGAGTTTCTGGTTTTGCAGAAACAGTATCCCAATTTGCTCATCAAGAGGTTTGAAGAAATCCTCACTCCCTCACATCCCTGAATGTCTGTACAATCAAAGGAAGTTCTGGTGGCCGGTGTATTCTATCAAAATTTTGGCTTTTTATATAGGGCTAAATAGTGAGCTCTGCGGAACATCAAAATGTCATTCCCGCGCAAGCGGGAATCCAGAACGCAGGCAGAGATCTGGATTCCCACTTCCGTGGGAATGACGGGCACTTAGAGATATTTTTGAGTTGCTTAAAGCCCAATGAATTGGGCAACTACAGGAGATTGACTGGCAACGACGCAACCGGCGTAGTTGCCCGATTTATCGGGTTCCAGGGGTATTTACGTGGTTCAGTTTGAAAAGTTTTGCCGCGTTAGCGAAGGCGGCCTTGGCGGTCTCTTCGATGGAAAGGCCTCGCACCTCTGCGATCTTTTCCGTGATATGCCGGACGTAGGCCGGTTCGTTTCTCTTTCCCCGGTGAGGGTGCGGGGCGAGGAAGGGGGCGTCGGTCTCGGTGAGGACCCGGTCGAGCGGGACTGCCTTGACGATCTCGAGGATTTGTTTAGCATTCTGGAAGGTGATCACGCCTGAAAAGGAGAGATAGAATCCCATGGCCAGCGCCGCCTCTGCCATCTCCATGTCTCCGGAGAAGCAGTGAAACACACCCCGGAGCCGGTCTCCCGCCTCTTCCCTGAGAATCTTTAAGGTGTCCTCTTTGGCCTCCCGGGTGTGGATGATCAGCGGGAGGTTGCACGCCTTCGCCAGCCTGATCATGATCCTGAAGTGCTCCTGCTGGAGAGGGGCCGGGGAGTGCATGTAGTGGTAATCCAGTCCGGTCTCGCCTAAGGCTACGACTTTGCTGTTGGATGTCAGGGACTTTAATGCCTGATACGCCGCCTCCGGGTCTTTAATCTCCCTGACATCATGGGGGTGTATGCCCACGGCGGCGGACATAAAGTCATGCCCCTCTGCAA
>Ga0209641_10004544_pt1 | contig 11451 bp, 9 predicted proteins | sample RifCSP16_1_FD_184022 | JGI IMG/M metagenome (GOLD analysis project Ga0209641, IMG submission 184022) | Soil microbial communities from Rifle, Colorado - Rifle CSP2_sed 16_1 (SPAdes) (version 2) | ecosystem: Environmental > Terrestrial > Deep subsurface > Rock core/Sediment | place: Rifle...
AGGCCTATGGTCATCTTGCCAAGGCTTCGACGCGTCTTTGCATGCACCGCACAGCGTCGAAGCCTTGGCAAGATGACCATAGGCCTTCAGACCGAAGAGCCCGGGGGAGACAACCGACCCGATGGGCCCCGGATAGACACTCCCATACGCGTGGCCGCCGGCCTCCCGATACACGGGACATATATTGAGACACGCGCCGCAACGGATGCAGAGAAGGGAATCCGCCAGGTCTGAAGCCCGCAGCTGGGATCGGCCATCGTCGACGAGGATGACGTAGCGGGCCCGTGGTCCGTCCGGATCATGTGGCTGGCGCGGGCGTTGCAGCAGAGAGACGTAACTCGTTATCTTCTGACCGGTGGCCGCCCGCGGCAAGAGTGCCAACATCGGAGCCAGATCTTCCAATGACGGGATCAGCCGCTCAATTCCCATGAGCGCGACATGTACCGGCGGCAGCGTGGTGACCATTCGCCCGTTGCCTTCATTGGTCACTAGACACAACGTCCCGGTTTCGGCTACCCCGAAGTTGACGCCCGAGACACCCACCTGCGCCGAGTGGAATACTCGGCGCAAGATGCGACGGGCGACCGCCGTCATAGCCTGGACATCGGTCGTGTACTCCATGTCGAAGTGCTCGTGGAACGTTTCGGCGACGTCTTCCCGCCGCAGGTGGACGGCAGGGGTGATGATGTGGGCCGGTCTCTCACGGCGGATCTGAACAATGAATTCTCCGAGATCCGTCTCGACCGATCGAATCCCGGCTTCATCCAGGGCGCGGTTGAGGTCGATCTCCTCGCTGACCATGGATTTCGATTTCGCCACTATCTCGGCGCCTTCGGATCGGGCGATAGCCACGACATGCTCGACAGCTTCGTACGCGTTGGCCGCACGCAGGACTTGGATCCCGTTCAACTCGAGATTGTGGATGAAGGTCTGGAGGAGCATATCAAGATCGTCGAGTGTTTCGCGACGAACGGCGCGGGCCTCGCGCCGAGCCACGGCCAGGTCGGGCAACGAAGCATAGGCCTCGCGCGCACCCAACACCCTGCGATCGGCGTTACGATCGAGCGCCGACTGCAGCGACGAATCTTGAACAGCGCGGCGGACTCTCCGGCGGAACTCGACGGTCAACGCAGACCCGCCGGCCTGCCGGCCAAGACCTGAGCCAGGTGCGCACAGCGCACGGCTGATCCCACCTTTCTCAACCCGCCTTCGATGTGCATCAAGCAGCTGACGTCGCCGGCAACCACGATATCGGCGCCGGAAGAAAAGATCTCGGCCAGTTTGCGTGCCAGCATCTCCGTGGAGAGTTCGGGCTGCTCGACTGAGAAGACGCCGCCGAAGCCACAGCATTCCTCGCTCAGCCGTCCCACGGAGGCGCCGAGCAGGGCCATCGGTTGGCGGTCGACACCCAGCCCTCGCATCAGGTGGCAAGACGGATGATAGACGGCTCGCCCGACGCTGAGCGAGTTCGACGGCAGGCCTCCACCGATATCCACCAGATACTCGCTGAGTTCGTAGGTTCGATCTGCAAGCCCTTGTGCACGTGCGAGTTGCGCCGGGGAATCACGGAAAAGCTCGAGGTAACCGTGCCGGAGCATGGCCGCGCACGATCCAGATGGCACGATCACCGGGTCGGAGGATTCTGAGAACACATCGATCGTTCGCGTGGCCATCGCCCGCGCTTGCGGACCGAAGCCAGCGTTAAACGCCGGCTGACCGCAGCACGTTTGCGCTCGAGGAAAATGGACCTGCAGCCCCGCCTGGCGCAGGACGTCGATCACGGCCTCACCCACCTCGGGGAACAGGCTGTCGATCAAGCACGTCGCCATGAGCTGGACCGTTTGCGTCATTGAGTTCCATGCAGGCCGCCGAACGACCGGAGTGTAACACCTCCCCCGTCCTGTGCGGCCGCTGGAGACGGATCGGGGCTCGACCAGGCTCGACCCTGGGAGGAGGTTTCCAGGTGAGGCGATCGGGCAGGGTAAGCCTCTCCGACTGGGGACTGAGCGGTATGAGCACCTTGAGGGCTGGTATGGATGCACAGCTGTAGGCCAAGCCAGCCTCACCCGCGCCGGCATCCATCGTGGGAACGGCCTTGCCTGGAGAGCCTGATTGGGCGGGACGAAATACCCAGAACGGTGTTGTTAGACTGGGACAAGGCCGCATGGTATCATCTGTCCCTTGTGCGGCGTCAGGGCCAAACTCGGAGGCTGTTTAGACCAGAATGGATCCCGAATCCTATCCTCACCTTAGGGCCGGGGCCCCGAACGGGTTTCGGCTCCCCCAGCGTCTGGCTCGTCTGGCCGACCTGGCCTACAACCTGTGGTGGACTTGGAACAGCGAGGCTGAGCGCGTCTTCCGTCTGATTGATCTTCAGGATTGGGAGGCCGCCGGGCACAATCCGGTTACCTTCTTACGCAAGACAGGCCGCCGCAAGCTAGACGCCGCCGCACGCGACCGCACCTATCTCGAACTTTACGACCAGGTGGTGCGGCAGTTCGACGAATACATGCGAGGCGGGAGCAGGGCCTGGTTCGCCCGGGATCACCACGATCATCGAAACCAGCCGGTAGCGTACTTCTCAACCGAGTTCGGCCTACACGAGTCCCTGCCGATCTATGCCGGAGGCCTGGGCATCCTCTCCGGGGATCACCTGAAAGAAGCCAGCGATCTCGGCCTGCCGATGGTCGCTCTGGGATTCCTGTACACCCAAGGCTACTTCAAACAGCACATTCGTGAGGATGGCTGGCAGGAAGCCCGCTACACGACTCTATCGTTCACCGACTTGCCCGTGTATCCGGTCCTGGACTTGGCCGGCAGCCCTATGACGATCAACGTCGACCTCGACGATCATGTAATCCAGGCCAGGCTGTGGCGGATCCAGGTAGGGCGCGTACCGCTCTACTTGCTCGACAGCAACGTCGAAACCAACCAGCCAACCGACCGGTCCCTGACGGCGCAGCTCTACATCAGCGACCCCGGCCTGCGTATCTCTCAGGAGATCGTCCTCGGATTGGGAGGCGTTCGGGCGCTGCGGGCGCTGGGCTACAACCCGGCGGCGTGGCATCTCAACGAAGGTCACTCGGCATTTATGATGCTGGAGCGAGTGCGCGAGCTCGTGGCTGCCGGGCGGTCATTCGCACAGGCGGCCGAGGCGGTGCGCGCAAGCACGATCTTTACAACCCATACGCCCGTTCCTGCCGGGCACGACGCGTTCCCCTACGACTTGATCGACAGGCAGTTCAGCAAGTTCTGGCCTCAGATCGGACTCGATCGGGAAAGTTTCATCGACCTGGGCAGGCAGCCCGAGGCGTGGGGCCAGGTTTTCAGCATGTCGGCCCTGGCCTTTCATTTGTCGGGGCGGTACAACGCCGTCTCTGAGATCCACGGGCAGGTGGCGCGGCGCATGTGGTCCCCCCTTTGGCCTGACCTCGAGCCGGAACAAGTACCGCTCCAGCACATCACCAATGGAGTTCACACCGGATCATGGCTGGCGCGACGCATGCGAGGTTTGTACGACCGCTATTTGGACCTCGAGTGGGAGGAGCACCTCGATCAGGATGAAATCTGGCAGGCGGTCGAGCGTATCCCGGACGAGGAGCTCTGGGGGGTCCGGCGCCATCTCAAGCGCAAGCTGGTGGCATTCATGCGAGAGCGGGCCAGGCGGCAGTGGATCCCTGGCAGCCTACATCCCGTCCAGATCGTTGCCAGCGGGGTCTTGCTCGATCCGTACGCACTGACAATCGGGTTTGCCCGGCGATTCGCCACCTACAAGAGGGCCAATCTCATCTTGCGCGATCCGGACCGAATCCTCAATCTGATGAATCAGCTCGGCCGGCCGTTGCAGCTTGTTTTTGCAGGGAAGGCCCACCCGGCTGATGAACCCGGCAAGCTCTTGATCCAACAAGTCTACAACCTGGTAAAGCGCTCAGACAACGGCGGCCGGCTGGTCTTCTTGGAAGACTATGACATGAACGTCGCTCGCTATCTGATCCAGGGCGTCGACGTGTGGCTCAATACACCTCGGCGACCAAACGAGGCTTCGGGGACTTCGGGACAGAAGGCGGCCTTAAACGGGGTACTCAACCTATCGATCCTCGACGGATGGTGGCCGGAGGGTTATAACGGCAGCAACGGCTGGGCGATCGGCGGAATGCAGGATCTCGACGACACCGCGGCGCAGGACGACGCCGACGCCGAAGCGCTCTATCAACTGCTCGAAGAAGAAATCATCCCGCTCTATTATGACGAGCGCTCGAGCGACGGTCTTCCGCGAGAGTGGCTGGCCCGGATCAAGGAGTCGATCCGAACCCTCGCCCCTCGGTTCAGCATGCGCCGAATGGTCAAGGAATACATTGAAACGATGTACCTGCCTGCGCTTCCGGAAACAGAGAAGGTCTCGTGATCGGTGATCGAACCAGGCCTGGACAGGCCAAACGGCTTCGCCCGGAAGCGGGACGTCTCATGGACGCAAACCTCCTTCAGCGACCGCCCACCTGCCCTCTACTTCCATAAGGGGATGAAGCATGCTCAATCTGCTGGCGATTCCAACGGCTGCCATGCCGTTTGTCATCTTCTTTCTGCGCGTCGGCGACATGTCCCTCGACACTCTGAGAGTGCTCTTTGTGATCCGAGGGCGAAAACCGATCGCCTGGATACTGGGATTCTTCCAGTCGGCCCTGTGGGTGATTGCGATCACGAGCGTCCTAAACAATCTGGGGAATCTATGGAATGTCATCGGCTACGCCGGGGGGTTCGCAACAGGCAACGTCGTCGGGATGGTAATCGAAGAATGGCTGGCAGTCGGCCACGGCCATATGCGGATCATGAGTTCGCGACGTGGAACGGCAATCGCTGAGGCGATCCGCCAAGCTGGCTACGCTGCCACTGAACTCTCAGGCCGTGGAAGGGATGGGATGGTCAGCGTCATCAATTGCAGTGTGCGCCGGCGTGACATCGACCGCGTGCGTGCCGAGGTCATGCGGATCGACCCCGAGGCATTCCTCACCGTGGAAGAGGTTCGCCCTCTGCAGCGTGGGTTCTGGCGTGCATGACGGATTCGATGATTGCGGCGGATCCAGACTGAGCGACCCGCTGGAGGCGGCTGACACTCCTTGAACGCTTTCGACCTGGCGGATGCGCTGGCGATGGGAATCGACTTGATGAGCATTCCAGTCTGGTTGGTCACGCTGGCAATCTTCTTGCTACGCTGCACCGACACAACCCTGAGCACGCTACGGATGCTCGCAGTATTGCGTGGTCGGCATCGGCTGGCGTGGATCCTGGGTTTCAGCGGATCGCTACTGTTTGTCCTGGCCGTAGCGGGCGTGCTTAAGAACCTTGAGAAGCCACTCAACGTTCTCGCATACGCCACCGGGTTCGCCTCCGGAAACTTCTTGGGGATCGTGATCGAGGAACGCCTGGCAGCCGGCCACAGCTTGCTGCGGATCGTCAGTCCGGATCGCGGGCCGGTATTGATTGAGGCCCTGCGATCGGCGGGCAGAGGCGCGACCGAGTTGCCCGGGAGGTCCGGGGCCGGGACCGTGACCATGATCTACTGCTACGTTCCGCGACGCGAGGTCTCGATGGCTCAGCGGCAGATCAGCGGCCTCGACCCGCTGGCCCACGTTACAGTCGAAAATGTTCGGCAACTTAAGGGCGGTTGGAAAGCTTGATCGATCGGCTGACGTCGGTTCGGTACCATTTTCCTACCCTTGGTCCGCGCGTATCCAAGGTACCGATACAAGAAGAGCCGTCCCGCGACCGATTTGGTTTGCATTCGGTTATCCCCAAAAGTATAATCCCGCCACCCAGTGGGGGCATGTCCACGAGGCGTGCATGGCGCTAAAAGGCAACCTGCGTGACTTCAGTGTCACTCAGCTGCTCAATCTGATCAACCTTGCCCGGAAGACCGGAACATTGACCCTCGAGGGCCCCAACGAGGCGGCGTGGGTTTCTTTTCGTGAGGGCAAGCTGATTTTTGCCCAGCTGGGCAATGAGGACGGGACGCTCACGGGCATACTTCTCAAGGCCGGAAAGATCACGGCAAAACAGGCCCAGTTGATCAAGTCCCACGCCGGGGATAAGAGCGACCAGGAATTGGGCTTGATGCTGATCAATGCCGGGTATCTCAACCAGCAAGACATCCTGACCAACATCCGCCAGTACATCCTTGATATCGTCTACCGGTTGTTCACCTGGATCGAAGGCTACTTCCGATTCGACGCCGACGTGCTACCCCCGGACGACCGAATCACCATCCGACTTGACCTCGAGAACGTCATCATGGAAGGCTCGCGCAGAATTCGCGAGTGGGAGCAACTTCAGGAGGAAATCCCGAACCTTGACATGGCGCTCAATTTCGTCGATCGGCCGGGAGCCAACATCCGGGACGTGAACCTTAACGTCCAGGAGTGGAAGGTCGTCTCGTATATCAACCCCAAGAACACTATCCGCCAAATCGCCAAGACAAACCGAATGAACGACCTGGAGATCCGCCGGATCGTATACGGTCTGTTGCAGGCGGGTCTGGTCGAAATCGTCAGGCCGGCCGGGATGCCGCTGCCGCCTCAGGCGCGGCAGCTCCCACCGGTCAATAAGGAGCAGCAGGCATCCTTGGTAAATCGCCTGATCAACCGGATCCGTTCCTTGTAAGCGGGGATGGCGCATGCAAACCGTCAAGATGGTAGTCACAGGTCCGTTCAACGCTGGAAAGACGGCCTTCATCCAGTCGATCAGCGAGATCGACGTCGTTTCGACTGAGCGCAAGATCAGCTCGGAGGCCGAACGCGTCAAGGAAACGACGACGGTCGCTATGGATTTCGGCCGAATTACTGTCGACGACGATCTCGTCCTGTACCTCTTCGGCACCCCCGGCCAGAAGCGCTTCGACTTCATGTGGGAGATTCTCTCGGAGGGCATGCTCGGGTTCGTCGTCATCGTGGACAGCGCACGGCCGGAGACTTTCCGGGAGGCCAAGGGCATTCTGCAGACGTTCCGGGCTTATGCACCGACGCCATACGTCGTGGCCGCCAACAAACAGGATCGAGACGATGCCTGGACGGTTGAGGACTTGAGGATCGCCCTCAAGCTCGATCGCAACATCAAGATGTTGCCTTGCGTCGCCTCCGATCGCGAGTCGGTCAAGAAGGTGTTGCTCGAATTGCTCTACAGCATTCTGGAGGAGATGAAGGAGAAGTAGCCAGCCCACACCTCGGCATGACTTCATGCATTCGTTCGCCCTCTTCAGACCGCGCGATCGCGCGGTCTTCGTTTCTTAGCCTCCACGTTGGCAACAAGGAGACATACATTCTCAGGCACATCTACCGAGACGGACAACGCAAGAATCTCCAGACGGGTGCATACGAAATTGAAGGCATGCCCGTCATGGGGTGCTAACCCCACGAAACGATGCGGGTCAGGCGGCCCACCCGGGAACGCGGCCGTCGGTGAGACGGATCGCAAGCGCGCATCCTCGGCCCTCCATAACCTAGAGCACGGCTTCGTCCAAGCCACAGCAGCGTTTGTTGGACCTGGCTGCTCCAGAACCCGAAGGCAAGTACCGTTTAGGGATGGCCGAGCCCACGCGCAAGTGGAGCGGTCCACCAACGGCCATTTGCGGAAGGGGGCCGTTCGCCCCGTACGATCCTAGCGGGGTTGGGGGGGCGTGAGGGGCGAAGGGGGGCCGGTCGCCCCGTATGGTCTTAGCGGGGAAAACGCAATTTCCCCCCTTCGCCCCCACGAAAAGGACCTGCCACCAAGTACGCTTGCATTCTTATCTGGCGCCTCGCTTGACGCGACCGATACGCGTAGGCTATACTCCGCCAGAGATCAATCCACAGCACGGGGAGTCCGGTGTGACCGGGCTGAGAGGAGGGCGAAGGAGCCCTCGACCCGCAGACCTGATCCGGGTAATGCCGGCGGAGGGATCGCAAGCGTCGTAGAACACGGCCCTCCGCCGAAGAAGGCGGAGGGCTTTCCCTTTGCGCGCAGTCATCTTTGCAAATGGAGAACTGAGAGAGCCCGAGGCCGCGCTGGCGGCACTCGAGCCAGACGACCGTCTGATCGCGGCCGACGGCGGGATGCGGCACCTGCGCGCCCTCGGGTTAACTCCGGCATGGATCATCGGCGACCTGGACTCTCTCCCAGCGACCGATCTCGAACGGCTGGAGTCGGGCGGGATCGAGGTCCTGCGCTTTCCTGAGCGAAAAGATCAGACCGACCTCGAGCTGGCGATGCAACACGCCGTGAAGCTCGGTGCAGATGAGATCGTGGTCTTCGGCGCGTTTGGCGCACGCTGGGATCATACGTTGGCCAACTTGCTCCTCAGCCTTCACCCTGGCATGCTCGGCGTCCAGTGCAGATTTGTCGACGGCGGTCAGCGCGTCTTCCCGGCTCGAGGGCTGACGCACATCGAGGGGACCCCGGGGGATGTCGTTTCGTTGATCCCGGTCGGCGGGGACGCATTAGGGGTGACCACCAGCGGTCTCGAGTACCCCCTGCACGACGGGAGGTTGTCCCTCGGGAGCACGCTGGGAGTGAGCAACGTGCTGGTCCGGCCGCCGGCCACACTCGAAGTGCGCCAGGGCCAGTTGCTTGTCATCGTCTCGCATGACGGGAATTATGGAGGTGGTAGATGAAGGAGACATCACGGATCCTGGTGTTCGGTTTATCGGCCGGCTTGATCACCCTCGGGCTCTACGTCCTGGCGGCTGTCGTGCGCGGGCCCGATGTCGAATTCATCCAGTGGAACCCCATCCACGCTGCCGTCCTCACGGCCTTCGGGCTCGCCGGCGGCGCGGCCTGGGGATCGCGCAAGGCCCTCGAAAACTGGAGAACGCTTGAGGTGATCCTCACCGCGAACCTGGCGCTGGTCTTCGGGCTGCTCTTCCTCGGGTGGGCGTTTGTGTGGGAGCTGGTCAAACCCCTCAACGCAGTCCTGCCCGGATCCCGCGACCTGTTCTACGGGTTCTGGTTCATCGCTGCGATCGTGGCACCTTACATCATTCGCAAACCGGGCGCAGCGCTGGCCGCCGAAACACTGGCCGCGCTGGCTGAATTTCTCGCAGGGGGCGAGTGGGGTCTTACGATTCTGATCTCGGGCCTGGTTCAGGGCGCGATGGCCGAGCTCGTCTTCGCCGCAGTGCGCCACGAACGCTACAGCCTGCCGGTCCTGGCGCTGGCCGGAGCCGCCGCCGGGGTCGGAAGCATGGTCGTGGATTACCTCTTTTGGTACTCTAGCCTGACGCTGGGCGTTCTGGCAGTCATGCTCGTCGCCCGTATTATTTCCGGGGCGGTTTTCGCCGGATGGCTGGGCAAGGCGATCGGCGACGGCCTCGAACGCGCGGGTGCCCTGGGGTCGTTCCGGATCTCTTACCAGGAATGAGGCGAGACTGAAACTCGACCACGGCTTGATCCAGGTCGAACACCTGACCGTGCGCTACCCAAAATCAGAAGTTCCCGCCCTGGCAGACGTCAGCCTGACGATCGAACGGGGCGAGACGGTCCTTCTGCTTTCGCCGTCCGGGGGCGGGAAATCGACGTTGGCACACGTCCTCAGCGGACTGATCCCGCAGGATATCTACGCCTTCGTCGAAGGCCGGGTACGCGTGGGAGAGATCGACCCCACGACGGCTCCGCCGGGGCGGGTCGCGGCACAGGTTGGGCTGCTGTTCCAAGATCCGGAGTCAGGATTCGCTACGCTCACCGTTGAGGACGAGATCGCCTTCGGTCTGGAGAACCTTCAGGTGCCGCCGGGGGAAATGCCGTCGAGGATCCGACACAGTCTGGAGCAGGTAGGTCTGCCAGATCTCAAGGGGCGCCGGCTTGACAGTCTCTCCGGCGGCGAGGCGCAGCGGATCGCGCTGGCCTGTCTGCTGGCGATGTCGCCTCCGGTGCTCGTCCTGGATGAACCAACCGCTAATCTCGATCCCGCCTCGACACGGGAGTTCTTCTCCATCCTCGCCGGGCTCGGCCGGTCCCATACGATCTTGCTGATCGAACACAAGCTCGATGCGTGCCTTCAACTGGCGAATCGAGTCATCCTGCTGGACACTCATGGCCGGTTGATTGCCGCAGATGAGCCCGGGCGGGTGTTCGAACTGAACAGGGAAGTGATCCTCGACGCCGGGATCTGGATGCCGGACGACATGGCGGGCCCTTCACTGAACCCTGATTCGGGAGTGACCCGCGAGCCACCTCCGGCGATGGCCGTGCTGCCTGCCGTCCAAATCGAAGATGTGACGTTCGCCTTCCCACGCCAGCCGCCGGTCTTGCGGGATGCCAGCCTGAATATCCAGCGGGGATCGTTCTTCGCCCTCGTCGGACCAAACGGGTCGGGTAAGACGACTCTCGCTCGTCTGATGATGGGGTTGCTGCCTTCTCCGGCTCACGGCGAAATCCGCATCTTCGGCGATCCTCTGGAAAGATTGACGCTAGCCGATCTGACCGAACGCGTGGGGTTCGTCTTCCAGAATCCTGAACACCAGTTTGTGACGAATACGGTGCGTGATGAGCTCGCATTCAGTCTCAATGCCCGACACTGGCCCGAGACCGAAGTCGAAGGACGGGTGGCCGAATTGCTGTCGCGCTTCGAACTGGTCGACCAGGAATCGCAAAACCCGTTTACGTTGAGCCAGGGTCAGAAGCGGCGGCTGAGCGTGGCGACCATGCTTGCGGTCGGCCAGCGGATGTTGATACTGGATGAGCCTACTCTGGGCCAGGACCGACGGACGACGCTGGCACTCATGGAGTCCCTCTCCGCGCTGAACCGACAGGGAGTGACAATCCTCATCATCACTCATGACATGCGGCTGGTCGGGTCGTACGCTCAGCTGGTGGCGGTCCTGCTCCACGGCCTGACTGCCTTCGTCGGGCCGCCGCATGTCCTTTTCGAAGACAACGATCTGATGCACTCGGCCCGGTTGGCCTGACGGGAACCGCCACGGATGTTCACTTACCTCGCTTCTGCATCACCCCTGCACCGGTTGAACCCATCGGCCAAGCTGCTGGCGCTGGCCCTGGTTGCAGCCGGCGCCACACTGGCGTTCGACCCCTTCGTGCCTGCGGCACTCTTGGTGGGCCTGTGGCTGACGACGTGGATCGTGGGGAAAGCGCCGTTCTCTAGAATGCTCCGCTGGAGCCTTCCGATTCTGCTCCTCCCCCTTCCGCTGGTAATTTTCACTGCACTTTACGCCGACCTCAGTCGGTTCAATGCACCGACGATCCTTTGGGAATGGGGACCGTGGACCCTTGCGTCGGAGGGGCTCCTCATCGGCCTCGGGTTGGGATTGCGCGTCTCGTGTTTCATGACCACCTCCTTGCTTTTCATCACCACCACTGACCCGACAGATTTCGCTGTCAGTCTGATCCAGAACCTGAAAGTCCCATACCGCTTTGGTTACGGTGTTCTCATCTCGTACCGGTTTCTGCCATTGCTCAGGACAGAGCTCG
>Ga0209641_10004546_pt1 | contig 11450 bp, 11 predicted proteins | sample RifCSP16_1_FD_184022 | JGI IMG/M metagenome (GOLD analysis project Ga0209641, IMG submission 184022) | Soil microbial communities from Rifle, Colorado - Rifle CSP2_sed 16_1 (SPAdes) (version 2) | ecosystem: Environmental > Terrestrial > Deep subsurface > Rock core/Sediment | place: Rifle...
CGCGAGGAACGTATCCACGATAGCAGCTGTCCTATCAGGGGATACCTCTATCTCTGCATTATCGTGAAGCCAGCGAGCCATCTCAACATAAAGCTTCTCTGTTGGGTTCCTCTCATGCTCTGCTCTGTACTCTGCGTGGGGATCCACCCTGTCGTAGTCTAGCGAAACCTGCCGGCCGAACCACAGATCTGTGTTCCCAAGGTACTTGAACATCGCGTCTACACTTGGCGGTATAGCTCCCTGCGGTGTCAGTGGTACGGTATGGCGCAGAATCTGCAGTCCCACATCCGAGGGGGTTCTTCCCTCGAAGACCTTCCGCATTATGAAGCTCGTGTAGCCTACCGCTGGCATCAGCGCGTTGTCTAGCTTGATGTGAATGTATGGGTGTACTACATCCCCATCTGGAGTGCTTGTCGCAAAGCGGGCTGGCAGAACGAAGTTCAGTCCAGTAGCCATGTGCTCGTCAGAGATCTGTACAGCTCCCTCTGGATTGTCCACGAGATTGGATACATATACGATGCCAGCGACAGCCATCATCTGAGCCTGAAGCCAAGCAGTCTGTGCGGGAGCTTCCTTGAAACCGCGAAGTGCCGTTCGGGTTGCCTGTACAGAAGGGTTAAGAAACGGAATGACGTTATCGAGAACCTTAGTCACCCTCCCATACTGGCTATAGTCAATGAGCCTCTTTGCCTCATAGGCAGCTTCCTTATCTGTCAGCCCGAGCTTCTTTGCTCGCTCAGCCACAGCCATCCGCATCTCGAGCTCGCTGAACTCATTGAGCTTAGAGAGCAGCTGCTTCAAAGTCTGTCCGTGGCTGCCAAGGTTCTTGATGAGTGAGCCAGACTCCAGTCCAGACAACTCTCCCTGACCCATGTGAGCTAGAAACTGCGGGAAAGCTCCCTCATTCATGAGCTTCTGGAACCTTGGTCCATACGTCCAGGCATCCTTAGACACAGCTAGCATATCAACAGTCTGCTGTGCCATTCTCTGCGGCAGGAAACTCGAGTACAGCTGAACTCCCTTTGCGGACTTCGTCGCAGCCATGAACATATGAACGAAGTTACGCGGCATGTCAGTAAGGAAGAACGTTGGATTATATCCGACAGCTGTGGCTTTCACTATCGGCGTCCCAGAAGCCCAGCGAAGTATCTCTCTCGTCATGGATCGCATCTCTGGAGTCTGTGCTGTCCACTGCTCTGCAAAGCCTGGATCCAGAGCCATGTACTTCTCCTTTCCACCTTGAAAGAACTGCACTACCTTCGCGTATGGTGGAGCCTTCTCAGGACTCTTGACGTTGGCCACATAGGGATTGTTTGGAACTTCAGTCGCGAAGCGAGATAGCTCTCTGTTCGCTCGATTACGAAAGATCCTAGAGTAGACTCGAAGAGAGTGGTCAATGAGAAGTTCTTTCGCATCTAGGTTCGTATACTGTCTCTTCCCTTTCTCCAGGAAGTACACTCCGCTGTCCCTGACGCTGATGGGAGAGGTCTTCAAGGTCTCTCGCACGGGATCGAGTCGATCTAGATACTCGATCTTGCTGTAGTCCAGGGTCCGCATTGCTCTGTAGGAGTCCGTGGAGAGAATCCCCTCCTTGTGCAGCGCACGCAGTAGAACCTTATTAGCAGCAAAATACAGTCTGGCTCTGTGAGACAGGTCTGCAAACTCCGTCGGGCCCAGCTCCTGCTCAAGCTTGCGAATCTTCGCTGAATGCTCCACACCTGTCAGCCCTCTAGCGTGTCTATGCTGACCTCGACCGCGCATCTGATTGAGCTTATCTATCCTCACTACATTCATGGAAGATATCAAGTCGTGCAGGCGTCTGGTGCCAAGCTCATCTAGCCCTGCGTGAGTCTTATCTATGACAGACTTAGCAAAGTACTTCGCCTTCGTCGTAGCTCCTGACATCAGTTCTTGCTGCGCCACCACGTCGATTCCGACGCCTCGATTCTGCTTCAAGAGATTCTGCTTCATCGTGTACTGAGAATCCCAGCCCATTTCTGCAAACTTATTCCATGCCTTCTTCTTTCCAGCTTCCTCAAGTTGGCGCCTTACTTCTCTAGACTCAGCGTTTGCTAAGTCAACAGCTCTGGCATACGAGTCAACCTGCTTCGCAGTTAGCTGCTTGTACTTGATCGTCACAGGAACATCTTGGTGGCCTAGCATCTTTGCAGCTATGGCTTCCTCGAGCCCATCTGTGACAGTTCTAACTCCAAGATTCTCCTCAATCATCACAGAAGGTTTCGCTCGTGCGTTCGCAGCATCAACCTCCTTCGTGAGATAAGCTATCTCTATGCTGAGATCCTCTATCTCCTCAGGCGCAGTAGATACTTTCATCCTGCTTGAGAGCTCACTTATCTTAGCCTTAAGCTCAGCTGTAGACTTACGGCTGAATATTTCCTCCAGCTTACCCAAGTTGATAGATAGCTCATCTCCACCAGTCGCCAGATCTATAACGTCATCTGGACGCATCCTAGTGTATTGATGACTCTTGTCAGCCTGGATGAGACTTAGAGCAAACTTATCTAACTCTCGAATGACTGTGCGCAGACGAGCCTCCTCGGGGACAGAGCGAACATCTTTCCTGGAAAGCGTGGAGAACTCATTCAGCAAGCCAGCTCGCACCCCAGCTTGTGCAGGCGTTAGTTTACCATGACGAGCTGCAAAGGACTCAGAGAAGATATTGAACTTCTCTCCCTCAGCCTCCGCACGCAAGTGCCTCATCACAGCATTCTCGAGTGCACTAGCTATCTTGTCTCCCTTAGTGAAGCGTACGCCAGCAATCATTCCCAGAGCAGCTGGAATCGTCTTGGCGATCGTAGCGTTCGTAGCAGCTGTCAGCGGAAGGCCAGCTTGCATAGTTCGCGCAAAGACCTCGTCTGCACCAGCATCGGCTCGCTGCATGAGCTCATCAAAGCCCATTCCTAGCATCTGCTCGATAGCCTGACCGGCCTCGGTCCGTGGGTGGAAGATCTTGCGCATGAATATAGACTGATCTTCTACGGCAGCTGGGATGTTATCCAAGAACCTGTCAAAGCTCTCCAATCGCAGCGGCTCAATAAGTGGGCGCTTGCCTTCCACCTTCTCCTCTAGCACGTCGAGAACCGAATCTCGATAGGCCTTTGCTATCCCGGTAGCCCCGGCTAGTAGCTGCCCTGCACCAGCCACCAGCGTCTCAGCAGCTCCAACAGCTGAGGGAATGCTGTTCTCTACTAGATCACTGAGCTCGGGATGTGTTGCTCTGTAGACGAGGGCATCCCAGAAACTTTCGCTGGTGGGCAGAATCTCAGGAGGCTCTGAGAGCCCTCGTCCAGCATTCGGGAGGATGTCGGAGACCTCTGGATCGAGGGGGATCTCGTCTGGAGTGATTGGCTCATCCTCTGGAACCTCTTCGCTCTTGAAAAGCTTGAAAAGTGGAATTGGCATCTATCGCTTCCTACCAGCTGGCCGCTTCGGAACCTGAAAGGTTGCGTCCTCCGATTCCAGAGACACCCATTGCTGCCTGCCATCTGGAGATCTGCCTAAGTAGGCATACCTCTTGCCAGCGGTAGTCATGTAGATCTTATCCTCTTTCAAGTCAGATGCTCGACTGGGCATCGGCTCGATCTGCGCACGATCTCCTGCACTTATGGGCACTGCGCGTCTAGCTATGTCCGCTGCAGTTGTGGCAGCCTGGTCTGGTCTCCTGCCAGCTTGCACAAGTGGGTAGAGAAGTCCTCGCGCTATCTGGAATCTCTCAGAATCTCCAAGCGAGTAGCTCTTGAGTCCTGTTGCTCGAAGCTCTTCAATCTTCTCCAGCGATTTCTGAGACTTGTCAAGCTGATCCAGTGTGAGCATCGCACCTCGAATGTCTGCAGGCGTCGGTTCTGCGATACCTTGCTGATTGAGGAAGCCAATCGCTCGCTCAACCTCCCCACCGCCTTTGATTGTCTCACCTCGAGCTGCTGCAGCAGACACATTCGTCGATCTGCGCTGTTCCTCTAACTGCGCTTTCTTGAAGGCATTCAAGACCTCAGCTGTGCTGAAGGCCCCCGCTGGCTCAGTCCCTGGCACGAAGTATCCCATTGTGTCGAGGCCTGTTGGATCAGAGAAGAACTCTTCCTTCTCTGCTGGCTTCTCTGCTCCAAAGGCACTCGATCCCGGCGGCGCTCCAATAGAAGCGAAGAACTCATCCAGAGATCCTGGCTGCGTTGGATCTGGAAGCTTACTCTCTGGAACCATGATGGACTGCGTGCCAAGCTCAGGATGGCGGAACTTAAACTCCGTGAGCTTGTCTTGCTGAAACTTGTCTTTCATCAGCTGCCCGAGTGCCTGATAGTCGTTTATCTCATCAAAGAGATCTGCATACTGTGGGTCAGCTGCCAGAGACATAGCTTCCTGACGAGTCGTAGTTTCATTGAATCGTTGCATGAACTCACTGAACTTCTTCTGCTGAGCTTCTTTCTTCTTCTTCTCTCGAGCTTCTTTGAACCCAGCGGTGAAGCCCTCCCCAAACTGCTCACCGAAAGGATGAGGACCAGTTTCAGTAACGTTCTTTAGATAGATGGGTTCTGCCATAAGTCACCTCTAGAATATCCCGCCGAAAATGTCACCAAGAATGCCACCTAGCGCCCCTCCTAGGATACCAGACGAGCCACCCCTAGCCGTGGTGTTCTGAAGCACTACAGGCTGCGAGGCCTGAACTCCAAGTGGACCAAGAAGAGCTTGGATTATCTGATTACGGTAGTTATCTCTTATACCCGCGGCTCCTTGAAATATGTTAGCCTGCGTAGCAGCTTGAGACTGCTGTAGCCCGCCTAAGATAGCAGCAAGCTGACCAGTCCCCTCACGCGATTTGAGTATCGCGTCGCTTCTCATCCTTGCGATATCTTCCTCGAACTGCCTAGACAGTACATTCTCAGCACCAAGGCGTTCGCTGCTGTAGAAGCCTGATGGCGCATATCCTCCACGCAACTGTGGGAGGGTAATGTTAGCGAAGTCCTCACGCTGCCGAGCTATATTCTGCTCCAGGTTCTGCTGGAAGTCCTGCCCGATAGCTCCCCTTAGTGCCTGCATTGGACCAGCCAGATCTGTCTGCAAGTTACCAGCTACTTGGCTGTAGAAAGTTTCTGGACTAAATCCAAAAGGCTGAAAAGCTCCAGGAGCGAAAGCCGTGCCCAGGCTAGATATCATCGAGAGTGCCGCCTGTTGCTCTGGCGTCAGCGTTGGCGCCTGCTGTACAGTACTAGTCGTCACAGATTTTGATGGCGAGCCAAACAGAAAGTCGAATAGTCCCATATCTATACCTCCGATTCTACAATGTACTTGTAACCGATGTAGTTAATTCGTACACCAGGGGCTGTTCCAGTTACCCTAATGTGGAAGCGCCGCATGACTAGCTGCTGCGTAGCTCTAAACACCGTTTCAGCCCCAGAGACATCAACCTCCTTCGTTCCGAGCAAGAAGCTACCGTACTCAGGAGATTCTACATAGACTGAAACGAACTGATCGAAGACGCTTCCTTCAAAGGATACGTCAACGAAGTCTAGACGAACTTTCGCAAGAGGGTGGAAGGTCTCCCTCGTGCGAACTTCCCACGCAGTATTGTCAGTGGTGAAATCCTTGGTTGACTTGAAGTCAACTAATCCAATTCCTATTCCATCTGCGGAGATGGCGATTAGAGGAAAGGAAGCAGCTCCAGCGATTCCCCACTGGCCAGTTTGATCATCCCAAGTTCCAACTGCGGATGCCCATGGAGTTCCCGTAGGAATCTCCCATATGCCTAGCCCAGATATTGCATAGTTCACAGGAAATCTGCTAGTCCAGGCCCTGTACTTCAGATTGTACCTCAGAAGCTTGTCTGGAAACAGGCTTGAGGCAGAGTTCGACGTGTACGCATACCATAGCTCCTGCAATCTTGGATGCCATAGTAACATCTGATTAGACAGAGCCGAGAAGGAGAGAGCCTCTGCACCAAACGGAGCGAAGATGAGTGACTCTATTGGTTCTGAGATCTTTTGTGGTGTCTCCCCATTAAAAATATAGACTCCCGAACGTCCTGCAAAGGCGTGCTCATCGTTGGAGACTGGAGTGACCGAGGAAGCGGAGTAGACTCCATCCCCAACGTGAGCACGTCTAAAGTTAAAGAGCTTAGCAACTGTACCAACGTACTCCATCAAGTAGATGCTGTCTGAGAGATAGACAGCTCCATATGGGCCTAACGGTGCAAAGGCTGCAACGAAGCCAGCCTCGTCAAGGAGATCTGTAAAGCCAGCCAGCCCCGTGGACCAGTTTCCTGGATCGCCAGTATCACTGTTGCGGACTCTACGCGGCTTTCTAACTCCACCCTCAGTTGTATTGAGAAGCAGGAGGTGGTTGTTGAAGACTCCAAGTGCACGGCATACTGTGTTCCCACTACTTGGAAGATTAGGTACTGGAACAACAGTAGTTCCATCATATCTATATGGGGGATCTACGCCATTCGTGAATACTATCCAATCATGGCTTGGAAGTACAACGAAGCTGGGTTGGATGGCCGCTGTGCCAGCTAGGTTCAGCGCCTCGACTACTATAGCTCCTTGTAGTACTGTGCGGTCAATCGGAATAGCGTCGGCTACCGTGATGTGAGTCGCATCTGGTATTGCAGTTATGGTAGTGTGATGCTGGAAATCATTATCGAGAACCACACCTAAGCGCTCTCCAACCGTGAAGCCAGCTGAGCTAACTACCAGTAGATTGGTTTCACCCCCTTCCATGGCGTCATCTGCGGTGGTGCTAGTTCCATTGCTTGCATAGTAGTAGTTGCCAAAGCCAAGCCTTTGATAGAGAGTCTCGTCAGTCAAGAGAAGAGCTTCAACGGTTCCATCTAATCGCTCAAACCTAATTGGCAGACGTGGAGTTCCTGCCATTACGGGAGCTGCAAAGTCTAATGCAACGCCATAGTCGGACTCTATTCTCCTATCAGTCAGACGCATAAAGTCAGCAGCGAGCAGCTGATTGTCCTCTATGGATTCACCGCTGCGTGTGAGCGCGAGGCCCCCTGTGAAGTCTGTGAAGACATCATATCTCCAGTTCGGATGCTTGACTTCTACGTTCTCTCGCGTCATGGTACGACCTGATCACTCTTGAATGTTACAGTTGCCGCTCCACTGTTTGCGACGAGATAGTGCGTAGGTTGTCCAGTCGTTGCATCAGCATCTTTCCAAAGCCAAATCTCGCCAGCAGGAACCGTTGGCTGGTTGTTCTGCGAAATGTACGTGATGAATGTTTCATTAGTGTTGATGGCATTTGAGATTAAGACACGCAGCCGAAACAACTCCCTGAGAAGGCCCTCAAAGTTGCGCTCAGTCAATGGGGGATTGGCAGGATCTAGCTTCATGGATTCCTATCGACGAAGGGATCTGTCCAGTAATCAGTGACTCCAGCAACACCTCTCTGATAAGCAGACAGCTGTTGGTCGGGCTGTAGCTCCTCTAGCACACCAGCGGACGCAGCCAACTCTCTATAAACTGTCCACCATGTGTTCGCTAGCTGATCCTCCCGTAGCCCCAAGTAGAGCCAGCTTGTTGCCAGAGCTAGCACCATGTCATCTTTCTTGTTGAAGGAGCTCACACCCGTCAGCAGGCTCACACTGAAGTCTGTCGGCCACACGGTGTGACGAAGCTCATAGTCGTAGGCTAGATCTGGGACTCGCCACAACTCAAACTGGTTACCCCAGATAGTGTAGATCTCTGGAATCCCCGCAGAAAGTGCTTGGGGAGCTGGAATTCGAGTATCCCACTGTCGAGACGGTACATACGTCAGCTTCCGTGGAATCACCGTGTTTGTCGCATGCACTAGGCGGAAGGTAAATATCTTATGCGTATCAGTGGGCTGATCTAGGAACTTGCTGCCAACAGTTAGCACTCCAGCAGATAGCCTCTCCAGCTCATCCCAATCACGCAGGCGTGCAATGCGAGTCTGCGCGACGTTGAGAGCTATCACATATCTAGGATCTGTAAGCTCTATGCGATTTCCTAGATGTGCTTTAAGTTCACCTATCATCTGTTGCAGTGTCAGTGTTCCCATCTTCGTGTCTCCTTACTACCGTTCACGTAATGAACGGTAGGTGTATTGTTACACAAGCCCCATAGCGATGAAGTCGAATGCTCCACCATCTGCATCATTGGCTACCTCAACGCCAGTACTAGTGACATAGCACTTCACACTCTTACTAGCATCTACCCAATGGCCGATAGTGCCAGCATCGGAGGCTGAGCTCAAGTTCACAGTTGGGTTATCCTTGAACTTTCCGGTTATCCCTGTGAGCTCAACCAACGTAGAATTGTAGTTTGTTATGTCTATCCTCCCGCGCAAAATTCCGAAGCCACCCGGACCAGTGCGCCATGCCTTACGGCCTTTGATTGTTACAGTTGCTGCATAAGCTGCCATACATCACCTCTTGTAAGAGGCCAGGACCATCCGTGGTCCTGGTGACTCTGGTTATCCGCTCATCCTATAGCAGAGGATTGAAGCTCGGCCACTCAAGGTAGTACACTGCAAGTGCTTGAGCGCCGCCTACCGTGGCAGTTAGATGTGCATCCATGATGACGTCGCTGGCAACTACCGCATCGTCTAGCACTCCAGCCGTCGCAGTCAGATACTGCTGGGCTCCAGCAGCATTAGATGCTGCTGAAAGTGCGCTGACGAGGCCATGTCTGCAATACCAACCGAACTTGTTGGCTAAAATTGCAGCCATAGCTACACCAATTACCTTTGGTGTAGTGGTGGCAGAAGCGGAACAGAGAGCAGTAGTGTAGTCATGTGCAATCTGCACCCAACTGCCTTTGGCAGTGCTTGCAACTCCCTTTGCCCATACATACTCCTCATCTCCCTCGAATCGCCTAGTCCCAACACCCTCGAGGTCGCTATCAGCCACGACATCAAGGGGAGTAAGAAATACTTTCTTAATACCCTTCGGCATGTGACCTCCTACGGTGTGTCGACGTTGAACAGAACGCCCTGACAACGACGTCGACTAGTAACAAACTGGCCGGCGAGGACAATCTGAGCAGCTCTGTCGTTCACTTGATCTGGGATCAACTTCCACTCTGTCATGTCGAACTCCATACGAGGATCTGTATCCAGATACAGGAACTTAGTGTTGAGGAAATACATCCTTGTGTTTGCGATGGACGGCGTCCAGACCATAGGAATACCTTTGAAGGTCTGATTCATGAACCCTGCGTCCGCAAGCTTGTTATTCTGAATGCGGTAGAATTCAAGAACTGCATCCTCGTAGTACTCAAATGGCGTCTGACCAGAGATGATGATATCTGGCCTGTCCTGGTTGAGGTTGTTCATGGTATTGTTGAGCATGGTACGCATCTCAGCAACACCATTAACCGCAAAGGACAAACCAGTCATGTTCTTGGTCTTGTTCTGCCACCACGTATTCACAGAAGGATCAATCGATCCGACTGTGTTAGCTGCAGCTGTTGGATCATCAGCCACTAGCCACTGCAGACCATCAAACCCAGATGCCACTCCGCCAGCACCCTGCGCGAGAACCTTTTCCATCTCTGAAATAAGACCCTCTTTTGCATTGTCCAGCTTAGCGTTCATCAGGTTCATGATCTGATTCTTCCCTACGTTTTGCTGATCGTCTACACCGAAGCGCACTACAGCCGCCGCAACGTATCGCCAGTCAAACCTACCAGCAGACAGGAATTCCTTGTCCTGGAGTGACACAGTTCCACCCTTGCCTAGCCAAGTGATGTTATCGTGCTTGGCATAGCGCAGTGGTTCCGTGATAAACCGTCCACCAGTGACGTGCTTGATTTTACCGTTGGCTCTCATCCAGAACCAAAACGGAGTCGCGTCATAGATGTTGTCGACGGCCGCCTCTTTCATGTTCTGCCAGGTAGTCACGTAGAGATTATCTACTGCCTCACTAAACGTTTGAACGGGCATGTAACTATCTCCAAATGCTAACTAACTAAATCACCTGATCTTCGCCAATCGCCACATCGGACATAACTTCGTCCCATGCAGCTTCCGCTGCCTCAGATTGGGTCTTATACTGTGTTCCACCATCCTTATTACCACCGGATGTCGGAGTTAAGCCACCAAAACGAATCTTTGGTGTCAGCTCTTTCAAAGAGGTATCGCCCTCTTTAGACTCTAACTTCAACTTATCGTCAATCTCCTTTGCTTTGGTACTATTGGTGCCTCGAGCAATCTGATAGGCTTGCTCGATGGTCAAGTAGGGATTGCTGGTGAAGAGTGTCTTCATGTCATCTGTCCAGTGGTCAAAGTCTTTGTGTTGCTCTTTGGCCATCTTGGTCTGTTCCTTCAGATCCCTAACGATGGTGTCATTGTTGAAGGTGGTCAACTTCTTGTCGATCCCCTCAGCATACTTCTTGAAAGCTGTTTCCATCGCACCAGACATGAACCGAACTAGCTCCGTGTTGGATAGCCTCTCGAGGTCTACCTCAGGCGAACCAGAACCTTCCGATTCACCACTCGTTGGAGGCTGAGCTCCATCTCCCCCACCGCCGGCTACTCGCATGGACAGGTCCGTCAGACCCTCACCAATAGATTTGACACTATCGACCACGGTCTTGTGTCCCTTCGCCAACTCCGCTATCAGATTGCGGAGATCATCTACATCTTTCTTCGTTACGTCAGGTTTGGTTTCCTCAGGCATTTTCGCTCACCCTGTTCATTGATGCAGAGACCTCTTCGGCCTCGCTAAGCTTAGGTTGAAAGTCCTCAGCCGTTCTGCTCTTTATTCGCATCTCGCTTCGCCGACGCGCTAACTCTCGAGCTAGCAGATGGTGAGAACGCTCTAGCATCCTTGCGTTAATTCCGTTATCAAGCAGGATGTCAACCTTGATATCCTGTCTGTAAATCTCCACAGTGTACTTTCCTACTAGTTCATCTGCCATGATCTTACTCCTCTTGCGTTGCATTCGTCGACCAGCTGCTTCCGATTCTTAATATAGATTGGCTCTTCGGCGATGTGCTCGTAGACGCCACTTCTAAAAGAATGGACAACTGGCCCCGTCTCCTTAAGTTTTGTTCCCCTTAGGCGCCCGCAGCGACCACAGACCTCCATCTGATCTTCTACTAGCTCATGACACTGCTTGCACTGCCACCACCTCATCTTGGCTCTCCTGTAGCATTTGGTCGACCAGCTTGCTGACCAGTAGGAATGCCGCGCTGTGCAAGTTGCTGACTGAACTGACCGAACTGCTCTGGTGACATAGGATTGGCCATGGAACCAGCCAGCGGCGGAAACATGGGCATCAGGTCGTCTAGCTGTGGCATGCCTAACTCATTTACCAGATACATAGTGAGCTTGATAGGGTCCATCAGAGGATTCTGAGCCAGCAGAGTATATGCCTGAAGTGCATTCTGTCTTCGCACAGCACGAGTCTCTGGAATGGCGGAGTCAGGGTCCACGTTGATGTTGTACTTGGCTGCTCCGAGAG
>Ga0209641_10004553_pt1 | contig 11443 bp, 13 predicted proteins | sample RifCSP16_1_FD_184022 | JGI IMG/M metagenome (GOLD analysis project Ga0209641, IMG submission 184022) | Soil microbial communities from Rifle, Colorado - Rifle CSP2_sed 16_1 (SPAdes) (version 2) | ecosystem: Environmental > Terrestrial > Deep subsurface > Rock core/Sediment | place: Rifle...
TGCAATAGACCAAACACAAATCCACATCGCAGGCATCAAAGACGCGAAAGCAGTCACCGCTCAGCACATCACCATCGAAAACGTCACAATGGAGGAGACGTACCGAATTCAGGTTAAAGACATCAAGGTGCGTCCGATTGGGTTTTTCCGAGATGCGCTGTCGCCATTCTATCTGCTTGGAAACAAGTTCACCATAACGATAAAAGCTGTAAAGCATACGGCAGCAATAGTTGAAAGAACTTTGTCGGAAACGGTGGAGAAGCTTCAGGCAGTCGGCGGAATCCCGAATTTTTTTGGGCACCAACGTTTCGGAACCACCCGACCAATAACACATCTGGTGGGGAAAGCCATCGTGAACGGTGATTTTATGGAGGCGGTGATGCTTTTTCTGGCGAAGCCAAGCCCGCATGAGCATCCAGAATCCAGACAGGCACGGAAAGAGCTTGATTCAACCCGGAATTTTGCTCGGTCTTTGCAGACTTTTCCCAAACAACTACGCTTTGAAAGGCTGCTCCTGAGACATTTAGCTGAGCAACCAGATGATTTCGTCGGCGCCATCCAGCGGTTGCCAGTTAAGCTGCAAATGCTCTTTGTTCAAGCTTACCAGAGTTACCTTTTCAACCGTTTCTTGAGCGAACGAATTCGCAGCGGTTTTCCTTTGAACGCTGCGGAAGCTGGAGATTACGTTGTGAACGTGGAGCGTAGTGGGTTGCCGATGGTTAAGACAGGAAAATTGGCTACTCCGAGTTCGCTTGCTGAGATTAACGAAATGGTGCGCGTCGGAAAGCTGAGAGTGGCTTTGCCTCTTGTCGGGTTTAGGCAGAACCTTTCCCAAGGCGTGATGGGCGAGATTGAGGAGCGAATCCTCGAGTCAGAAGTCGTGGAAACCGAGCGTTTCAGGGTTGCCGAGATACCGAGAATAAGCGGGCAAGGCGAGATGCGAACCGTTATTTCTCCAATCAGGGATTTCAACGTGCATGCTGCTGGAGAAGGCCAGGTCAAGCTGGGTTTCATGCTGTTTCGTGGTTCGTACGCCACCATGCTTCTCAGAGAAGTAATGAAGCCGCGTAATCCGATAGCTGCTGGGTTTTAGACTTTGTCGGTTTGGGATAAATCGCGGAGCCTGTTGACGCCGTCAATTTCAGTTATGAATTGCGCTACGCTCTTTGGCACAAGCGACGTCCAGCTCTCGTCCTTCAGCATCTTTTCCCTGACAAGGGTTGAATTGTAGTTTTTGCGCTCAAAGAAACGTATGTTTTTGACTTTGTATCCTTTTTCCATGAAGAGCCTGCGCGTTAACGGCTCGTTGGAGTACACGACGTTGAATTTTGGCGTGTAGCCTTCCAATGCGGAGACCCATAGCATGTGTAGGTGCACGTCTGGAACGGGAACTATCCACAGTCGCGAATAGGCTATTCCAGCTTCTTCCAAAGCTCGGCGAACCATCACGAGTCGTTCCCCTGCGGTGAAGGGGTTGTTGGCGTTGTGGCTGTACTGGGCGCTTCCAATGACGACAACGAGTTCGTCAACGCTTTTCAGCACTATTTTGATGGTGTCGAGGTGCCCCAGGTGAAAAGGTTGGAATCTTCCGACGTATAGTGCACGATTAACCATAAGCCGTCACGTCTCTCTGGTTGACTGGTTCTAACTATTATGATTTGCTATAGCTTGGGCTAAATGTTTAGGGCGTTCAGGAACAGCCAGAAGTCTTCCATTGTTCGTATCACCCGAATTTCCATGTAGTCAGGCTTGAATTCGGCTCCTTCTCCTGAAGAATTCTTGAAGAAACCTACCGTGTGTGGAAAATAGTTCTCGAACTCTGGCTTGTCCAAGAGTTCGCCTAAGGTTGCACATCTTTCCCGTTGGGTTGATTTTTTCTTCCTGTCAGTGAAGACCACAGTGTAGTCTCGGTATTTGCCTTGGTTGCCTGAGTCTGGAAAATAAAGTAGCCAGTCGAGTTCCTGGAAGTGGAATTTTTTGAATTGGTTGGTCAAACCGTTCAGGTACTGATGAAAGTAGGGTTTATTTAAGCTTCGCACGTTTGGCCGAATGTTTATGATTCGTTTGTTTTTCTGAAAGAATTCGGCTTCTCTCTTTCTGTTGACTAGTGGCTTGTTTGTGGAAAAAATTATCTACCACGTGGACACACATTGTATAGGGCGCGTTGGTTGCGAGACTTCAAACGAGTCCTGAAATACATAATTCCGTCTTTTCTGGTGTTGCTACTGGTAACCTCAGCTGCAACCGCATTCGTGATGTATGCTGTCAACAATGATGACAAATCAGCCCCGGACCTTAACATTGGTGTAGCTTTCTCTGGTAACACCACGGCAGAAGCCAGGCTGCTCATCGAGAGGGTGAAAACGTACACGAATCTTTTCATCTTGAATTCGGCGGGAAACCCGATAAGCAGGAACCAAACCATGATCGAGGAAATTGGAGACTACGCGGTTTCCAGCGGCTTGAAGATTATAATTAACGTGGGATTCAACTCAACTGGCAGTCGTTTTAGGAACCGTAACTGGTTCTGGAACTTGACCTCACTTGACGACATAAAGCAACGCTGGACCGAAAGATGGGGTAACAAGTTTCTAGGCATGTACTATAACGATGAACCTGGGGGAATCCAGCTTGACGGAGACTGGACAACCTATTTCACTTGGCTTAGCGCCCTGAACCAAAATCCACCAGATTCAACTACGACAGTTCCCAGCGTATACGTCGATGCAATTCACGAGTTATATGAGATATACGGGAAGATTCAGGAAGCTAACGGTTCTGCACCTGCTGATTATGATGCTGAAGCAGATTTCTTCGTCAAAAACGTTATCCGAGACGATCCAGGTTTCTCTTCATTGAAAAAAGCCGGCTTTTCCACGTTTACGTCTGATTACGGTCTCTACTGGTTTGATTATTTGGGAGGGTACGATGTTTTGTTCGCTCAGATAGGTTGGAACGCCAGTTTGGCGCAGCAAGTCGCCTTGGTCAAGGGTGCGGCGCGGATGCAGGATAAAGACTGGGGTATCATAATCACATGGAAGTACGGGTCAGCGCCCTATCTTGATACAGGCGACCAGATTTACAATCAGATGATGACTTCGTATCAGGCTGGCGCGGATTATGTGGTGCTCTTCAATTACCCGATACTCGAAGGCAACAATTATGGACTGATGACTGAGGAGCATTTTATCGCGTTGGAAAGGTTTTGGAACGACGCGACAAAAATGAAGAAAGTAAACACGTTGAACGTTGCAAGCGTGGCGGAAGCGGCCCTGGTGCTGCCGCGAAACTACGGGTGGGGCATGCGAAGACCCGACGATGTGATCTGGGGCTTCTGGGGACCCGACGAAAAAACTATTCCTATCGCCACCCTGATGAGTAAACTCTTAGCCAAATACGGCACAAAAATGGACATAATCTACGAAGACACAGCATACCCAGTCGCTAAAGGCGGATACCAGAAAATCTACTATTGGAACTCAACAATCTGAAACCCTTAGGCGTAATTATCATTTCTGCTGGGACATGTAGCCCAATCAGGCAACAGACTTTTTGTGACGAGCTCAATACACTGGAAAAACGTCAATTTGAAGCCTATTAGCCAATCACTGCACAAACTTATAGAGGAGCCAATTCTCGCCTTATGCTGTCGGTTTAAATAGGGGGCTATAGACAAAAATCGCATAACAGTAACATGTGCATTGCTACTTCTTTTTCTTGAGTTTATCCAACACGGTTTCGACGGGGAAAACCTTGAGTTTCTTGCTGCCGACTGGAATTTCCAGGTTCGTGGTGTATCGTCGTTTTTCGCGGGTTAAGATTTCATGTTTCGCCTTCAATCCGCCACCGTAACCGCCCAACGTGAAATCCGACTTGACAACCCTGTGGCAAGGAACAATCGGAGCGAAAGGATTCGCAGCCATTACGCCTCCTACGCTTCTTGCGCTTCCGTCTGCTGCTTTCGCAACCGCGCCATAAGAAGCCACGTACCCAACAGGAATCTTCGCTGTCACCTCTAGTACTCGTCTGTTGTACTCGGACAAGTTTTCAGCGGCTAACGGAAAATCTTCTGCAACGCCTTTTCCATCGTAAGCGTCTTTTATTGTGAAGAGGACTTTTTCGGCGAAAGGTGACGGTTTCGGGAAACCCTCAAAAGGAACATCAAATGGCAAGCAGTCCAACAAACTCGAAAGAAGATCCTGAACGGTCTTAGCAAACGACGTCCCATAAACGCGTTTTTCATCGCATGCCACACCGAACCAGACATCATCCACATTCTTAGTGAAGAGACCAATCATACACACACCATCACGAAACCACATATCCCACATCACTAAAAAAGTTACCCACCCCTAATCACCATCCGTATAAACTTTAAATGCCTGACCTGCGTATAACAACCAGAAAAAAGGTGACATAACCAATGGAAACACAAGGACCACAATCACAAGCACAACAAGGCGGCATGGTTTGGGTTCCAGGCGCCACAACCCTCGGAGTCGTGTGCCGCGACGGCGTAATCCTAGCCTCCGAAAAACGAGTATCATACGGTTACCTCATCGTCAGCAAAGGCGTCAAAAAAGTCTTCAAACTAACAGACCAAATCGGCGCAGCATGCGCAGGACTCGTCGGCGACATGCAAATCCTAGCCCACGAAGTCGAAGCACAAGCCAACCTGTACAGCATGGACGTCGGCAGAAAAATCTCCGTAAGATCCGCAGCCAAACTCATGGCGAACATCCTCTTCAACCGGCGATACGCACCGCTGATAACGCAGACAATCGTTGGTGGTTTTGACGAAGAAGGCTCGTCACTTTATGTTCTCGACGTTCTCGGTTCGCTCATACCCGACAAGTACGCAGCAGTTGGTTCAGGCACGGAAATCGCCGTGGGAGTTCTCGAAGAAGGATACAAAGAGGATATGAAGCTGAAAGAAGCCAAAGACCTCGTGACCAGAGCCATAAAATCAGCCATAAGCAGAGACGTAATGAGCGGCGACGGCATCGACTTCCTGATAATAACCAAGGAAGGCATAACCGAAGAAACAATTAAATTCTAAAATCCGCCACTTCTAGAAAACCATCAAGTTAATAGCCACAGCCCAGCTTCTGGGATTAACACCAGCTTCGTGATAAGGTGAATCTGACTTGTCGTTCGAACTGAGTATTGACGAAGGAAAATTCCTGATCGAACTCGCAAGAAACGCAGTAAAAGAATACCTGCAAACTAAGACACAGTTATCGCCTCCAGAAAACACGCCAAAGAAACTGTTTGAGCCATGCGGCGTTTTCGTCACCATAAACAAAATCTCCAAAAACGGAGAAAAACAACTCCGAGGATGCATAGGCTACCCTTACCCAACGCATCCGCTTGTTGAAGCAGTCATTGACTCAGCCATAAACGCGGCAACCCAAGACCCAAGATTCTACCCGCTTTCCAAAAAAGAATTAGACGAGGTAGTTTTCGAAGTTAGCGTTTTAACACCGCCTGAACTAATTGCGACAGATAAGCCGCAAGAGTATTTGGCGAATTTCAAGGTGGGTGAACACGGCTTAATCGTGGAGAAAGGCGCCTTCAAAGGCTTGCTTTTGCCTCAGGTGCCTGTGGAATGGGGTTGGTGTGAAGAGGAGTTTCTCTGTCAATGCTGCATGAAAGCTGGTCTTCCACCGGATACGTGGTTGACCAAAGGCACCAGAATTTACAAGTTCAAAGCGATAATTTTCGAGGAAGAAACGCCAAACGGCATGGTAAAACGTCAGTCGCTTAAGGAAAAATAAGCCGCGTCAATTAGATTTCAAGGTCTCTCCGATAATCTCTGCTGCACGGTCCAGCCCGTTGAACTTGTTCGAAAACTCATTCAGCTTTTCCACGCTGCTTCGGAAAACTTGCTTCTGTTCTTCGATGGTTCGAAGTGCATGCTTCAACTGTTCCCTGTTTCTCGCAACTACCGAGCAGTGCATGTCTTGAAGTTTCATTCCGTTCGCCAGTTGCTCAGGCTGCGTTGGAACGCAAACGCTTGGCTTCGCGTACTTTATGGTTTCGAAGCATGTTATGTGTCCACCGCTGAAAACTATGGTTTTCGCGTTCCGCATGTACTCTTGGCGCTGCTCGGTTGAGAGCCACGAGTGCACGGTGCAGTTTTCGGTTTGCACGGTTTTTTTCTCGCCAGGCACCCCCAAACTGACCACGCTTTTCACTCTGAGCTCTTTGAGAACTGGAATCAGCAGGTTGGTTAGTTTCGCTCTTGTTCCGTATGGTCCGCTTATTGGTGCGAAAACGTGTTCTTCTGAGCCTTTCACGAGCGTGGTGTCTACGAAGCTGCCCACAAACTCGACTTTGTCTTTGATGCCGATGTTGTCTAAGTCGCCAATGTTGTATTCGCTAATCGTGTATGGTGGTGGGTTGTCGGGGATGATTATTTTTGGGGTGCTTTTGAGGTAGCGTTCGGTGAACCTTTCGCCTGGGTTAAGCAGTGACGAAAATCCGAAGCTTGGTCTGATGAGGTTCGTGATGTAAACTGAAGGGAAGTGCCATCTGTGCGCCATTCTTAGGGCGTGGATGTCGCCGTCAGAAATGATGAGGTCGGGTTTGATTTCTTTGATGTGTTTTCTTAGGTCGTAGTAGCGGTGTGCGGTTTCCATGGCGCTCGAATTCTTAACTTCGAATTTTCCTGTTTCGTTGTTGAAGTGTGGAATTGGGAACAGGATGTTGAGTAGCGATGCGGAAGTGATTATTCCATAGGCGTTTTCGTACCATGATACTGGAGTGGCTGGGTACACGTTTTCGAATTCTCGCTGCAACAGTTGAAAGGCTCTTGCGCCAGTGAAAAAGAAGATTTCGTGCCCGTTCTTTTCCAGGCGTTTTCCGAGTGCTAGGGTTCGTGATGCGTGTCCTAAGCCTAGTTCGGAGCAACTGTACAGCAGTCTCATAACTCAACCATTTGAGTGGGTGAATTATTTTAATTATCGCTAAGAAGCCAAATACGTGACCTACCCTCTATAGGTTCCTGCATGCTATTTCTAATACGCTCCAAATAGGTTCGTTCTGCTTTTGGTTGGTTTTTCGCCAATAGCGATCCTATCCTCTATCTCTTCTGCTACGGGATAGACCCCCTCTATAGGTACGTGCAATGAACCGCTAATAGGCTCCAAATATGATGGCTAGTCAAGGAAATTTGACTAAGAATTGGGGTTTTCTGGCTGGTTTAGTCCAGAAACCTTGACAAAAAACCTTTAATCATAAGAATATGCCAGCTTACTGTTGGTGGTCGCATTCAAAATGAAGATGAAAATTGTGATAGGTGCAGTTCTCGTCGCGGTGTCGCCTTTTCTGCAGGCGCCTGGATAGTTCACATTCAAATTGGTGAACTTCAGGCTCAAACAACCGAACTGCAAGGCAAAAACAACGAATTGCATAAACAACTTAACGAATTACAGAAACAAGTTGACATATCACGCAACGTGAGAATTAGCGAGTTTTCATCGCCTGGTTGGTGGAACCCAGGGGGAATCAGGGTTTTGGCAGACTTAAACATAACAATCGTGAACAATGGCACGACTGATGTCGCGAATTTGACTTTGGAGATTAGAAGACTCGACGTTAACGAAGACATCTACAATATTACACGAAATCTCGGCGTACTCTATGCAGGAGAAACAAGGCTCATTCAAGAGACTGTTTCTGGCGTATTCAACTCTTTTGCTGATGGCACTCCCACCTACTCTGCTACGCTCAAACTAGGCGAAGAAATTTTGGACCTACAAATAATTAGATTGCTGTGGGGAGGACCAAGTTTTGGTTGAGGGTTAATCGTTAGAACCAACCGTGCCAGCATAAGTAACTGTTTTAAGCCTCAACAAGAAGAATAGAAACCATGTTTATGCCCAATAAGATTCTGGAAGAGAAACTCAAGCAACTATTAGCGGAGGATATCGGACAGGGCGACGTGACGACGTCGGTTGTTATTCCTCCAGGGTCAATTGTGGAAGCTGAGGTCGTGGCAAAAGAAGCTGGAACCGCCGCGGGAATCGAAGAAGGAGTCATTCTGGCGGAAAGCCTCGGGCTCAAAGCTGAAGCAAATGTGGCGGATGGAAAAGCCCTCAAGAAAGGACAAGTTATAATCCGCATGAGTGGAGATGCACGAACCATCCTCTCCGCGGAGCGGACGATGCTGAATCTTCTTTCACGAATGAGCGGTATCGCCACAACAACAAGGCGCATGGTTGAGAAACTCAGGAAAGCAGGCTTGAACACGCGAGTCGCTGCAACACGTAAAACGGCTCCTGGTTTAAGCTATTTCGACAAGAAAGCAGTGTTCGTCGGCGGCGGCGACCCGCACAGGCTACACTTGGATGACATGGTGCTAATTAAGGACAACCACATTGCGATTATGGGAAATGTCAAAGCTGCCGTGCGGAAAGCCAAGCAAAACGCGTCGTTCACCAAGAAAATCGAAGTCGAAGTCACCAGATTCGAAGACGCTGTCGTGGCTGCCAAGGCGGGAGCCGACGTAATCATGTTGGACAACTTCTCACCTAAACAGGTAAAAAAGGCGGTGGAGTTGCTTGAGAAGGCGGACTTTTTCGGAAAAGTCTTGTTGGAGGCAAGCGGCGGAATCAACGCAGAAAACCTGATTGCTTATGCTTCGGCTCGAGTTGACGTATTGAGCATGGGAGAATTGACTGATAGCGTTAAGGCTCTTGACTTGAGTTTAGAAATCGTTAAGGCAACTGAAAAAAGAGAAAAGTAACCGCGTTTTAGCTCTTATCCAGCGGTGGATATCAACGCCACTTCCACGATGGCTCCGACAAGCAGCAAGACCGCGCATATGGAAATGAAAACACTCGTTACTCTGATCTCGCGCAGTCCTTTTTGATTTATCAAGCGCCAGAAAAGCCAAACACTCTCAGCCATGGCGGTAGAGTAGGCAGCGAATTCTATCAAGCCTATGGGAATGAAAACCAGGGCTAACGCAAGTAATGGAGGAATTCCTTCAGCCGTGGCGATGGCGCCGATAACAGTGCCTGTGTTGTACATTATGAATAGCCCTAGGAGTGGCCCGATTATTGGGATGAACATTAAGAGGGAGATGAGGAAGTTGTTCCCGAAAATGTATTGCGTTAACGCGCCGCGTGCGTTCAGGGTACTGACGGTTTGGTTGAGTTCGTCGCTAATCTGGTTTGCCTGTTCAGGGCCAACTGGGGTTAAGGTTCCTATTGCCGTGACGGCGAAGGCGACTAAGAAAACTGCGATTATGGAGTAGAATCGTTTGCGTCGGGTTGAAGCTTTCGTCCAAATCGTTATGCTCATGTTGCAAATCAAACTCCTTATGCCCAAGCATGTTATAAAGATGCAAAACCTTTGCACATGAGGGTAAGGTTTACGCGATATTAAACTTTGTTCAAGATTTCCAGGCGTCTAAGGCGCCGAAGATTCAGTTTGGTCCGTTTTCTCTGCTTTCTCCTGAGGCTTCAAAGTCATCGCCAACAGGTACATTTCGGAGCTCTGTTGCCTGCTCGCCTTGGGTTTTATAATTTTGACGGTTTCAAAATGTTTCTTGACGGTTAGTATGAATTCGTTAAACAGGTCCCCTTCGAAGACTTTTACGAAAAAGTTGCCTCGAGGACGCAGAAGGCACAACGCGAATTGCAGCGCCTGCGTCGCCAAGTCTATTTGGCATGCATGGTCAACTTCCCATACTCCAGAGATGTTTGGGGAAGCATCTGAGATGACGACATCAGCTTTTCTTGGGAGAAAACTCTGGATTTGCTGGAGCGTTTCAGGTTCCGTCATATCCGCAATGATTGTTCGAACGTATTCATAAGAGAAAGGAGCGATAGGTTTCAAGTCAACGCCTAGAACGAAACCTGTTTTTCCAACGATTTTCCTGGCAGCTTGAATCCAACCGCCAGGCGCCGCGCCTAAATCAACGACGACGTCGCCTCTTTTTATGAAACGGTATGTTTCAGCGGTTTGAGACAGCTTATAAGTGGCTCTTGAACGGTACTGCTCCGCCTTGGCTTTCTTATAATAGTAATCTCGTTGTCTATCTTGGATCCATGCCTTGGGCAAGAGCATCGTCACCAACGGGCACTGCTGCTGCAGGATTTTCTAGAGAAATGATCCATTCAGTTAGCTTCGTGCAGTTCTTGGGCGAAATGGTGGTTGTCGGGTCGCATCTACCGTTGTCTTGGCATAACAAACACGGGCAGTCCACAATGGATTCTATTGATGTTGGAAGACGCTTAGGAAAAAGCCTGTATGTCCATCTTCCGCCTTGGAGTTCTTTTTCTCGGCGGATTAAACCTTTTTCTTCCAGTTTAAGAGCTACCCTTGAGCCTTCTCTGCTGCTGGCTGAGAGTTCGCGCCACAAATCCGACTGAAGCACACCTTCGTAACCAGTATTTATGACGTAGTGGAGAGCTTTCTGTTCCAAATCATTGCGTTTCGGCATTAATTATCAGTTCCAAGTGTTACACTAAATATATGCGAACATTCAAGATAAAAAGGTGTATGCCAAGAAAACGGGAAACCGCATGAAGAAAAACAAAGCAACGAAGAAGCCAAGCGAAGCCTACTGCTTAGGCATAGAATCAACAGCTGACGACTTCGGCGTCGGAATATCCAACTTCAACGGCGAAATATTAGCAAACATCTCAGACGCATACATTCCTGAGGAAGGCGGAATCCATCCTAGAGAAGCGGCGAGACACCACGCCGAAGTCGCCGACAAAGTTCTGGCCGACGCTATGGAAAAGGCAGGGATAAAGCCGCGAGACCTGAGCATAATCGCTTTTTCGCAGGGTCCAGGTTTGGGACCGAGCCTTCGAACGGGCGCCACGGTAGCTCGGGTTTTGGCTTCGTACCTCACCATTCCTCTAGTCGGAGTAAACCATTCAGTAGCCCACATTGAAATAGGCAAACAAAAAACTGGGGCGCTGGACCCCGTCATCCTCTACGTGTCAGGCGGAAACACAATCGTCTCGGCTTTCGCTTCAGGGCGTTATAGGGTTTTCGGGGAAACACTGGACATTGCGTTGGGGAATTGCTTGGATGTTTTCGCGAGGGAAGCTGGGCTCAAGCACCGAAAGGGGATGCCGCTGGGCGCCGCCGTGGAGCAGTTAGCCGCCAACGGGAAAACTTTGGTTTCGCTCCCCTATGTCGTGAAGGGCATGGACCTTTCCCTCAGCGGGCTCTTAACGGCTGCAATTAGTTTGCTCTACAAAGGAGAATGCAGGCTTGAAGACCTATGCTACAGTCTTCAGGAACACGCGTTTTCGCTGGTTACCGAAGTCACCGAACGGGCACTGGCACACACCGAGAAAAAGGAGATTCTGCTAACTGGGGGTGTGGCAGCCAATAAGCGCTTGCAGTCAATGCTTAGTGCTGTGGCTGAAGAGCATGAAGCAAAGTTTAATGTTGTGCCCCGAGAGTTCGCAACGGA
>Ga0209641_10004555_pt1 | contig 11442 bp, 9 predicted proteins | sample RifCSP16_1_FD_184022 | JGI IMG/M metagenome (GOLD analysis project Ga0209641, IMG submission 184022) | Soil microbial communities from Rifle, Colorado - Rifle CSP2_sed 16_1 (SPAdes) (version 2) | ecosystem: Environmental > Terrestrial > Deep subsurface > Rock core/Sediment | place: Rifle...
GCCGAGAGAGAGTTTGACTCTGTTTTTAAACGGAAAGAAATCCCCTCAGAAATACCTTCGAAGTCTGTTTCTAGGGAGCTTCTTAAAAATGGCAAAATTTGGATAGTTGAATTACTGAGGGAGACGGGCTTAGCTAAGACAAACTCGGAGGCCAGACGCCTTATCGAGCAGGGCGGGGTAAAGCTAAACCAGGAGGAAATTATCTCTTCCGATTTGGATATCAGTCCTAAAGCTGGAGATATTCTTCAGGCTGGCAAACGAAGATTTGTCAAAATAGCCATAAAAAACTAAAATGAAAATAGTTTCTCTTTTTACGTTTGCGGTAGCCCTCGAAGGCGAAGCCGAACAACTAGACCAAAGATCAAAAGTTGACTCGTTGATGAGCCAAGTTGAGCTCTAAAAATTTTTTAAAAATTGCTTGTTCCAAGGTGTTGACACGGTTAAAGCGTGGTGCTATATTTAGCTTGGTACGTTGTCTTCTTCTAGGAGGTGTCGGAGTTTGAAAATTTGGAAGACAGGAGGCGGCACATTATAGAAGTATAAAGAAAGCTAAGAGGTTTACATTTGCTTCGTTTATAATCTATAATATGTCGCTGTAAAAAGATGTTGCAGCGGCGTTTTTTATGCTAAATTAGATTTACACCTTGTTATTTTTCACCTTAGGTCTTTGAAAACTAAATAGTGAGTCCAACCTAGTTTTAAAGCCAATTGATCACCGGAAACTTTAAAAGCTTTCTTGAGTGAGTTTTTGGCAAAGACTAGGGAAGCCAGAAAGGTTCAAAAAAAACCCGTCGTTTCTTGAAAACGACACTTTCTTGATCAATTCTTCAAAGATTGGCCGAAGCTGATTCATCAGCTTTAGCTTAAGTTTTTTCGGAGAGTTTGATCCTGGCTCAGGACGAACGCTGGCGGCGCGCCTAACACATGCAAGTCGAGCGGTCTTTTCAGTTTGAAATTGGAGACTTCGGTCAAAGATCGATAACTGGTTCAAAAGATAGCGGCGAACGGGTGAGTAACGCGTGGATAATCTACCTTAGAGACCGGGATAACCTCGCGAAAGCGGAGCTAATACCGGATAAGCTCACGTCTTTATCTAAAGAAGTGAGAAAAGATTTGCCTTTGGTTTGTGCTCTAAGATGAGTCCGCGTCCTATTAGCTAGTTGGTAGGGTAATGGCCTACCAAGGCTCAGATGGGTAGCCGGCCTGAGAGGGTGTACGGCCACACTGGGACTGAGACACGGCTCAGACTCCTACGGGAGGCAGCAGTGGGGAATCTTGCGCAATGGGCGAAAGCCTGACGCAGCGACGCCGCGTGGAGGATGAAGGCCTTCGGGTTGTAAACTCCTGTCAGGAGGGACGAAGCCTCGCTTGCGGGGTGACGGTACCTCCAGAGGAAGCCCCGGCTAATTACGTGCCAGCAGCCGCGGTAATACGTAGGGGGCCAGCGTTGTCCGGAATTATTGGGCGTAAAAAGCACGTAGGCGGCCTAACAAGTTAGGTGTGAAAACTTTCCGCTCAACGGGAAGATTGTACTTAATACTGTTAGGCTAGGGTTCAACAGAGGGAAGTGGAATTCCCGGTGTAGCGGTGAAATGCGCAGATATCGGGAAGAACACCAGTGGCGAAGGCGGCTTCCTGGGTTGTAACCGACGCTGAGGTGCGAAAGCTAGGGTAGCAAACAGGATTAGATACCCTGGTAGTCCTAGCCGTAAACGATGGGCACTAGGTGTAGGGAATGTCGACGTTTTCTGTGCCGCAGCTAACGCATTAAGTGCCCTGCCTGGGGAGTACGGCCGCAAGGCTAAAACTCAAAGGAATTGACGGGGGCCCGCACAAGCGGTGGAGCATGTGGCTTAATTCGATGCTACGCGAAGAACCTTACCAGGGCTTGACATGTTGGTGGTACTGACCCGAAAGGGAAAGGACTTCTTTGAAGAGTCAACACAGGTGGTGCATGGCTGTCGTCAGCTCGTGCCGTGAGGTGTTGGGTTAAGTCCCGCAACGAGCGCAACCCTTACTCTATGTTGCCATCGGTTCGGCCGGGCACTCATGGAGGACTGCCCCGGTCAACGGGGAGGAAGGTGGGGATGACGTCAAGTCATCATGCCCCTTATGCCCTGGGCTGCACACGTGCTACAATGGCCGGTACAATGGGCTGCGAACCCGTGAGGGGGAGCGAATCCCGTAAAACCGGTCTCAGTTCGGATCGAAGGCTGCAACTCGCCTTCGTGAAGTTGGAATCGCTAGTAATCACGGATCAGCATGCCGTGGTGAATACGTTCCCGGGCCTTGTACACACCGCCCGTCACGTCACCCGAGTTGTCTGTACCCGAAGTCACTGGCTCAACCCCGCTTCGGTGGGGAGAGAGGTGCCGAAGGTGTGGAGAATAAGGGGGACGAAGTCGTAACAAGGTAGCTGTACCGGAAGGTGCGGCTGGATCACCTCCTTTCTAGGGAGTATTGTATTCCCGATGTCGACCTGGCTTCGGGCTCGCTATTTAGTTTTGAAAGACCTTCTAGCCGCAGGTTTCAGGTTGCAGGTCACAGGTAAAAAACTTGTGACTTGTAGCTTGTAACTTGAGACTAGAGATCGGACCTTGAAAACTGCACAGTGGACGTCGAGTCTATAGTCAAGTTACTAAGGGCTTACGGTGGATGCCTTGGCATCGACAGGCGATGAAGGTCGTGGCAAGCTGCGAAAAGCCTCGGGGAGGTGCAAACAACTTTTGATCCGGGGATTACCGAATGGGGGAACCCATCCCGCTTTGCGGGATATCTTTATCTGAATATATAGGATAAAGAGGCGAACCAGGGGAACTGAAACATCTAAGTACCCTGAGGAAAAGAAACCGAATGAGATTCCCTGAGTAGTGGTGAGCGAAATGGGAAGAGCCTAAACCGGTTTAGTTTAAGCCTGTGGGCGTTGCTAAGCCGGGGTCGTAGGAGTTTGTCAGATCCTACCACAGTGGGATCAAGGAGTTACAAAGCTATTTTCTAGCTGAAGGATTTGGAATAATCCGTCACAGAAGGTAAGAACCCTGTAAGCGAAAGAAATATAGTCTCCTGACTTACTTCCTGAGTACCGTGGGACCCGTGAAATCCTGCGGGAATCTGCCCAGACCACTGGGTAAGGCTAAATACTAGTCGATGACCGATAGCGGACTAGTACCGTGAGGGAAAGGTGAAAAGTACCCCGGGAGGGGAGTGAAATAGAACCTGAAACCGTGAGCTTACAAGCAGTCGGAGCCCCGCTTTGCGGGGTGACGGCGTGCCTTTTGTAGAATGAACCGGCGAGTTATGGTACGCAGCAAGGTTAACCCTATGGGGAAGCCGTAGCGAAAGCGAGTCTTAAATGGGCGTTTGAGTTGTGTGCTATAGACCCGAAGCCGAGTGACCTATCCATGGCCAGGGAGAAGCTTCGATAATATCGGGGTGGAAGCCCGAACCCACTAGGGTTGAAAACCTAGGGGATGAGCTGTGGATCGGAGTGAAAGGCTAATCAAACTCGGTAATAGCTGGTTCTCCCCGAAATAGCTTTAGGGCTAGCCTCAAGTGTTTAGTTTTGGCGGTAGAGCACCGAATGGACTAGGGGCCTTAACCGGTTACCAAACCCAATTGAACTCCGAATGCCAAAACTTTATAGCTTGGGAGTCAGACTGTGGGGGATAAGCTCCATAGTCGAAAGGGAAACAGCCCAAATCGTCAGCTAAGGTCCCCAAATGCAAGCTAAGTGGAAAAGGATGTGGAACTACTTAGACAGCCAGGAGGTTGGCTTAGAAGCAGCAATCCTTCAAAGAGTGCGTAATAGCTCACTGGTCAAGTGGTTCTGTGCCGAAAATGTAACGGGGCTCAAGCTTGCTACCGAAGCTACGAACCTCGCAGAGCGAGGAACTAACGACATCTAACTTGCAACTGATAATGGTTGCCTGTTGTGAGTTGTTAGTCCCTCACTTTGTGGGGTGGTAGGGGAGCATTCCTAAATGGCTGAAGCCAGTTCGTGAGGACTGGTGGACGTTTAGGAAGCGAGAATGCCGGTATAAGTAGCGAGATCCCGCCGAGAAAGCGGGACGCCGGAAGCCTAAGGGTTCCTGGGCAATGCTAATCAACCCAGGGTTAGCCGGGACCTAAGCCGAGCCCGAAAGGGGTAGGCGATGGACAACGGGTTGATATTCCCGTGCCATCAAGTTGCGCTCTCTGCTTCGGCAGAGGTGAGTGATGGGGGGACGCGGATCGGTAGGCCAACCGCGGCGTTGGTTGACCGCGGGTAAACCTTAATGAGGTCAAGTAGGAAAATCCGCTTGACATTAAACTCAGAGAGGTGATGCCGAGCCGCTTTTAGGTGAAGTGGTCGATCCAATCCGCCAAGAAAAGCCTCTAGCGAGCAACTTGGTGCCCGTACTCTAAACCGACACAGGTGGGCGAGGAGAGAATCCAAAGGCGATCGAGAGAACCCTCGTTAAGGAACTCGGCAAAATGACTCCGTAACTTCGGGAGAAGGAGTCCCTCGATAAGTGTAGACTCTTGTAGTCGAAGCTCTTCGAGGGCGCAGTGAAACGGCCCAAGCGACTGTTTACTAAAAACACAGGTCTCTGCAAAGTCGAAAGACAAAGTATAGGGGCTGACGCCTGCCCGGTGCCGGAAGGTTACGAGGAGGTGTCATCCCGCTTCGGCGGGAGAAGCACCAAATCTAAGCCCCGGTAAACGGCGGCGGTAACTATAACCGTCCTAAGGTAGCGAAATTCCTTGTCGGGTAAGTCAGATTGCCCCTCGCAAGAGTGATCTTGCGAGCAAACCTGGCTAATAACGGTGAAACCCCAACTCGTCTTAGTGATGAGAGGGCAATACCGTGGGAAGTCGCTCCGTCATAGACGGGGTTGACCCCGTAACGACTTCTCCAATTTTTTGGAGGGATGGCAGTTGTTACCTTGAAGGTAAAATTTATAACTGTCATAATACGCTAGGCCCCCGCAAGAATTCCGCGTAAAGCGGAAATGCGGGGTGATGGTATAGTCTACACCTCTGGTAACAGAGGACAAATGTGAAGTTCCGACCCGCACGAATGGCGTAACGACTTGGGCGCTGTCTCAACGAGGGACTCGGCGAAATTGTGATACCTGTAAAGACGCAGGTTACCCGCAACAGGACGGAAAGACCCCGTGAACCTTTACTGTAGCTAGATATTGGATTTTGGTACGTTATGTATAGGATAGGTGGGAGGCTGTGAATCCTCACCGCTAGGTGGGGTGGAGCCAACCTTGGAATACCACCCTTAATGTATTGGAATCCTAACGGCAGACCGTTATCCGGCTGCCGGACAGTGTCTGGTGGGCAGTTTGACTGGGGCGGTCGCCTCCTAAAATGTAACGGAGGCGCCCAAAGGTTTCCTCAGCACGGTCGGCAATCGTGCGCAGAGTGTAAGGGCAGAAGGAAGCTTAACTGCGAGACCTACAAGTCGAGCAGATGGGAAACCAGGGCCTAGTGATCCGGCGGTTCCGTGTGGAAGGGCCGTCGCTCAACGGATAAAAGGTACTCCGGGGATAACAGGCTTATCTCCCCCAAGAGTCCACATCGACGGGGAGGTTTGGCACCTCGATGTCGGCTCATCGCATCCTGGGGCTGAAGCAGGTCCCAAGGGTTGGGCTGTTCGCCGATTAAAGCGGTACGCGAGCTGGGTTTAGAACGTCGTGAGACAGTTCGGTCCCTATCCGTTGCGGGCGTAGGAGACTTGAGGGAAGTTGTCCCTAGTACGAGAGGACCGGGATGAACGGATCTCTGGTGTACCAGTTGTCACGCCAGTGGCATCGCTGGGTAGCTAAATCCGGAAGGGATAAGCGCTGAAAGCATCTAAGCGCGAAGCCCACCCAAAGATTAGGTCTCCCATCCCATAAGGGAGTAAGACCCCTTGTAGACTACAAGGTTGATAGGCTGCAGGTGTACGCCCAGTAATGGGTTTAGCCGAGCAGTACTAATAGGTCGAGGGCTTGATTTTTTCGACTGAAACTGTGCAGTTTTGAAGGCCAATTTTCTAGCTTCTGGTCACATGCCACAAGTCGCAGGTTAAAGAAATGAAAAACTTGCAGCTTGCGGCTTGAGACTTGCAGACAGCGTTATCAGTCACCTTAGCGAAGGGGGTACACCCGATCCCATTCCGAACTCGGAAGTTAAGCCCTTCAGCGCCGATGGTACTGCACTGGCGACGGTGTGGGAGAGTAGGACGTGGCTGATTATTTTACCAGCTAGCCGTGTGAATGGCTAGCTTTTTTTATGGATTTTGAAAGTCAGGTAACTGTCTCTAGATTCCTTGAATTTGTGCCCTCAACTAACTTCCCGCCACGATTTTTGAGGTCTAAATGACCTCATTTTTTCTACCAATTATTTCCAAAATCCTTGAAAGTGTGCTCCATGGGGCTTCAGGTCTACCTGACACCCCAAAATCAACCAAAAATCAACCAAAAATTTCTTGACAAAGAAATTCTTCAGTGGTTAGAATAAACTATGTTTTGCCTAAAGTAATTTAAACTTTAGGCGCGAGCGAAGCGGTGAGTGCAAATTTATAGAGCTTTGTGGCTCTGTTTGCGCTGGCCGTTTTTTATTTTCTAGCTTTTTTAATTTATGCTTTTTCCTTTTGTTTTAAATAATTTTAAATAAAAGTCTGTTTGGAAACTCACACTTTTAAGGAGGTAAATTTGATAAAAGCAAAAAGATTTTAGAGCTTTGTTTAACTAATTACACTCACCGCTTTTATTTTTTAACTTTTTTAATTTATGCCTTTGTTTTGTTTATATAGAAGACTGTCTGAGGGGACTCGCACTTTTAAGGTCGTGATTTTATGAAAGCCAAAAGAAGAACTATATTTCTAGGTATTCTGTGCTTATCTCTATTTTTATTATGCTTCAGTTCTCTTACTGCCTTTGCTGAGCACAGTAGAGACGGATCGAACATCAGATCGAAGATCTCACACGGAATCCGGGACCGAGCAAACCTCGGGCCTAGAAAAAACCAAATCGGTTTCAGAGTCTCCGGCTTCGAAAGTTGCCGGACCGGAAACCAATGAAAAGCAGAAAAACTCCCCATCTAAGGCTCTGGAACAAACTTCGACCCCGATAATTTCTAAGCCTAAAGATTTGCCCGGGCCCACCCCGAAAGTTAATTCGTCGGATAAAAATTCAGGGACCGAAAGTTCCACAAAGAGGAATTCACAGGCAACGATGCCTCAAGCCCCTGAAGGGCCTGAGGACTCAAAGTCGAGAGCACCGGCTGAACCTCAAGCGCCTCCGACGGCGAAACTTTCAAATCCGTCCGGGCCCGGTGCGCCTAAAGTTGACGCACCTAAAGCCAGTTCAGCGGCTAAAAATTCGATAAATTTGGTGACAGATGATTCTAATAATAAGAATTCACCTCTAACGACGGGGGTAAAAACAGAGGGGGAGACTGGGGCGGCTTCGGAGCATGGTGCTAGCCGATCCCGAAAAGGGGAAGAATCCGGAGTGTCCAACCCCGATAACGCTGACGGAAATTCAGCACAAAAAGACCCCAAAGCTAAAGACTCTGAATCGAAAAATTCTTCGAAAAGAAACTCCATTGATAAGAACTCAAACAAAGACTCAACCGCGACTATGCGAAAAGATGCAGATGATGGCAGCTTATTCAAAAAGGCTGCTTCTCTGGCCGCGATAATCTTTGCCAAAGATACGGAAGATAATAAGAAAGACGCTGGCAACGAGGGTGAGAACGGGACAGATATTTGGGTTCTTACGAGCAAAGATAAAGAGGACTCTTCGGAAAAAGATGATTCGGATAATGATTGGAAGGGGCGGCACAAGGACGAGTGCGTTGACCGTCCGGAGCTCACGATCAAAAAAAGCGCTGACCCACCGTCAGGTTCCACGGTGAGCCCTGGAGACAAAATTACCTATACTCTGACCTATGAAAACATCGGAAAGGGCCCAGCCACTGGAGTGGTTATATCTGATCGGGCCCCGCCGGGGACGACTATTGTTCCGGGCTCCATAACCGGAGGCGGAACCGTGTCCGACGGTGTGATTACCTGGAATATTGGCACTCTTTCGCCAGGGCATTCGGGTAAGGTTTCCTTTGCCGTTACCGTCAATGATGATGTCGCAGATGGAACCGTGATAATAAACAAGGCCACCATTGATTCTAAAGAGACTGAGTGCATTGTTTCCAACAAAACCGAGCACATAGTTGAGGTCCCTCCCTTTACCATCGACAAGCAAGGACCGGCTAAGGCTTCCCCGGGTGAAGAGATCACCTACATCATAAACTTCCAAAACACAAGCGATTCCGATGCCACCGGAGTCGTTATCAAAGATACCCTCCCCGACCATGTAACCGTAGTTGATGCCGCGGGGGGCACTATTTCTGGTAACACCATTACCTGGGTGATTGGGAACCTAAAAGCCGGGGAGAGTAAAACCATCACTTTTAAGGTGAAAATTGACAAATCCATGCCCGTTGGAACTACAATCCTCAAAAACTGCGCCGAGATCTCCGGGGAAGTAAGAAAGGTTCATTCCTCTGGCAAGAAATGTGGGCGTAAAAAAGTTACCAAAGTCACCAGGTCGGCCAAGGATTGCGTAAGTACAGAAGTTACCGTGGTTTTACTGCCGCCGGCCGGCGGGGAGGTTCCAAAACCCGAGCCTCCCAAACCCGAGGTTCCCAAGCCCAAGGATCCTCCCAAGCCAGAGGCACCCAAGGCTCCTCCATCCATTGAGATACCCACTCCTATCAGCGAGAAAGGTTTTCCTACTCTGGTGGCTGCTCCAGCTGCTCCTCAGGGAATTGCGGCACCTCAGGAAATTGCGCTGGCCGAGGAAGAGGAAGTGGAAGAGGTGGCAGAAGTTGAAGAATTGGCAGCAGCGCTGCCATTTACAGGGTTTAATTTTTCCTGGCTTTTAATTGGATTCGGTATGGCCGTTTTGGGAGCGGCTTTAAGGAGGAAGGATAAAACAACTGAATAGCAACGGCTAATAGAATTGGGAGCGAAGTCAAAGCGAGAGCCAAAATAAGAAACCAGCTCGATAAGTATGAGTTGGTTTCTTATTTTTATAGAAGAGAGGGAACGTGCTTCACTTTTTCATTTTCTCTTTAAGAAAATAGGTCAAAGCTTCTTGTGCGCATCCTTTCGTTGGCTTGCCTCACGGGATAGGCGGGACATTCTTGTCCCGCAGTCGGATCCGATGTTAAGGAGGAAGGCTTTTCTAAGACTCCCGCCTACCTACAAGCACCGTAACGACCCAACAGCAAGAATAAAGACCTGACCCCATAACTGCGATAATGCCTTATCACCGATTCATAACAAAACAACAACAAGAAAGAAGTTACTGTTCTTCTCGGTCTGCCAATCTATCCCACTGTAGATACTACAACCGCAAATTCTCGCTAAAGCAGATACGAAAATCTATCTAGTGGCAGATTTACACTAAGATTCTTTTGATTTATGTTTGTACCGCAATGCAAAGATTTACCTCAAAAGTGGTACGTGTTTAACGTGAGGAAGATAGGCCGAAATTGGCGGAAGGAGGTGAGAGCAAAATGAAAAAGGCACCATTTATGAGTTTGTTTGCTATTTTTCTTCTCTTTTCTCTTGTTGGCTCGGGTGTAGCTTGGGTAACTACTACTACGACTACGACCATACCGCCAACTACAACCACAACGTTACCACCACCACCTCCGCCGGGCGACCAAGGCTGTACCCCGGGGTTTTGGAAAAACCACTTGGATTCGTGGCCGCACGGTGTTAGCCCGAACGACGACTTTGACACGACTTTTGGGGTGGATCTTTTCAATCCCGATGTGACGCTTTTGACGGCACTGAACACTGGTGGCGGAGGGAATTTTAGGTTAGGTCGCCACGGGACGGCGGCTTACTTGAACTCACTCAGCGGTTTCTATCCATTTAGTCCGGCTGAAGTTATTATTTTGGTCCAAGCCGGCCAGACTGACTTGCTGGAAGCAATGAATGAGCTCGGTTGCCCCGGAGAAAATGACAACGATGGAAACGATCCAAAAAAGAAGTAACAAGAACGGCAATTAAGATCGGGCTTGAAATCTAAGTTACAAGATTTTAAGTAGCCAAGCTAAAAGATAAGAGACCCCACGCGGGTCTCTTATCAATTCAGGGATTAGATCAAAAAAGTAAGAAATAAGAAGTAGGACAAAAGGTCAAGCATATACGGCAGATCTAGATTAGTGGATCTGAAAAGGATAGGTTAGTTTCTTAAAAATCGTTCCGTCGGCCAAAATTCTTTTTAGGGGTCTTTCTGGCGCGCCACGCTGAAAGGGCCTCCGTGTTGCTCTTAAACGCCATCTCTTTTGGGAGATTATCACGGTCGAACCATTTTATTTCATTGATTTCACTGGCCATGCGCAACTTGCCGGACTTGATTTTAGCCAAATAGTAGATATTTAGAGTGGAAAGACTTTCAGAAGACTCGTAACTATCCATAAAAATTCCGAGGGTATCTAAAATATCAATTTCCACTTCCAGTTCCTCTTTTATTTCTCTTTTTGCTCCTTCTTCCGGGTGCTCACCCGCCTCTAAAAATCCTCCCGGCAAATCCCAGTAATTTTTACGCGGCTCAATGTTTCGCCGGCACAAAAGAACCCTGTTTCCATCCTCAATAACGGCACTAGCTGTCGGTTTAGAGTTGTAATAGTAGATAAAATCACACTCAGGACACACTAATCGCTTATATTCATCTTCGTATAATACTCGCAATTCAGTTTTGCATCTCGGGCAAAATTTATAATCAGTCATCACGCTCCTTAAGTTTCTAAAAAAAGTAATCATTTTAAGACCGAAATCATTTCCAGTCTGTATAACCATTATATGCTTTTATGCCGGAATATTTAAGCTAAAGCGCCTGCATTGAGGCTCGATGATTTTCGCTTACGAACGATTGAAATGAAACTAAAATTTTCAAGTTCGAACAGAGCAAGTCCAGGAACCAAAGAGAGGCTTGGGTCAATGTAGAAAATTAAAACCAAAATTGATACAATAGACGAGGGTGATAGAGATATGAACGACGAACAGTGGGACCGGGTAATTGATCAAATTGACGCCAAGTTTGGGATAAAGGATAAGGGTGTCGAGAAGGTCGAGCGGACAAAAACCGAATGGTTTATTTTTGAGCATCCAAGCGGCGAAATAAAGATTGAAAGAGTTTCGCGTCCCATAATTATCGAGGAAAAAAGGATTTATACCAAGAGGCCGGGGACGCAGGCTATGGTCGAGCCAGTTTATTCTGATACTGAATTTTCGCACCGCGTGAATCTTTATGTCCGTGAAGGAGACATCTGGCGTCCGGTCGACTTCAAGGCCGCGCTTGGCGCGTTTACAAGAGTTAAGACCAACCCCCTTGCCTCAAAGAAGAACTCCCAAGAGATTAAGAGCCCGCCCGCTAGGCCGGGTTACTTTTG